>OCQL01000147.1_pt1 | contig 10617 bp, 8 predicted proteins | sample 1538501 | NCBI WGS metagenome assembly OCQL01 (sample SAMN04571703, study PRJEB22368) | human gut metagenome | biome: human gut; material: stool | host: Homo sapiens | place: Luxembourg | collected 2012-10-18 | reverse complement strand
TGCATGTGTTAAGCACGCCGCCAGCGTTCATCCTGAGCCAGGATCAAACTCTCATGTTAAAAAGTTTTGTCCTGCCAGAATTAAATCTGGCTTTTAATCAGAAACAATGTCCTGATTTACTGTTTTAAGGTTGCTTCTTTATAGAAGCGTTCTTGAATTATTCTCAAAATCTTTCAAGGTTTTTCACTGTTCAGTTATCAATGTTCGTTGTTGTTATTTCCAACAGCTTGTATATTTTATCATATCTTCAAGTCGTTGTCAACAACTTTTTTATTTTTCTTTGTTGTCTCTCAAACGCGACAACTCTGATATCTTATCATGTTTGTCATTGTTTGTCAACAACTTTTTTCATTTTATTTAGAAAATATAGAGCGGAGAAGGAGGGATTTGAACCCTCGCGCCGGTCAACCCGACCTATACCCTTAGCAGGGGCACCTCTTCGGCCACTTGAGTACTTCTCCAGATATTTTCTATATAAAATTACGTCCTTACGTGACGCATTGTTTATTCTACTAAAAACAGTCCTTTTTGTCAACCTCTTTTTTAATTTTTATTCTATTTCTGATGCAAATTTCTTAATTGACGTCTCATATAGATTATTTCCATCCTGATCGATTACTACAATGGCCGGAAAATTCTCTACATATAACTTTCGGATTGCTTCTGCACCAAGATCTTCATAACATACAATCTCGGATTTTCTGATACACTTTGAGAGCAGAGCACCTGCTCCACCTACTGCTGCAAAATAGACTGCATGATTGCGGATAATAGCGTCTATAACCTCTTTTGATCTCTTTCCCTTGCCAATCATTGCTTTTTCACCAAGATCAAGCAGGGTAGGGGCATACTTATCCATACGAGTGGCTGTAGTTGGTCCCGCAGATCCAATCGGACGTCCTTCACGGGCAGGAGAAGGACCCATATAATATATTGTTGCATCTTTGATATCAATCGGTAATTGCTCTCCCCGATCCAATGCTTCTATCATCCTCTTATGTGCGGCATCCCTTGCTACATAGATTGTCCCTGTGATGTATACATAATCCCCGGAATGAAGTTTTTTTGTCACTTCTTCTGTGATGGGTGTTGTAATATGCTGATCCATACCTGTTCCTCCTTATATCGTTCTGACTGCATGACGATTTACATGGCAACAGATATTAACCGCCACAGGAAGCCCTGCAATATGTGTCGGATAAGTATTTATATTAACAGCAAGGGCGGTAGTGGTTCCACCTAATCCTCCCGGTCCAATGCCAAGCTTATTGATTTTTTCCAGCATTTCTTTTTCCAGATCTGCAACATAAGGAATCCCGGAATGTTCATTTACCGGTCTTGTCAGTGCTTTTTTGGCCAGAACTGCACATTTTTCAAATGTTCCGCCAACTCCGACACCAACGACCATTGGAGGACACGCATTTGGTCCTGCATCTTTTACGGCAGTAAGAATCGCATTTTTTACTCCGTCTATTCCATCCGCAGGTTTTAACATGAAAATACGGCTCATATTTTCACTTCCAAATCCCTTCGGAGCAAATGTAATCGTCACCTTATCTCCGGGAACAATCGAATAGTGGATAATTGCCGGTGTATTATCTTTCGTGTTTTCACGAAGAATCGGGTCAGCTACAACGGATTTACGGAGATACCCTTCCGTATAACCCTGGCGCACACCTTCATTGATTGCATCTTCCAGCCATTGCCCTTCAAAATGCACGTCCTGACCGATTTCTACAAAAAATACAGCCATTCCGGTATCCTGACAGATAGGAATCATTTCTTCTCCCGCAATTTTAAGATTTTCCTGCAGCTGCAGAAGAATTTTTTTTCCAAGTTCGGATTTTTCTTCTTCTGCAGCCTTTTTCATGGCATGTTCCATATCTTCCGCAAGAAAATGATTCGCTTCAATGCACATTTCTTTTATATTTCTTGTGATTTCTTCTGTCTGTATGGTCCGAATCATGATGGATCACCTTCCATCTCATTTTCTTCTGTTGCTTCCTCTTCCGGTGGCATCAGTGATTTATCTTCTACGACTCTTGCAATGCTTGCAACCGTCACACCACTTTTGAGATCAATCAGTTTTACACCTGAGGTTACACGTCCCAGTAATGCCGTATCATTTACGCGAATTCGAATGATGATTCCTTCTGTTGTAATCAACATCAGTTCATCATCTTTTACGACAGACTTCACTCCGATCAGATTTCCAGATTTTTCTGTGATTTTATAGCATTTTACACCTTTTCCACCACGGTTCTGTGTTGTAAACTCATTGATCCGTGTACATTTTCCAAGACCGTTCTCCGATACGATCATGACGGACTCTCCCTGGGAAGCCATCTGCATGGCAATTACTTCATCTCCGGCAGTAAGGTTCATTCCAATGACTCCCATTGTCGTACGACCGGTTGCACGGACATCGGCTTCTTTAAACCGGATACACTGTCCATACCGGGTAAATAACAGAATTTCTTCATCATCCCCGGTAATTTTTACTTCGATCAATTCATCATCATCACGCAGACTGATCGCTGCCAATCCTGTTTTCCGGATATTTTCATAGTCCAGCACGGAAGTTTTTTTCACTATTCCGTTTTTGGTTGCCATAAACAGATATTTATCCTTCTCATAATCTTTGATCGGGATCATTGCGGTAATCTTTTCATCCGGCTGTAACGGAATGATATTGATAATTGCGGTTCCTCGGGAAGTCCGGCTGGCTTCCGGAATTTCATATGCCTTAATCCGGTACACACGTCCCATATTGGTAAAGAACATCAGGTAATGGTGGGAGGTTGTCATAAGCATTTCCACGATATAATCATCCTGGATGGTCTCCATTCCCTTAATTCCCTTACCGCCACGGTGCTGACTCTTGAAATTGTCGGTTCCCATGCGCTTGATATAGCCAACCTTTGTCATGGTAATAACCGTATTGGTTTCCGGAATCAGATCTTCCATGGAAATATCAAACTCATCGTATCCGATCTGGGTTCTTCTGTCATCGCCATATTTATCTGCAATTTCCAGAATTTCTGTGCGGATAACTGCAAGAAGTTTTTTCTCATCTGCAAGAATTGCCTTGAGTTCCATGATCTGTGCCATGAGGTCTTTATACTCGTTTTCGAGTTTCTCACGTTCCAAACCGGTCAGGGTCTTCAGACGCATATCAACAATTGCCTGTGCCTGTGCATCGGATAATCCAAACCGCTCCATCAGGGAATTCTTTGCGTCTGCAGTTGTACGGCTTCCGCGAATAATGGAAATCACTTCATCAATGTTGTCTAATGCAATGATCAATCCCTGTAAAATATGCGCACGTTCTTCCGCCTTGTTCAGGTCAAATCTGGTACGTCTTGTAATAACCTCTTTCTGGTGAATGAGATAATAGTTAAGTAATTCATATAAATTCAGAATTTTTGGCTGGTTATCCACAAGCGCAAGGTTGATAACGCCAAATGTATCCTGCATCTGTGTGTGTTTATATAATAAATTCAAAACAACACTTGGATTTACATCTCTTCGAAGCTCAATAACAATGCGCATGCCTTCGCGGTCAGACTCGTCCCGAAGATCTGTAATTCCATCAATTCTTTTATCTTTGTGCAGTTCTGCAATTTTTTCAATCAGTCTGGCTTTGTTGACCAGATACGGAAGTTCGGTGACAACAATACGGTTTTTTCCGTTATCCATCGGTTCAATATCTGTCACAGCGCGTACACGGATTTTACCACGGCCGGTCCGATATGCCTCATTGATACCGGCAGTACCTAAAATCACACCTCCGGTTGGAAAATCTGGTCCCTTGATGATGTTGATTAATTCATCAATGTCTGTCTCTTTCTCCTCAATATCGTTGTCAATTAATTTCACAACGGCATGAATGACATCCCGCAGATTGTGAGGAGGAATATTTGTTGCCATACCGACCGCAATACCTGTCGTTCCGTTTACCAGAAGGTTCGGGTAGCGCGCCGGAAGTACGGTAGGTTCTTTTTCTGTTTCATCAAAGTTCGGGGTAAAGTCAACGGTATCTTTGTTGATGTCCCGGATCATCTGCATGGAAATTTTTGAAAGCCTTGCCTCTGTGTATCGCATGGCGGCAGCACCGTCTCCATCCACAGAACCAAAGTTACCATGTCCGTCGACAAGTGGATATCTGGTCGACCACGGCTGTGCCATGTTGACAAGTGCCCCGTAAATGGAGCTGTCCCCGTGCGGATGGTATTTACCCATCGTATCCCCGACAATACGCGCACATTTACGATGTGGCTTGTCCGGTGTATTACTCAGTTCGATCATGGAATACAGGACACGCCGCTGTACCGGCTTTAATCCATCCCTGACATCCGGAAGCGCACGGCTTGCGATAACGCTCATCGCGTAGTCGATGTAGGAGGTTTCCATCGTTTTCTTCAGGTCAACCTGTTGAATTTGGTCAAATATTTTATCGTCCACTGATCTGCTCCTCCCTAAATATCAAGATTCTGTACATACTTGGCATTTTCTTCTATAAATTCCCGTCTCGGCTCTACTTTATCACCCATCAGAGTCGTGAATGTTACGTCAATTTCCGATGAACTTTCGTCATCCATCATAACCTGTTTTAAAATCCGGTGCTCCGGATCCATGGTAGTTTCCCATAACTGTTCCGCATCCATCTCACCAAGTCCTTTGTAACGCTGGATCTTATTATTCTGATCGCGCCCGATTTCCACAAGAATATTGTTTAATTCTTCATCACTGTATGCATACCAGACATTTTTGTTTTTCTCAATTTTGTAAAGCGGCGGGGTAGCAAGATAAACATGTCCCTGCTTAATAAGCTCCGGCATAAAACGATACAAAAATGTCAGCATGAGTGTTGCAATATGTGCACCGTCCACATCGGCATCTGTCATAATAATAATTTTGTTATAACGCAGCTTGGATATATCAAAATCTTCATGAATTCCGGTACCGAACGCCGTGATCATTGCCTTGATCTCGGCATTATCATAAATACGGTCGAGTCTTGCCTTCTCCACATTTAAAATTTTTCCGCGAAGCGGGAGAATTGCCTGTGTTGCACGGCTTCTTGCAGTTTTTGCAGAACCACCGGCGGAATCTCCCTCAACGATAAAGATTTCACAATTTTTTGGATTTTTGTCGGAACAATCCGCAAGTTTTCCCGGAAGGGCAGTACCCTCAAGTGCTGTCTTTCTTCTTGTCAGATCACGTGCTTTCCGGGCTGCCTCTCTGGCACGCTGGGCCAGCAGCGATTTTTCACAGATATTTTTGGCCACATCCGGATTCTGCTCCAGAAAATACGTCAGCTGTTCCGTAACCACAGAATCTACAGCACCACGTGCCTCACTGTTTCCGAGTTTCTGTTTGGTCTGTCCTTCAAACTGTGGCTCTTCAATTTTGATACTGATAATTGCTGTCAATCCTTCACGGATATCATCTCCGGTAAGTGCCGCATCGCTGTCTTTTAAAATTTTTGCTTCCCGCGCATACGAATTAAACGTCTTTGTCAACGCATTTCGAAAACCGGCAAGATGTGTTCCACCTTCCGGCGTAATGATGTTGTTAACAAAACTAAACGTGGAATCGTTAAAAGAATCATTATGCTGCATTGCAACTTCCACGTAAACTCCGTCACGATTTCCCTCACAGTAAATAACTTCCGGATATAACGGTTCTTTTCCGCGGTTTAAATACTCCACAAATTCCTTGATTCCACCGGCATAATGGAATTTATGATTATGCAGACTATCTTCCCTCGTGTCTTTTAATGTAATGCATAATCCTTTTGTCAGAAAAGCAGTTTCTCTTAAACGCTGTTTGAGCGTGTTGTAATCATATACGGTTTCTTCAAAGATTTCCGCATCCGGCAGAAAATGAACCTTTGTACCGTGAAGTTGTGGATCACAGTCCCGGACTGCCGCTACCGGTCCATCCGCTTTTCCTCTCTTGTAACTTTGCATATACACTTTTCCGTCATGATATACTTCAACCGTTAACCAGGCGGAGAGGGCATTAACAACAGAAGCACCTACTCCATGCAGTCCTCCGGATACTTTGTATCCTCCGCCGCCAAACTTTCCGCCTGCATGCAGAACAGTAAACACAACTTCCAGTGCAGACACACCGGCTTTGTGATTCATTCCGACAGGAATTCCACGTCCATCATCTTCAACGGTTATGGAATTATCTTTTTCTATGGTCACCTCAATGTTTTTACAATAACCGGCAAGTGCTTCATCTACCGCATTATCAACAATCTCATAGACCAGATGATGCAGTCCGCGTGCAGATGTACTTCCGATGTACATTCCAGGTCTCTTTCTGACCGCTTCGAGTCCTTCAAGAATCTGAATCTGATCTGCGCCATATTCCTGATTATTATTTGTTAATTCGCTCATCAATTTCCTCCTCATCCAACGGATGAACCTTTCCTTTATATCTCTTCAACTGATTCCTTTTCATAAACAGTTCCGTTTATCACCTGGAAAATTTTGTTGATACAAAAACGGTTCTTTACAAATTCCTCCAACCCTGTACATGTAATGACAGTCTGTATTTTAGCAATACTGTTCAGCAGGTAATTCTGTCGGTTACTGTCAAGTTCCGATAACACGTCGTCCAGCAGCAATACCGGAGTATCATGAATGGATCTCCTGACCAGATCAATCTCCGATAATTTCAAAGAGAGTGCAGAAGTACGCTGCTGTCCCTGAGAGCCAAACTTACGGATATCCACATTATCAACGGAAAACAGCATATCATCTCTGTGTGGCCCTACCGTTGTCTGGCAGAGTTTCAAATCCCGATTCTGTGCCCGCAGCAATTCATCCGAAAAAAGATCAGCTGTAATATTTGGCTCATACTTTAATACCAGATGTTCCCTGCCACCGGAAATTCTCGAATGGATTTCTGAAATAATTTCATTCAGTTCCTCCACAAATTTTTTTCGTTTCCGGATGATTCTTGTTCCATACTCCAGTAACTGCATATCCCATACCGGAAGAGTATCCACAAGGTCCGGGCGAAAAGAAATATCTTTCAACAATTTGTTTCTCTGATTCAACACTTTGTTGAAACTGGATAAATCTGACAAATATAGTTTATCCAACTGACAGAGTTCTAAATCAATAAATCTTCTTCTCTCCGCAGGTCCGTTTTTTATAATATTTAAATCTTCGGGCGAAAAGAAAACGATATTGAGTATTCCAAACAACTCACTTGCCTTTTTGATCGGAATCTTATTCACAGCCACGCCTTTTGATCCACTTTTTCTAAGATGCATATCAATCTGGTACTCTTTTTCTTTTTTCTTTACGACAGTACGGATATGTGATTCTTTCTCACCAAACCGAATCATCTCTTTATCACGGCTTCCTTTGTGGGATTTTGTTGTACCACTCAGATAAGCAGCTTCGAGAATATTGGTTTTCCCCTGTGCATTGTCTCCGTAAAGAATATTGGTTCCTTCATCCAGGTGAATATCCAGATTTTCATAATTTCGAAAATTTCGCAGCTCGATTGATTTTATGATCATTGAACTATCTGAATTGTTTCACCCTGAAAGGTAACAACATCCCCATTATGTAATTTTTTTCCTCGTTGAAGTTCTGTCTGACCGTTTACCGAAACCTGCCCATCTAAAATAACCATTTTGGCATCCACACCGGAACCAACAACTCCGGCTTTTTTCAACGCCTGTCCAAGTTTGATAAATTCGTCTTCTTCACGGATATTTACTGTAATCATGTAATCTCCTAATTTGCAGCATTATTAAAGTTAACAGGAAGAATAAGATAAATGAATTTTCCTTCATCATCTTTGATAAAACATGGAGCTTTTGGGTTTACCATATAAAGACTTACATTTTCTTCATCGATAACACGCAATGCATCAATGAAGAATTTTGGATTAAATCCAATCAGGATATCTTTTCCTTCTTTCTCGATATCGATATCTTCATTCATGGAACCAATGAAAGAATTGATTTTTAACTCCATACTTCCATCTGTGATATTCATAATGATCGGCTTTTTGTCACCTTCTTTGACAAGAAGAGTAGCACGATCAATACAATCAAGTAATTCTTTTTTATTGACTATAACTTTCGTTTCATAAGCAGATGAGAGCATCTGATCAATGCGGAAATATTCTCCTTCGATCAGACGGGATACAACCGTAGTAGTGTCAAATTCAAAAACGATATGGTTGTCCGTCAGGTAGATGAGTACATCATCATCAACTCCACCTGGAACAATTTTGCTGATTTCCTGTAATGTTTTTCCAGGAACGACAACCTTTTTATTTTCGTAATTATTCTTAAGTTCTATATTACGAATGGAGATACGATGACCATCAAGAGAAACAACTTTCAGTTCATTCTCATAAATTTCAAACAGTTCACCTGTCATAAGTTTGTTATTGTCGTTATCAGCAATGGAAAAGATTGTTTGTCTGATCACTTCCTTCAGTGTGAACTGGGAAATCACGATTGCATCATTTTTTTCAATGTATGGAAGATATGAAAAATCATCTCCGGATTTTCCAACAATATTGAATTTTGCTTTTTCACAGGAGATAACTGTCTTAAAAGAGGCATCTGTTTCAATCATAACATCACTGTCTGGAAGTTTGCGTACAATTTCAGAAAAGATTTTTGCATCCAGTGCAATAACTCCACGTTCAGCAATTTCTCCTTCTACACGGGTTTCGATTCCCAGTTCCATATCGTTTGCCATTAATTTAATTTCATTCGTAGAAGCATCGATAAGAATACATTCGAGTATTGCCATAGTTGTACGGGTAGGAACAGCTTTGGATACGATATTTACTCCGCGCAATAAATTTGATTTAGAACAGATCAGTTTCATGAAAAACTCCCTCCTGGTATAAATAAAAATATATTAAGACATTCGTCTTAGTCTTAATAGGGGCTGTTAATATGTGAATAAGCCTCTTCATGTTAGATGTTAAGCGGTTTCCGGCGTTTGATAACCGGCTTGAAAGCATGTGAAAAGTGCGAGGATTCTTAAGGTCCGTCTGTGGAACAAATTTTAAGAGATTTACGTTAAGAACCTCATGCACAATCCATCCACTGTGGATAAACGTGAATAAGTTGAAATAAAAAAAAGCAAATAAAACTACATTATAATAGGAAGAAACTCATTTAGTTTGGATTTATTTTCTTTTTGATGGTTTCGATCATATTTCTTGTAGTTTCGTTTTTTTCGTATTCTTCGGTAACTTTCTTGATACCGTGGATAATTGTGGAATGATCGCGTCCGCCGAGTAAAGAACCTATGGTGTCCAGTGGACTTTCGGTCATATTTTTACATAAATACATTGCAATCTGGCGTGGTTTTGCAACATCACTGCTTCTTGTCTTTGAAATCATCTGATCTACAGAGATGTGATAATGTTCGGAAACAACTTCAATAATGAGCTGTGGTGTGATTTCCCGTGGCTTGTCCGGCGTGATAATGTTGGAAAGTTCCTTTTCTGCAATATCCATTGTAATTGGAATGTGGACAAGATTGTTATAAGCAAGAAGTTTATTTAATGCTCCTTCAAGTTCACGCACGTTTGATTTAATGTTGTTTGCAATGTAGCTTAATACTTCATCATCAATGTCAAAGTTATCCGATTCGGCTTTTTTCCGGAGAATAGCCATACGTGTTTCATAATCCGGCACTCCGATATCTGCCATCAGTCCCCACTCAAAACGGGAACGGATACGCTCTTCAAGGGTTTCCATTTCTTTTGGTGGTTTATCGGATGTCAGTATAATTTGTTTTCCTTGTGTCTGGAGTGCGTTGAATGTGTGGAAAAACTCTTCCTGTGTACTTTCTTTTCCGATGATAAACTGGATATCGTCAATCATAAGGACATCCACTTTCCGGTATTTGTCACGAAATTTTGTCATGGATGAAGCATTACCGTTTCGAATGGATTCAATTACTTCATTCGTAAATTCTTCGGATGTAACGTAGATAACCTTGGCATTCGGATTCTGGTTTAAAATAAAGTGCCCGATGGAGTGCATAAGATGGGTTTTTCCCAGTCCCGGACCGCCGTAAATGTAAAGCGGATTATATGCTTCTCCCGGAGATTCTGCGACTGCAAGGGAAGCCGAATGTGCAAAACGGTTATTATTACCAACGACAAATGTATCAAATGTATAATTTGGATTGAGATTAGATTCATCTGCGGTTACGGCAGGTGTAGCTTTTGCTGGTTTTGTGTTTAATTTCAGCGTCCTGGCTTCTTCTGGAAGGATGAATTTGATTTCATATTCAATTTCTGTAATTTCCACGATCGCAACGCGAAGTGGTGCAAGGTACTTCTTGGAAATATAGCTTAAAGCCATCTGTTCGGAAGGAACCAGGATATAGAGAGTATTTCCCTCAATGGCAAAGATTTCTAAGGGACGAATCCACGTATCGAAGGAGACATCACTGATTTCGTACTCCTGTTTTACCGTATTTAAAATTTCATCCCATTTTTCAATAATCTTATCCATCTGCTTTTCTCCACATTATTCTTATAAAAAAGGATACTATCCCAGATCGGAAGAGCACACGTCTGAACTCCAGTCACTAGAGAGAA
>OCQL01000133.1_pt1 | contig 10893 bp, 9 predicted proteins | sample 1538501 | NCBI WGS metagenome assembly OCQL01 (sample SAMN04571703, study PRJEB22368) | human gut metagenome | biome: human gut; material: stool | host: Homo sapiens | place: Luxembourg | collected 2012-10-18 | reverse complement strand
TTCCCTACACGACGCTCTTCCGATCTCTCTTTTTCAAACACAAGGAAGCGGAACGCGATGTCCGTGGTCAGCTCGGGCAGGGCGGCCAGGCGGGCCGCGCCATCTCGCGGCGTTTTCCAGTAATAGGGGGTCATGGCGAACAGCGCCTCCAACTGCCCGGCAGGCACCGTGATGCGGCCCGAGACTTCCCGCTCCCCAATGGGGCGGAAGCCCTCATAGGCCACCTCCTGCACCGGATTTTTATAGGGCGTGTCGTAGAGGACAGCCTTCATCTGGTAGAGGTGCTCTGCACCGGGCACAACATAGATCATCCGTCCGCCCGGGCGCAGCACACGCCGGAACTCTTCCTGTGCAAAGGGCGAGAAGCAGTTGAGCAGCAGGTCGGCCCATCCGGTGCGGACAGGCTGGGCAAAGCTGGATGCCACCGCGTATTTTGCGGCAGGCAGTGCCTTTGCGGCCAGACGCACCGCAGGCTTTGCGATATCAAAGCCCGCCAGCTGCACCGGTCGGCCCGCCTGCGCAAAGGCCTGTGCAATGCAGCGGTCGTACCAGCCCTCGCCGCAGCCCGCATCCAGCAGGTGGAGCGGTGCATCTGCCCCGGCGGCAGCGCCGTATGCAAGGCACAGTTCCCCCAGTGCCCTGCCGAAGATGCCGTAATACCCGGCGTTCAGGAAGGCACGGCGGGCGGCGACCATCTCTTTGCTGTCACCCGGGGCCTTGGTGCGCATACTCTGCACCGGCAACAGGTGCCAGTACCCCTCTTTCGCCCGGTCAAAGCTGTGGTTCCTGCCGCATTTCAGGGCAGTGTCCCCGGTCAGGGGTTCGCCGCAGAGCGGACACTGCCAGGGGGCAAACGGCTCAGGTTTCATCGGTGTGATCCTCAATGGGTGCGGTGGCACCACCGTGGGCGGTCATATACTCTTCAAAGTTGGTGAACTTCTGCTGGGGCGGACGGCGGCTGATCAGCATCAGGCCCGGGTCCTCGTCCCGTGTGGGGGCGGTGTTCCGGCTGCGGCCGCGGGGTGCCTCGCTCTTGGCGGGGCGGGCCGGGCGGCTGCTCTGCACTGCATTGCGGTTATTGCGGCTGCTCTGCTGGCTCTGGCCGTTCTGGGCCGGGCGGGCATTGCGGCTGTTCCGCTCTGTCCGCTGCTCGGTGCGCAGATCATTGCGGTCGGTGTGCTGCTCGGCACGGGCAGGCTGACCGCCGCGCTGACGCTGGCTGTTCTGGCCGCTCTGCACCGGGGCGGCCTGCTTTGCGGCAGGCTGCGCAGTGGGAGTCTTTCTGGCCGGGCGCAGGGGGGTAGCCTCCGGGGCGCTCACAAAGTGGGGGTCAAATTTGGGCTGGGCATTGCTGCCGCGGTTGGCCGACTGCGGGGCATTGCCCTCGCGGCGGGTGCGGCTGTTATTGGAGCGGCGGTTCTCACTGCGGCCGCCGGAAGTGCGCTTCTGGTTTTCCTCCATGGATGTTCCTTCTTTCGGTTCGGTATTCTTGGGGCTGGGCTGTTTTGCAGCCGCTTTTTCCTTCTTGGGGGCAGCGGGCTTTTCGGCCTTGGCTGGCTTTTCTGCTTTGGCAGGCTGCTCTGCCTTCACAGGCTTTTCCGGCTGCTCTGCTTCCGCCTTGGGCTTTTTGCCCCGCACCGGGGGCGCAGCCTTGACAGGGGCGGGCACGCCGTCCCAGGGATGGCCGGAGACCACCGGGATCTGGCGGCGGTTCAGCTTTTCGATCCCGGCCAGATATTCCTTTTCCTCCGGGGCGCAGAAGCTGACGGCAGTGCCGTCGGCACCGGCACGGGCCGTGCGGCCAATGCGGTGGACGTAGGTCTCGGGCACCTCGGGCAGGTCGTAGTTGAACACATGGGACAGCTCGCTGATGTCAATGCCGCGGGCGGCGATATCGGTTGCCACCAGCACCCGGGTCTTGCCCGCCTTGAAATCCTCCAGCGCCGTCACGCGGGCGGTCTGGCTCTTGTTGCCGTGGATGGCGGCAGCGGGGATGCCCTGCTTGTTCAGATCTTTTGCAATTTTATCAGCTCCGTGCTTGGTGCGGCTGAACACCAGCGCGTTCACCACCTCAGGCTTCAGGTTTTTGATGAGCCAGGGCAGCAGGAACTTCTTGTTGCCCTTCTCCACAAAATACAGGCTCTGCTGGATGCGGTCCACCGTGCTGGACACCGGGTCTACCTTGACAAAGGCCGGGTCATGCAGGATGCCTGCGGCCAGCTGCTCGATCTCCTTGGGCATGGTGGCGCTGAACATCAGGTTCTGGCGCTGCCTGGGCAGCTTGGCGATCACCTTTTTCACGTCGTGGACAAAGCCCATATCCAGCATCCGGTCGGCTTCGTCCAGAACAAAGATCTCAATGTTGGAAAGGTCCAGCAGCCCCTGCCCCACCAGGTCGTTCAAGCGGCCCGGGCAGGCAATGAGGATGTCCACGCCCTTTTTCAGGGCCGCGACCTGCGGAGCCTGACCCACACCACCAAAGATGACGGTGCTGCGCAGGGTCAGATACTTGCCGTAGGCTTCAAAGCTCTCGCCGATCTGCAAAGCCAGCTCCCGGGTAGGAGTCAGGATCAGGGCGCGGATGGCACCCTTTTTGCGGGGCGCGCTGGCAGTCAGGCGGTCGAGCATGGGCAGCGCAAAGGCAGCCGTCTTGCCGGTACCCGTCTGGGCGCAGCCCATCAAGTCCCTCCCGGCCAGCACCGGCGGAATGGCCGCCGCCTGAATGGGCGAGGGGGATTCATAGCCCGCCTGTGCCACAGCACGCAGCACAGGCGCGGAAAGATTCAGTTCATTAAATGTCATTCTTCACCTAAAATGTTTCTGCATTCCATATAATAGCGCTTTTCCTCTGCGTGCCCCATGCTGAAGGTCTTGCGGGGCAGCACACCGCCCATAACGATGCCCTTGAACAGGTCGCTCTTCTCAAAGGGCGGCATCAGGAAAGCCACACCCCCCTGCCTGCACAGGGCGCGGACAGCGGGCTCATCGTGGACATAATCCACCCGGGCCTCGATGTGGCGGGCCATGAAATACTCAATGAATGCGTCAATGGTGCCCACGGTCAGCGGGGCAACGGGATGTTCAAAGCTGAGCACATTGGCCACATGGGGGCCTGCCAGCGTAAAGGACTGCTGTTTTGCATCGCCGAAGCAGATGCCTGCCGCGTGGGAATCGCTCCACGCGATGAGGGCCAGCAGCACGGCACCGCAGTCCACATTGAAAAGGACACGGTGGATGGGCTCGATCTCAATGGCCGGAGAGTGGACATTGCAGACCTCAGCCAGGCACCAGCGGGCCGGGTGGGTCAGCTGCTGCTCCGGGGTCAGGGTCTTTTTCAGCTCCTCCCAGCAGGCCTTGGCGGAAGCCAGCGAATGGTTGCCGTCGCCCACGGCCAGCGTCAGGGGCGCGCCGCCCTTTGCCTGGGGATACCGGGCATCAAAGGCCTCCTGGCTGCCCAGAGCGTTCAGGGCGCTGTCGATCTGTGCCAGCAGGGCGGGATCTTCCACTGCCCAGCCGGCAATGTGGCCGCCGTTCAGCATCAGGTCGCCCTCGTAGACCTTGCGCAGCTGCTCCTTCTTCTCGCCGATGGGCTCGATGAGGGTGCAGCCGGGGTCATCGGCCAGCATCATAATATGGGGCGTTTCCAGCCTTGCCCCCCGGCGCACCGCCATGCGGGGCGGGATGCGGCTTTCCACTGTGTGCTCACTGGGGCGGATGGCAGGCACCGCACCCTCGGCATAGCTGTATGCCTCCAGGTCGATCCTGCCCACAAGGCCCTGCCGCACCCGGCCGCTCTGCTCAGTGCGCTCCACATAAATGAAGCCGTCCACCGCGCGGGTCAGCACGTTCCGGGTATAATCGTCCATGGCCGCATGGATGGCACTGATCCTTGCATCCACGTCATCCTCTTCCAGATAGACCTCCGGCAGGATCAGGTCCAATGTGCTGGGGCCGCCTGCGGCGGCCTGCGCAGCCTTTTCCCAATAGGAGCGGTCACTGGTGAACTGATCGCAGGCCACACAGCCCCACTGCCCCACCGGGATCTGTTCCGACGGCAGCAGGATGTGTGCCGGGGAAAAACAGGGTGTTTTGTTCATAATACTTCCCTCCCTCTCACAAAAACGCAGGGATCACTCAAAATAGCTGGCGGCATCGTCCCGGATGACCACATGCTCCACACCGGCCTCGGTCAGGGAGAGGGTCAGCTCCTCCCGGGCCGCTGCATCCAGCGTAGAGGAGGACGGGACCTTCACCAGCAGGTTCTTCACGCCCAGCTGGGCCGCAGGGGCTCCCAGCTGGCTGGAGGAGCCGGTCACCTCGGCCAGCGAATAACCGTACCAGAGCGTCACCGCATCTCCGAAGCGGGCCTGCCAGGCGGCGATATCCGCAGTCAGCTGCCCGGCACGGTCCACACCGTTGGTGGTGCCATAGTCCTGCTTGGCGCTGGTGGACGAGGGGAACTGGACATTTTCCAGCAGCACCTGATCAAACCCGGCGGCGTGCACCTCGGCGATCAGATCACCGATATACTGCACGGTCTCCGCAGCGTAGGGGTTCAGCCAGGGGTTGCCTCCGGCGGAAGCCTTGTTGTCCAGCCAGAGGTACTCCTGCCCCTGATACCGGATGGCCAGAGCGTGGTCGGCCCGGGCACCGGCAGGGTCACGGAAGGCAGTCAGCGCAGCCACCGGCACCAGCCCCTCCTCCTTGAAGATGGATGCCACGCTCGTCAGCTCGACCTGTGTGGGGGCTGCATTGGCGGCACCCACCGCCGTCTGGGAGGCGTAATACACCTGCCCGGCGGTGTCCTTCAGGGTCAGGATGGCATAGGTCATGCCCTGTGCCTTGAGCTGCCGGGCGGCGGAGCGGATGGCGGCCTCGTCGGTCAGGGTGGCCACATCCACCTCTGCCCACAGGCCCGTCACAATATCAGTGCCCTTGACCTCGGGCTCCGGCTCCTTTTCCGGCACCGAGGAAGCTGCCGGTTCGCTGGCAGCGGTGCTCTGCGCCCCGGAGGATGCACTCTCGCTGACGGCACTGGATGCGGAAAGGTCACGATTCCGCACCACGGTATACCAGGTGTGGGTGGCCCAGTCCAGCACATGGGGCGCGGCCACCCAGGCCGCTGCCAGCACGGCCACCACCAGCACCGCAATGCCGATGCCCTTTTTCAGCCGCATCTCACGGGTGTAAAAGCTGCGCCGGTAGCGCTTGACCTTCTGGCGTTTGGGATATCTTGCCATAATCAACCACCCTCCTTGGGGTCAACTTACAGGATCACGGAATGGCCGGTAAAGCCGTAGATGGCCAGCGCCAGCACACCGATATAGATCAGGGTGATGGGCAGGCCGCGGAATGCTTCGGGGATGGCCTTGCTGCGCAGGCGGTTGCCCGCCTCGGTCACCAGCATCACAGCCAGCAGGTAGCCCAGGCCGCTGCCCAGGCCAAAGCCGATGGACTGCGCCAGCGTAAAGCTCTGGGTGCGCTCCACCAGCGCGGTGCCCAGCACGCCGCTGTTCACGGCGGCAATGGGCAGGATGCGGATGAGCAGGCCGCTGCGGGGGCCTTTGACCGCCCGCAGGATGGCGTGCTCAAAGATGCAGACCACCGCCACACAGGCCAGGTAGAGCAGCGGGCGGAGCGGGGCACGGTAGGGCAGATCCACGATCTGGCTGCCCGCAAAATACGCCAGCGGGGCCACCAGCGTCTGGGTAACACAGAGCAGCAGGGCAAACCACCAGCTGCTGGTGCGCTCGTCACCCACCAGCTGGATCAGGCGCGACACGCCCAGACCACGGGTAAAGATGGCGTTCTGGGCAAACAGGGCCAGCACGGCGTAGGCAAAGGCCACACCGATGGTATTCATCACAGCACTCACTGATCCTGCACCTCCTTCCGGGGGTGCGCAGCCAGAGTGCCGCGCGCCTCAGTTTTCAGGTATTCCTTGTGTTTGCGGGCCAGCGCGCGCCAGACGGCACACACCACGCCCAGCACGATGAAGCCGCCTGCCGGCATGGATGCCATGGGCAGGACAGAGCGGTTGAGCTGGATCCCGAACACACTGCCCAGCGCCAGCCACTCCCGCAGGCAGCCCACGATGAATAGGATGAGCGCGTAGCCCACCGTGATGCGCAGGCCCTTGGAGACAGCCTTGCGCATGGTTTCCTGCACACGGCCAAAGCGGTAGGTCAGCAGGGGCTCCACCACCAGCATGGGCAGGTAGATGCCCAGCATCAGCAGGTCGGTGCCGAACACAGCGTTCAGGATGGGATAAGCGGCAAGGTAGACCACCGCCGCACTGCCGCTGTACACCAGCGCCCGGGGCAGCAGCTTTTTCTCCAGCTCTTCCGGGGCGGGCTGCTCGTCCCGCAGGGGGAACAGGCGGCTGACCAGGCAGGCCAGCATCCGGGAAGGCGTGAGCAGCAGGGCCACAGCCACGGCCAGCATCAAAGCATTTTTGCCCGTGGTGGCAAGCACCACCAGCGGAGCCAGACCCATGCCCTGCATGACAACGGGGTTGTTTTTGAACACCCGGTCATGGTGGGCAAACTTCTCCGGATCGCGGGTGATCAGTTCTGCAATGGAGCGTTTCATTCAGCGCCCTCCTTTCCGGCCGCAGGGCGGTGCATCAGCTGGTACAGGCGGCTCTCGGTGCGGTCCATCCAGCCGGAAATGCTGTTGACCGTGAGCAGAGCAAAGCAGACACCCGTCTCGTACACGCCGTAATACCGGAAGCCCATGGTGATCGCACCCACCAGCACACCGTACAGGATGCGGCCCAGATGGTGATGGGCGCAGGTGTAGGGCTCGTTGAGCAGGAACACCGCGCTGAACAGCATGGCACCGGTCAGCAGCTCATCCCGCACACACTGCAGGCGCAGGGCGATGTCCACGCCGTTTACCCCCACCTGACGGGGGAAGAGGAAGGCGATGAGGGCACAGGTGACCACAAAGCTGACAGAAGCGCCCAAACGGACATCCTTTTGCAGCCAGAGGAAAAGCCCGCAGGCCAGAAGGATGAGGGCGGCACCGGTGCCCATGGGGGCGGCGTACTCGCCCAGGCCCAGCGAAATGGCGCTGATGTTCAGGCTGCCGCCGCTGCGCAGGGTATCCGAGATGGTGCTGGACACCGGCACGCCGGTGGCATCCCACAGGGGGATGTTGGTATAGGGCTGGGGGTAGCGGAACACCTGCTCCGGCCAGGACACCGCCGCCACGGCGTAGCCCACAGCAGCGGGATTGAAGGGATAGCTGCCGTAGCCGCCGAACACCTCCTTGCCGATGAGGACACCGGCCAGCACCGCCATAATGACCACATACCAGTCCACCGTGGCGGGCATGAGCAGAGCGATGATGAGGGCAAAGCTCTCGTTGGAGAAATCCCCGGCCCGATACACGCGGCGGCGCAGCAGGGAGACCAGGCGGTCACACAGGTTGCCGGTGAGCAGCGCCGCGCCGCAGAGCAGCAGGGGCCGCAGACCGTACAGGAAGCAGGCCATGCAGAGCAGCGGGATGGTCATAAAGCAGACGTGCAGATAGTACCGCCCCGTCTTTGCAAGCTCCTGCTCCTGCTGCTGGATCAAACGTTCATCCATGGTAAGGCACCTCTCACAGGGCGGCCAGACGGCGCACCGCCGCAGCCGGGTCGGCTGCGCCGAACACGGCACTGCCCGCCACCAGAATATCGGCACCCGCCTCCACACACAGGGGGGCGGTGGTGTCATCCACGCCGCCATCCACTTCCAGCAGGTAGCGGGCGCTCCGCTTTGCCCGCTCTTCCTTGAGCCAGCGCAGCTTTTCCAGCGCCGATGGCATGAACTTCTGCCCGCCGAAGCCGGGCTCCACGCTCATCACCAGCACCAGATCCAGCTGGTCGAGATACGGGGCCAGCGCCTCCGGATCCGTACCGGGCTTGATGGTCAGGCCCACCTTGCAGCCCAGTGCCTTGACTGCATCGATGGTCTGCTGGATGTCGTCCTCGCACTCGAGGTGGAAGTTGTACAGGCTGGCACCCGCCTTGATGAAAGGCTCTGCATACTGCAGCGGGTGGCTGATCATCAGGTGGACATCGTAGAATGCTGCGGGCATCCCCTTGTGCAGGCTTTTCAGTACCGGCACGCCAAAGCTGATGTTGGGCACAAAGTGGCCGTCCATCACGTCATAATGCAGCATCTGCGCACCGGCATCCAGCACCATGCGGCAGTCTGCGCCAAGCTGATTGAAATCAGCCGAAAGGATCGAAGGACTAATGATCGTCATTGTGTTTTATACTCTCCGTTATTTTTCAGAAAGATTACACCATCCGTTCTGCCGGAGCACCTGTTTTGGGGCCGGAATGCAGGGCGGGCATGGTTACTCTTAGTTTACATGAAAACACGCAAAAAATCAAACCCGGAGCCGTGTTTTTCACGGAAAAGTCTCAAACCTGCCCCTGTATCCATCCAAAATCCATTCCAAAACCAAAAACGACCAGACCGCCCCGCCCGTTTCAGGGGGACAGTCTGGCCGCGGATTCAGTTGACAGGCTTCATGCTGGCGGGGTCCTCCACCGGCACAGGCTGACCGGATTCGTCCGGCAGGCGCTTCATGCCGCTGGGGTTGGGGGGCGTGGCGGGCAGGGTGAACACGAACTGACACCACTCGCCCTGCTGGCTCTCCACACGGATCTGGCCTCCGGAAAGATTGACCAGCACCTTGCAGATATTCAGGCCAAGACCGGCCCCCCGGGCGTGCAGGCCGCGAGACCTGTCCTCTTTGTAGAAGCGCTGGAACACATAGGGCAGCGCCTCGGGGCTGATGCCCTGACCGGAATTCCAGATCGAGATCTCCACCTCGGGGCCCAGCTTCTCCACATGGAACTTGATGGTGCCGCCCGCCGGGGTAAACTTGATGGCATTGTCCAGAATGTTATAAGCCACCTGATGGATGAGGTCGGGGTCCGCGTAGACCAGCACCTTTTCATCCATGGTCAGGCCTTCCAGATCGATCATGCCGTCATTGATGCGCTGCTCCGCCGAAAGGGCCACACCGGTGAGCGTCTCCCAGATGTTGAACATCCGGGCGTTCACCTGATACTCGCCGCTTTCCAGCTTGGAGAGATCGAGCATGTTCTGGATGAGCCGGGCCAGGCGGCCGGTCTCCTCGCTGACCAGCTGCAGGTAGTGGTTCTGCATATCGGGCGGGATGGTGCCGTCCAGAATGCCGTCCACAAAGCCCTTGATGGTGGTCATGGGGGTGCGCAGCTCGTGGGCGATGTTGCCCATGAACTGGCCGCGGGAATTGTCGTTGGACTGGATGTTCTCCGCCATCTGGTTGAAGGTGCGGGCCAGATCCACCACTTCGCCCTCACCTTCCACGCCCTCGACACGGACAGAGAAGTCCCCGCCGCCAAACCGCTGGGCGGCATCGGTGATCTTCTGGAGCGGGTCTGTCAGCTTCCGCATCAGGAAGGAGGTCAGCACGCTGGCGCAGAGCAGCATGATGCAGGCCGAGAAGAAGAAGTTCGACCAGAACTCCTCCTTGAAGTCGGTCAGCCGCGCACCGGAGGAGCAGAGGAAGAGATAGCCGCTGTTGTTGCCCTGGGCATCCTGCATGTGCCGCACCGAGACATAGCTCTTCTCGGTCAGCACACCGTCCAGCGTGCTCAGGGTGTGGTAGGGCTGATCCCCGGCAACTTTTTTCATAAGCTCCGGCCCCACAACATCTGTTCCCACCATCTCGGGATTGGAGGCAATGAGGACCCTGCCTTCTTCATCGGTGAAAAAGAGGTAAGCCTCGGCGCTCTCGCCGATGATCTCCAGCTTGGTGTTCAGGGCATCCAGCTCGGCCCCCTTGGGCAGAGCCGCCTGCTGCACGATATAATCCGCCGCGCGCTGGGTCACATCCGCCACGCTGTCCAGCGTGTCGTACCGCTCCTGGGCAAAATAGCGGCTGAACAGCAGCCATTCGGAGCAGCCCAGCACCGCCGTGCCCAGCACCAGCAGGGTGGCCACCATCGAAAAGAAGGTGACCGAAATACTTTTGCGCATTACTGACGCACCTCGAACTTATAGCCCACGCCCCAGACGGTCTTGAGCTCCCACTTGTCGGAAGCGCCCGCCAGCTTTTCGCGCAGGCGCTTGACATGGACATCGATGGTGCGGCTGTCGCCGTAGTACTCAAAACCCCACACCTCGTCCAGCAGCTGGTCGCGGGTGTAAACACGGTTGGGGTGGGAGGCCAGGCAGTTCAGCAGCTCCAGCTCCTTGGGGGGAGCCTCTACCACCTTGCCCTTGACCCGCAGCTCGTAGCTGTTCATGTCCAGCCGCAGGTTGTCGAACTCGATCACGCCCTCGGTGCTCTCGGTCTGGGCGGTGGTGGTGGTGCAGCGGCGCAGCACCGCCTTGATGCGGGCCACGACCTCCTTGGTGTCAAAGGGCTTGACCATGTAATCGTCTGCGCCCAGCTCCAGGCCCAGCACCTTGTCAAAGGTCTCGCCCTTGGCGGTCAGCATCATCACCGGGGTGTTGCCCAGCTTGCGGATGCGGCGGCAGACCTCCAGGCCATCCATCTTGGGCATCATCACATCCAGCAGCACCATATCGGGCTTGACCTGATTGAACTTGTCCAGACCTTCTTCGCCGTCGTTCGCAGTGGTGACCTGATAGCCCTCCTTGGTCAGATAAAGCCGCAGCAGCTCGCAGATGTTGGTATCGTCGTCCACGACGAGGATCTTTTCGTTGGCCATAGTGGTTTCCTCCCCAATTCTGTATATTCCGGCCCTTTCGGGCCTTGTGACAAAGTATCCACTTCTTATTATACGGAAGAGTTATGACAAAATAAAGAAGGTTTTGTATGATTTTTGGGACGCAGGCTCCGCCGCTCAGCTCATCATCAGCCGGATGATCTCCTCATTGG
>OCQL01000130.1_pt1 | contig 11030 bp, 7 predicted proteins | sample 1538501 | NCBI WGS metagenome assembly OCQL01 (sample SAMN04571703, study PRJEB22368) | human gut metagenome | biome: human gut; material: stool | host: Homo sapiens | place: Luxembourg | collected 2012-10-18 | reverse complement strand
CACCTGACGAATCCCCTCCGCATTGGAATTGGAAGCATCCGCAAAAAGGAAGTGAACGCTATGACTTGCGACGAGAGCTTGTACCGCCAATATCTGAGCGGTGACGACGAAGGGCTTAATGCCCTGATGAAAAAATACGGCGACCCCCTGACCCTGTATATCGACGGCTATCTGCACGACGTTCACGAGGCGGAGGAGCTGATGCTGGATGTTTTCGCCTATCTGTTCACGAAAAAGCCAAAAGTACGGGACGGCGGCTTCAAGGCGTATCTCTATAAGGCGGCGCGGCACATGGCACTGCGCCACAAGAGCAAGCGAAAACCGCTATTCAGCCTCGATGCGCTGACCGGTGAGCCGGACGGACGGCTGCTGGCGGAGGAGGTCATACGGACGGAGGAGCGAAACCGCATCCTGCATTTCTGCATGGATGAGATGAACCCGGACTATCGGGAAGTCCTCTATCTCACCTATTTTGAGGATATGAGCTACGCGCAGGCGGCGGAGGTCACGGGAAAAACGGTGAAGCAGATCACCAACATGGTGTATCGCGGAAAAGAGAGCCTGCGAAGGCTGCTGGAACGGGAGGGGATCACAAATGCGGAGTCATGAGGAACGGGTCACGGAGACAAAGCGGCGCATCGCCAAAATTGAGCGTGAGAAGCGGCTGCGGCGCAATACGGTCACCATGGCTTCCGCCGTGGCGGCGTGTCTTGCACTGCTCATCGGCGCGTCCCTCGCCATGCCCGGCATTGCCGCAAGCATCCAGACCGGGGATTATTCCGGCTTTGAAACGGCGGCAAGTATGTACGGCGGCGGCGCGGCCTTGGGATACATCGTCATCGGGCTTTTGGCCTTTCTGCTCGGCGTGTGCGTGACCGTTTTGTGCTTCCGGCTGCGGCAGATGAACCGGGAGGACGGGCAGGACGAGGAAAGCGAGGGGATTCATGGAGCTGATTGAGAACCTGCTGCAATTACTGACTACGTTCATCGGCGCGCTGCTTTCGGGTATCGCCTACCGCAAAAGCCGCAGGCAGGCGTATTTTCTGCTGCTGTGCTTCTATGGCTGCTTTGCCCTCGGCGCGCTCTACTGGACGCTGTATCTGCTGCTGTTCGATACCACGCCCCGGGTCTTTTATGTGTCGGAATTCGGCTGGGTGGCGAGCGTAATTTTCCTGCGCATTTTGCAGGCGACGCTCTCCACACCGGAGGAACGCAGTTTCCGCTGCCGCAGGGCGTGGCTTGCGCCTGCGTTCGGCATACCGCTGCTGGCGTTCTACTGCATCTTCGGGGATATTCTCTCCAACCTGATCTGGTGCGGCATGATGATCGCGCTCTCTTACTGCGCCATTCGCGGGCTTGTCTATGCGAAAACGCAGACGGGCGCGGCGCGGAATATGCGGTATTTCCATAGCGGCGTGCTGTGCTTTGCGTTCGCGGAGTATCTGCTCTGGACGATGGGCTGCTTCTGGCCGGATACCTCTCCCGCAAGCCCCGCCTTCTGGTGTGATATGCTGCTGACGCTTGCCATATTGGGGCTGCTGCCCGCCATGAGAAAGGCGGTGGCTGCATGACCTACATCGAGAATATTTTTATCTGCATGGTGTCCCCGCTGCTGGTGGCCGCTTTGTGCATGGGCAGACGGCAACTCCGCTTCTTCCTGCTCTGCATCGCCGGGATGGGGGTGTGCCTGCTTTCGGCTTATATCAACACCTTCCTCGCGGCGGTGTGTCAGGCGGACGCCCTTGCCGCCACGGCGGAGATCGCGCCGGTGATGGAGGAGCTGATGAAGCTGCTGCCGCTGGTGTTCTATCTACTGGTGTTTGAGCCGGAGGGGGATAGAATCAAGGCTGCGGCCATCACGATTGCGCTCGCCTTTGCCACCTTTGAAAACGTCTGCTATCTCATCCAGAACGGCGCGGACCGCTTCTCCTTCATCTTCTTCCGTGGCTTCGGCACGGGAGCGATGCATGTGCTGTGCGGTTTAATCGTGGGCGGTGGACTTGCATACACATGGCAGCGGACGTGGCTGAAGATCGCCGGCACCTGCGGCCTCTTGGGCGCGGCCATCACCCTCCACGCTATCTATAATCTGCTCATCGCCTACGGCGGCGCGGCGCAGTACATCGCTTACGCCCTGCCGGTGCTGCTGGTGGCGGCGGGAAAGCTGTCCGCTTTCCGCTTATCGCAGAGGAAATAACCGAACATTCACCCCTTGAGAGCTGCTTTTTGGCGGCTCTCAAATTTTTTTGAAAAATTTTGCGTTTTGGGTGAGAGTTTTTTCGATTTTTTGTACCTATATAAGTGAAGGGGTTTTTAAGCCGCATTTCAAAAAATCCAGAGAGGAGGTTCAAACGAAATGTACGATACCGCAAGACGGATCACACTCGTCAAGCAGCGGGTGCGGGAAAACACCCGCCGGAGGCAGCGGCGCGGCATATATGGACTGAGCGCTATGTGTATGCTGCTGTTCGCGGTGCTGATGCAGGCGGTGGGCACGGTCGCCGGGCCGGGGCAACCGGAAGCATGGGGCGTGTTCGGCGCGATGTTGCTGCGGGAGGACGCGGGCGGCTATGTGCTGGTAGCCGTCGTCTCCTTTGCCGCGGCGGTGGCGATCACCGCGCTGTGTTTCCGGCTCAGAATCAGAGAAAACCGGAAAAAAGGCGGGGCGGACAAACCGAACCGACACGAACAGGAGGAGAAAAGCCAATGAAGAAACGAATACTTAGCATCCTGCTGCTGTGCTGCATGGTGCTGACGCTGCTGCCGACAACAGTATTGGCAGCGGACGGGCCGATGGATACCATACCAAAGTACGACGTGAGCATTGACGTGTACAACCGGACATCGGACATATCCATTAAGGACAGTAGGAGCTACTATATCTACTCGTCCGTTCCCGATAAGCTCAGGGACACATGGGCATGGGATAAGAAGATCTTCATCAAGGGAGACAAAGCCGCGCCGCACGTATTTATTGACGGCGTAAATATCGAGATGAGTCCCAGTTCCAAGGGGCCGGCTATTGAATTAAATAAGAAGGCTTCGGCATATATCTATTTCATCGGCAAGAACAGCTCCCTGCAAGGCGCCGACGGCCGCGCGGCAATACAGAAAAACCGCAGCGAGGGTCAGCTGTATGTGCTGGCGCGCACCGGCACCACGGTGACCTGCAAGGGCGGCCACAGAGCGGCGGGCATCGGAGGGAGCTGGGCGACCCGCGATATCGGGAACCCTTCGTTTAATACAGATATGTACGGCCACGGCGTCAATATGCACTTTGGCTCTCAGACAAATCCCGACTACTGGGGCGGCACCATCAATGCCAGCGGCGGCGAGTACGGTGCGGGCATAGGAGCCGGCAGCTGGGGAAGCACCGGCTATGGAAACGGCATCCATGGAGGCGCCGGAGAGCAGCTGTACTTCTACTCCGGCACGGTAAACGCCAGAGGCGGCAGGCTTGCGGCCGGAATCGGCGGAGGCTTTCAGGGGCGCGGCAGCCATATCTATATCTATGGCGGCAATATCGACGCGCAAGGCGGGGCAACCGGCCCGGGCATCGGCAGCGGCAGCTGGACGACGAAACAGGACATGGACGGAATCAACGCGGCGAGCGATATCGTCATCTCCGGCGGACGGGTAAGCGCCCGCGGTCAATACAACTGCGCGGGCATCGGCGGAGGTCAGTATGTTCCCGCTCATGACATCACCATCACCGGCGGCCATGTGTCGGCGACAGGACACTACGGTGCGGCGATCGGCGGCGGCCGCTGGTGCCACGGAAAGAACATCACCATCACCGACGCCACTCTGAATCTGTCGACCAATTACCGCAGCAACGGCTCGGACGCGGCGGCTGTCGGCTACGGCGACATTGTTTACAAACCGGAGCAGCTCGTGGCGGATCCGTCGATCGCGACGAACGATCAGATCCGGATCGGCTCATACAAGGGAAAGCTGGTGCAGCTGAAGCTGGAGGCGCGCGCCCTCAGCCGCGATGACGAATATTCTTACTTCTGGAACCTTTATGAAACCCTGATCCCTGATGAGAATGGGCTCATCGACATGCAGCTGCTGACACTTCCGTATGTACAGAACTACGGCTGGGCGATCAACGTGCTGGAAATGACAGTGATCGACGACCCCTGCAACGGAAATCACGACTTCGGCTGGGTAAACCGGCAGTCATGCCACGTCTGGGCGTGCAGGAATAAGGATTGTCAGGCGCGCGACCCGGCGGCGGAGATGTCCAAACAAAACGGAAAGCACATCCCCGGAGACTGGGGCATTCAGGAGAAGCACTGTGCCGTGTGCGATCATTTGCTGGAAAAGGACACGGCGGCGCCGGTGCTGGAGGTTTTGAATGACGGCGAGAGCTACACCGTCGAGGATGTCATCGTTGGAAGACCGGGCGCGTACTCCTTCACCGTGAGCGATCCGGCGAAGAGCGGCGAAGCGTCCTCCGGCGTCAAGTCCGTGACCATCAACGGTGTGGAGCAGAAGGCCGACTCCACCTATTATTCTCTTCCCGCACCCGACGGCGGCAACAATGACGCGGGAGCGGAATATACCGTCGTTGCGACGGACAATGCGGGCAACGCCTCCACGGCAACCGTGAAGATCTACCGGCGGCATCGAGTGAGAGTCGTAAGCCCGGATGAGCAGACGACATACGCCGAGGCAGAGCTGGCGCACAACGAGTATCTGGTGCTCACGATGAAGATGCCGGATGGTGCGGCGGTAAGAATGACCGACAAGGCAGATCATTCGGAAATTCCATATGACAAAGAAATGGGACGCTTCACGGTAGGTCTGATCGACAGAAGCCGGACGCTCGTGCTGGAGTATAACACGGAGTATCCGAAGGCCGAGCTTATTCTGGGGCGGAGTCAGTACTTCTTTGGATACAACGCGGATACAGCCGAACCGCACTATCTCAAGGATGTAAGCAGGAAAACGGATAAGAACGTCTATTCGGTGGCTGTGCAGATCAACGCGGATGTAATACCCAGCCACTACTTCAGCTCACCGGTATGCTACACGCAGGAGGAGCTGGCGGAGCTGGACAAGCAAGGAAAAATCGCATGGGAGAAATATCAGCATCCGGAGCCGGAACCGGGCGTCTGGATCGTCTATATTCCCACAGCCACCATAGACATCGCGGAGTATGACGCAAACGGCAGCTGGTATGTCTATGCAAAAGCCGAAAACCTCAAGGGAACGACCTATGTCTCCACGCCGAAGCTGATCGCCGACGTCGAAAAGCCGAAGGCCATCAATCTTTCTACCGGCAAGGAACTGGAGACGGATGGGGAATACTGGGGCGACCTGCGGTTCAGGGTAGAGGACGCGCTGCCCGTCAAGGTGTGGCACGAGAGATACCCGGGCGGGAATATTGAACTTATGACGCCGGATGAAGACGGCTGTTATACGATCCCGGCAGATTATGACGTGACCCTCCATCACGACATTTGCATCGAGGACGCCTGCGGGAACAAAACCTACTACAATGACATCGATATTTTGTGGAACTATCTGGAGGTTGTTCGGGAGAAGGACTATTGGGATGTGCAGCCTGCGCAGCCGATTCGTATTTCCAGGGAACAGGATCTGCAAGAGGAGCTCTCCAAGGTCAACATCGGGGTTTTTGCATCTGACGTCACCGGTTTTATCCCTGTCGATGTTTCGTGGGAGATCCCGGAGGACTATGATCCGCAGTCCCCGCGGGAGCAGACCTTTACCGTCCTCGGCACGGTGATTCTGGAAGGCACCGGAGCACGCTGCGTCTCGGGGCTTGATGTTATCACGCGTCCGGGAGAGGAATGGAAGAAGAATTTCGCAATCAGCGTGACAGTGGAGGGCGCACCGCGCTACAAGGTGACGACAGAGGATAGCGCAAACGGCAGCGTCACGGTGGTGAATGCCACAGAAACCACCGAGGACGGCACGCCGCTGTTCTATAAGGACGAGCTTGTCATGCTCTCCATCGCCCCCGACGAGGGCTATATGCTCAGCACGCTGTCCGTCAACGGCACCGCTGCCGCCGTTGCGGTTGGGGAGGATGCCTATACCTTCGCCCAGCCGGAGGAAAACGTCACCATAACCGCAACGTTTGAAAAGCGCAACGAGCATACCGTCACGTTTGACGCGAACGGCGGCTCCGAACCCAAGGATTTGCCAGAGGAGGTCACCACCGCAATGCCCGCCAAGAAGGTATTGCACGGCAGCGAATATTGTCTACCCGAGTGCGAGTTTATTGCGCCCGAAGGAAAGCAGTTCAAGGCGTGGCAAATCGGTGATTCGGAATATGCTGTGAACGATCCCGTGACCGTCACCGCGGACATCACAGTCAAGGCGCTGTGGGAGGACGCGCCTCCCGCCCCTGTCGAGTACACCGTCACCGTGAAAACGGACGGCAACGGCACGGCTTCTGCATCTCCCGCAAAGGCTGTTGCCGGTGAGGAAATCACCCTGACTGCCACGCCTGATGGAGGCTACCGCTTCAAGGAGTGGGAGGTCATCAGCGGCGGCGTGACCATCAAGGACGATAAGTTCACCATGCCGGACGGCAACGTGGAGATCAAGGCCATCTTCGAGGAGGACGCACCGCCTGTGCCCACCGAGTTCACCATCACCGTGACCAGCGGCGGCAACGGTACGGCTTCCGCTTCTCATGCAAAAGCCGTGGCCGGCACGGAGATTCGCCTGACCGCTACGCCCAACGAGGGCTACCACCTCAAGGAGTGGGAGGTCATGAGCGGCGGCGTGACAATCGTGGACGACAAGTTCACCATGCCGGACAGCAATGTGGAGATCAAAGCCATCTTCGAGGAGGACGCACCTCCTGCGCCTACCGATCCCGCCAAGCCCAGCATCAGTGTCACCGGAACCTACACCTACAATGGCTCCGAGCATACCGCAACCGTGAGCGGCTATGATCCCGCCACAATGGACATCTCCGGCAACACCGCCACGGACGCGGGCGATTACACCGTTCGCGTCACATCCAAGACCGGCAAATGGGCGGACGGCAGCACCGATGCCGTGACCGCGGCGTGGAGCATCGGCAAAGCCACGCAGGAAGCGCCTAACGGCTTGATCGGTGTCGCGCCCACTACCGAGGGCGGCAGCGACGGCAAGATCACCGGCGTGGATGCAACGATGGAATACCGTGCGGAGAGCGAAACTATCTACACCGCCTGCACCGGTATCGAGATTGAAAACCTGTCCGCTGGTAATTACTTCGTTCGCTATGCGGAGGATCACAACCACTTTGCCAGCCCCGATGCGGAGGTCACGGTGGGTGAAGGAAAGCCGCTCGCAGACTTTACTATCACCTTCAACGGCAACGGCGGCAGCGGCAGCATGGAGCCTGTTACCGTCAAGGCAGGGACAAATTACATCCTGCCCGCCTGCGGCTTCACCGCTCCCGCCGATCAGGAGTTCAAGGCTTGGGAGATCGGCGGCGCGGAGTACAAGGTAGGCGATTCCTACACAGTGGACAGGGATACCGAAATCAAGGCGCTGTGGGAAAACAGCGTTATTACCCCCACCACCTACACCGTCACCGTCGGTAATGACGGAAACGGCACTGGCACCGCAACTCCTTCCACCGCTGCGGCTGGTACGACGATCACCCTGACCGCCACGCCCAACAAGGGCTACCACTTCAAGGAGTGGCAGGTCATCAGCGGCGGTGTGACCATCAAAGACGATAAGTTCCTCATGCCGGACAGCAATGTGGAGGTCAGCGCCATCTTTGAGAAGGACGCACCGCCTGTGCCCACCGAGTTCACCATCACCGTGAAAACGGACGGCAACGGCACGGCTTCCGCATCTCATGCAAAAGCTGTGGTCGGAACGGAGATTCGCCTGACCGCTACGCCCAATACCGGCTACCACTTCAAGGAGTGGCAAGTCATCAGCGGCGGCGTGACCATCAAGGACAATAAGTTCCTCATGCCGAGCGCCAACGTGGAGGTCAAAGCAATCTTTGAGAAGGACGCACCTCCTGCTCCCACCGAGTTTACCATCACCTTTGACGGCAACGGCGGCACGCCCTCTGTCGACAGCATGACCACCACCAATCAGAAGTTGACCTCTCTGCCCAGCGCCTCCCGAAGCGGCAGTTACAGCTTCGACGGCTGGTACACCGAAGAGAGCGGCGGCACAAAAATTACGACCGATACCGAGTTTCCCGCAGATACCACCGTGTATGCCCATTGGACTTACACGGGCGGCGGAGGCAGCAGCGGCTACAGCTACTACACCATCAAGGCAACTGCCGGGGCTGGCGGCTCCATTTCTCCCTCCGGCAATGTCAGCGTCCGCGAGGGCCGGGATCAGACCTTCACCATCACCCCGGATAAGGGCTATGCTGTCGCCAACGTCAAGATCGACGGAAAGAGCATCGGCGCGGTGAAGTCCTACACCTTTGAGAATGTCAGCAGAACCCATACCATCGAGGTCATCTTTATGAAAGCCAACGGCAACCCCCAGACCGGCGTGTTTGTGGATGTAGCCACCGGCAGCTATTATGAGGACGCTGTGGATTGGGCAGTGGAAAACGGCATTACGCAGGGAACCGATGATACCCACTTCTCCCCGGACGGCATCTGCACCCGTGCGCAGGCTGTGACCTTCCTGTGGCGTGCCGCTGGCAGTCCCAAACCCGAAACCCGCACCATGCCGTTTACCGACGTCCCCGTGGGCAGCTACTACTACGATGCTGTGCTGTGGGCGGTAGAAAACGGCATCACCAAGGGCACCAGCGACACCACGTTCAGCCCCAACATGATCTGCACCCGCGCCCAGATCGTCACTTTCCTGTGGCGCTCTGAGAAGTCCCCGGCAGCGGGTACAGCCAATCCCTTTGCCGATGTGAAGTCCACCGCCTACTATGCAGGCGCTGTACTGTGGGCGGTCAAGGAGAACATCACCAAGGGAACCACCAGCACGACATTCAGCCCCAATGCGGATTGCACCAGAGCGCAGATCGTGACCTTCCTCTGGCGCTGCAAGAAGTGACCGGCTGACATACGGCTAAACATCAAAGCCGCTGGCATGACCCCATAAGCGAACATCGGACAGCGCAGCGGACGGGCATCTCGCCCTGAAGCTGCGCTGTTCTCTTTTCGCTACAAGAAACAAATCAATGACATTTTGAGCTGCGCCGCTATCCCAGCGCGGCAAGGAGACAGCATTATGAAAAGAATCACAAGAATCATTCGTCCGATCATCTGCATGGCCGTCCTTCTCTTTGCCATGACCACGGCAGTCATGGGCTGCTATCAGAAAGGGACGGAGCCTATCGACATTCCCGACAGAACGCCTTCCGGCACATCTGCGTCTCAGCCATCAGCGACTCCCGCGGGCGAAGTTATCCCCTCGGTGGACAGGCAGGCAGAGTTGGCGGAAGCCAGAGCGAAGAATCCCGACACCGTGGCATGGCTGTATATTCCCGATGCGGAGGTAGACGATCCCGTGATGCAGGCGGAGGACAACGGCTATTACCTGAAGCTGGATGAAAACGGCGAGTATGCCATGTGGGGCTGCTATTATGCCCATTGTGAAAACGAAATTGGCGGCAGGGATAAGCTGGACAAAAACACCACCATTTTCGGCCACTCCGCCAGCAACTGCGACCCGGACGGTGTGCGGTTCACCAAGCTCTACCGTTATATGGACGCAGACTTTGTAAAGGAGCATCCGTATATCTATCTCTCTGTGGATGGCGAGGACATGATTTTCCAGATCACCGCGCTATTCGTCACGGATATTGGCTTTGACTATATTGCGCCTGATCCCACGGGAGATGATCTGACCAGCTTCTTTGAGACGATTGCGCGGAAAAACTGGCTTGACTTTGATGGCGTGACCTTCTCCGAGGAAGATACCGTTCTGACCCTCTCCACCTGCTGCCGGAAGTATGACAAGGCCAACAGCGGCAATCAGCGGCTGGTGGTCATGGCAAAGCTGCTGCCGGAGGGGGCAACCGCGCAGGAGTTCAGCGTATCCCTTGTGGATAGTCCTGAAATGCCCTAAAAGAAATCAGAATACGACGATAACAGGACACCCATCCTTGCGGTACTGAAAAGCAGCGTATGGTATAGGGAAAACGGCGGCTGCTCTGTACGGGGCGGCCGTTGTTTTTGCTGTCCCAACATTTTTCAGATGAAAGGGACCTATGCGTATGACAGGAGAGCACAGGAGGTGCCGCTAATGCTGCGGCAACAAGCCGCGCCGGGAGCATAGCCGGACGATACCCGGACACCGTAGGATACCTATGCCCTCCGACAGCCGCCGACAATTTCCATACTGAACCGCACCGAAGCGCCCATGCAGGCTTTTATGCCTGTGTGGGCGCTTTTTGTCGTTCCCGGCACTTTTTCGCCGTGGGCTGCCGCTCCCCGCCGCCCTTCGTTCAGACCTTTTTACCCACTCGGATCTGAACGGAGGAACAAAATGTTTAATAGAAAAAGCATCTATGCGCTGAATAAGAAAGACCCCGATGCCATCGTTTATATGGATGCCAATGAAGTCATCATCCGCCTGACTCGCGAGGACTTTGCCAGCGAGGAAGAATTTCTGAAATGGAAATCTTGGTCGGATGGAAACTACCACACTGAGGACAATCAGGATGTGGTAGAGGGGAAACACAATACGTCCATTGACGGCCTGTCCGAAGCCGCACTTTCCATTCCTGCCATTGATGTGGTTATGGAGCGCCAGCACGAGAAATCCGAGCGACGCAGAGTGGCTTCCGCGATGGTTTCTCAGATCAGGGACAAGCTGACGGAAACACAGTTCCGCAGACTTTGGATGTACCACGTTGGCGGAATGACCGTTGATGAAATTGGGCGGATTGAGGGCATCAGACACCAGAACATTTCCAAAAGCATCGGCTCCGCAATGAAGAAAATCAAAAAATTTTTCCCGTAAGCTCAAAAACAGGGTGCAAAAATGCCCTAAAAAAGATGATAGGTGAAGGGACATTCTCCACGAAGCCTTTCGTTGAACGTTGAAAACTGAAT
>OCQL01000124.1_pt1 | contig 11113 bp, 6 predicted proteins | sample 1538501 | NCBI WGS metagenome assembly OCQL01 (sample SAMN04571703, study PRJEB22368) | human gut metagenome | biome: human gut; material: stool | host: Homo sapiens | place: Luxembourg | collected 2012-10-18 | reverse complement strand
TTCCCTACACGACGCTCTTCCGATCTAGCGTCCGTTTCGATCAGACCGACCCTCTCGGCAGGTAAGAAGCATATAAAATTTTCTTTTTTTCCAAATTTTCGTCTCCGTGAAGCTGAGAAAGAATACTTTTCATACAGCTTCTTCCAAATTCAACCCTATCAACGGACATCGTAGAAAGCGCCGGACAGGTATATTCGCCCGAAAGAATGTTGTCGCAGCCGCAGACCGAAATATCCTGAGGTATCTTCTTCCCGATCTCAAAAAGATATTTATAAACGCCCATCGCAATATAATCGTTTACGCAATATACGGCGTCCACGTCCGGACGTTTTTGCAAAATGTCCGCGATGGATCTGTAGCCGAACTCGGACGGATTGAGCGTAACCGTATTTTCTTCGAAACAGCGAAGCAGGCTTTCCTCAAAACCGACGCCGTATTTTTCCGCATAATAACGCATGGCGATATACCGTGTATCCGGCTCAATCTCCGTTTTGGAGGTATCGGCGATAAACGCTACCCTCGAACGGTTTTTCCGTTTTAAATCCTGCACGAAGGCTTCGATGGCAGGCGCATAGTTCAAGCTCACCTCAAAGCTGTCCTTTCCCGAAATTACATTTACCACAGCGATTTCGTGTTCGATAAATTTGCGGTAATTTTGCTCGGAGCAAAAGAAACGGGACATATTGACGATGCCTTCCGACCGATAAGCATAACAGTCGCCGTAATAGTCCGCCCTCTTGTCGTTAGCTATAATAACGGACAGCCGGTATCCCGCCTCAAAAGCGACTTCGTACATCCCGCGGTAAAACTCGTCAAAATTGTCCAGGGCGCTTATAAGCACCGATATCTGTCGGGTCGAGCTTACGCGCACGCTCTTTGCGAGAAGATTCGGCTCATAATCCAGCTCTTTTACAGCCTGAAAGACGCGGGCCTTTACGGCCTCGCTTACAAATTTTGTCCCGTTCATCGCATGGGATACCGTCGATGGAGCAACGCCCGCCAGCTTTGCCACATCGTTTCTGTTGATCGGCCTTTTCATAACGTATTCCCTTTCCTTCCGTATTTATTTCGCCGCCGCACGGTAAACGTACGACATTCTCCCCAAAGGCGCCGTATCGCCGCTGATATACAGATCGGCGACGTCAAAGTCTTTTTGAAGATTATCCGCGATCTTAAACTTAAGCGTATAATCCGCACCTGAAATTCCCAAAAGCTTCTTGTCTATTTCTATGCGCAGCACGTTCCCTTTTACAGTATAATCGCACTCGCCGATTTTGTCAAACGAATTATTCGTCATACGGTGCAGAGAAGTCTTTTCTTTTCCGGGATTTTTATTTAAAACGTATTGCAGCCCCTGCCAGCCGCCCGTTTGGCCGCCGATTCCGAGAAACACATTCATCCAATGCGTATCGCCCGCCTCGTGCGGAGTAATATTTTCTTCCGTCCGAACGAGCATATAGATTTTTTCCGCGTCGCTCATCACGCGGATTTCACGGATATCGTTGCGTCCCGTAACGTTTACCAGCTCCGACTGTCCCGACGTATCCACGGCGTTTCTCGCGATGGTTTCGCCGGAAAAATCACGATACACGGCGGCCGAAGCGTTGTTCCAGCCGTCCAAATTATTCATTAAGCCGGAGCAATCCTCCGTCTCCGGATATGCGGCGGCCGAAGCGACGCCTTTATAGGCGCGGATATTGCGGACAAGGGAAAGATAATAGTTGTCGAGATACTCCGCATTCATTTCGATATCCCTTGAAAATTCCATATTGAAGGTATCGACGAAATGACAGTATTTATCCCCTAAAATACGGCTGGTCGCCTGCTTTTGGGCAATCCATTCGTTCCAGCCCGTCACAAACACCAATCCGATATCGTTTGACGCGTCCCCGTCCTTTTCATGGTCGAACACGGTCTTCCACTGCTGTTCGAAATTGGTGCCTTCAAGGGCGCGGGCGCGGCTGTTCTGTTTGGTCGCGTGATCGTATCCCCGTCCCCAATTGGCGTTATATACTTTTTCTATATATTCCTCCGAAAACGAAAATCCCTTTCCCGTCAGCTCCGCGCGATTTTCCGGCGCAAATAATCCCGAATCGCTGAAATCTGCATAGGTGCCGTTCGATTTTCCCATCAGGCCGACGTGCTGAGAGACGGACACGCTCATCACGTTACCCAGCTGCGCGTCCTTATATACGTCCTGCGGATAATTCCAGTCTATCCAGGGAAACTTCGAGTTTTGTATCGCGGCGTTGGGCCATTGCGGAAGCTTAAAATAGAAATGGCTGTCCGTCACCGAATTTCCCGTTTTGCTGCCGATAATCCAGGGTTTATTGCGGTTGCCGCGAAACCAGAGTTCCTCGTATTCCTCATGCATGGAAGGCTCGTAAAACGCATCGTAAATAAGCTGTACGGTCGTTTTCGAATCCCCGTCGTTAACGGAGGTCATAAACATGACTTTCGGCACTTCAAAGCCCTGCTGCTTGTACCCCAGCAACAGATCCAGAAAGGTATAAACCTGCGAATCGTATATACGGGCGTTGGTCGTATCGAACGCTATAAAATCGAGCCCTGCATGGATAAACAGCTCGATATGCTTTCTCAACACCCACTCGTCATCCGCGTTATAGTAACCGTAAAGCGGTTCGCCCCAATAATGGAAGGAATTCATTTCGGGCGTCCCGCCGTCGGCCGCCCGGACGAGCAATTCGCTCATCAGCGTATCGTTTTTTTCGTAATTGTTCGTCACGTCTTTGATCGGACTTTGATCGGACCCGTTCCAAAGAAAATAAAATATACCGACGTATTTATCCTTTTCGTATCCGGAAACGGTATCGAAGCTTCGTCCGAAATCGTCCGTCGCCGTCGTATTCAGGAAACCGTTTTCCAATCCCTCCGCCCGTTCCGCCAGCGTACCCTCGTTGCTCTCCGAATCGACCGACGGATTTTTTTTGCAGGACGAAAGAGACGCGGCAGCAAAAAACGCCAGACACAAGGCCAAACTTTTTATATTTTTCGTCATTTAAGATTCCTCCAAATAGACGTACGAGCGGGAAAACCCTGCTCGTACGCAAAAACTCAATTCATCGGGTCCGTGGAATAATTCACGTTCGACGAAGTATAAGAGGCAAGATCGTTCCACTTCAATTTGCGCCAGGAGGCATAGTTCGAGAAGCCGTCCGCCATGATATTGTAAATATTCTCCCCGTAAGAAGCCCAGTCGCTTCCGTCCCCGTCCGCGCGGAGATAGTCCGCAATCTGGTTGTTGACCAATGTCTGCACCTTTCCCGAAGGCGCCATAATTCCCGTATTTTCAGTGTACCAGTTAGCGAATAAACGGTAGGGATTGGTCGAACAATCTCCGTCGAAATTGAGCTTACCGGCAATAGATACCTCTGAGGGCAGCGTATAATCCTTCAGATAGCATTGCATCGCGCAGACCTTGCCCAGATTTTTATAGTGCTTATAATATTCGTCAAATCCCGTCGGCGAGAAAAGGTATTTCAAGAAATCCATGCAAAGAGCCGTTTTATCGGCGTCGCGGTTTACCAAAGCAAACGGATGATGATCGGGGCCGCCCAACGTCCGCACGTTGTCCGCCGCAGGCGCTCCGGCTCCGCCGTTGTTCGGCATGGCGGGCAGAGGGAACCAGCCCAGCATTTGAGAAAGCTCGGAAATAGGAAGAATTCCGTTGGCTTTTCCTAAGGCCTGCCCCAAGGATTTCTGGTGGTCGGTGATGTAATCGAGACGAAGGAAATATACGGCCACGCGGCTGTTTAACGCATAATCTTTCCCTTCGGCGGCCAATGCGTCCTGCTGGAATCTCTGGCGCACGACGGAATTCGAATAATCCGAGGAAGAATAGGAAACAAGTTTTTTCATATTCTTCATCATTTCCGCATATCTGGCCGACTTTGTATTGTATTTGCTGCCGTCCTTGAAATAGGAATTTACGACGCGGGTAAAGTTATAGCTGTAGCCCTTTCTCGAATCGTTGAGCGGATTCGCGGCGTCGTATTCCCACACGTCGTCTATTTCGGAAATATAACTGTAATCGCTCGACTGCGAATGCGCGTCGTCTATCATATCCCGAAAATATTGATCCATATACATCTGGTGAACCCAGTTGAAGTTGTTGCTGTCCAACCCGCCGGCATCGTAATTGAGCCCGAGCGGAGCCGTGTAGCCCGCCTGTTTCAGTTTATCGAGCGCTGAGATCAGGCTGTTCCAATCGGAAGGAACTTCAACGTCGTATTGAGCAAAAATCTTTTTGTTGTAAAAAGCAACCAGCGCGTTTCCCTCCATGGACAAATTATAGATTTCCTGCGTTTTGTCGTCCGTGCGGTAAGCGTCTTCGCGAAGCGTCGTTTTCCAAATTTTATTCTCGTTGTAAGGGTTTTTGGAATTGAGGTAGGGCGTAAAATCGACCAGCTTTCCCGATCCGTAATACTGCGTCACCGTATTTGCCTGAATAATATCCCCGGCCTGCTTATCGGGATACTTCAAAAGCCCGTCCACGGAAGTGATATACCCTTGCGGGTCCTGAGACGAACGCACGTTGATACGCACGTTCACGCCCTTTGCTTTCATCATTTTCGCATAGGAATTTCCCACGTTTTTCAAAGCCGTTTCGCTGTCGGAGTCGATGGGAAGAAAAATATCGATCGTACCGCTTTTGACGGTTCCGCCGCCCTCCTCCGCAGAAGAGGACGAATTTTCCCCCTGATTGCCCGAAGAAGATGAAACGCCTTCGTTTCCGCATGCCGCAAACGAAAAGAGAAAGAGCATCGAAAAAGTTGCGGCGAGAATTTTTTTCAAAGATTTCATATCGTTGTCCTCCAATTTTTAATTGTTAAAGTTTCATTCCGGAAGCAAATTCCCCGTCTATAAAGAATTTCAATCCGATAACCGTCGAAAAGATAAGCGGAATACCGCTTACGAGATATAAAGCGTACGTGGCGCCACGCCCGGCTTTCAGTCCGTTCGGCAGGATCGTTTCGCTGGCGCGCACGGCAAGTTCTTTCAGCGCCGGCATGAGAGTACCGTGTTCGGGATTGTTCATAAACATCATCAGCGGCCAGAGATAGTCGTTGTAAATAGCGGAAAAGATAGAAATCGCCTGCACCATGATAATCCCGAAAGTAAGCGGCAGACTCAAAGAAAAATACATCCGAAAATCCCCCGCACCGTCTATTTCCGCCGCCTCGTAAATATCGTTGGGCTGCTGCGCCATAAACGTACGGAAAAGAAATACGGAAGCGATCTGATTTCCCGCGATATAAGGAAGAATCAGCGACCACCAGCTTCCCAACAGCCCCATTTTTACAATGGTGAGATATTGCGGCGTCAGAGACACGACCCCGGGCACCAGCATGGGTAAAATAATCAGATAAAAGAGAATATTTCTGCCGGGGAAACGCTTTCGGACAAAAATATATGCCGTAAAGGTGGAAATCATCGTCATGGCAAACACCGAAACGAGATCGATAAACAGCGTAATCCCCATATTCGATAAAGCTTCCGTAAAGGCGGAGGAATAATTTTCCCATTGAATTTTTGTCGGAAGCGACCAAAGGCTACCCGTAGAAATGTCCTGTTCCGTTTTCAAAGAAAGCGTAAACGTAATGATGACGGGCATAAGCGTGATAAATACCATCAGGACGAGATACGCGATAAGCAGAGCCTGCGCCCATCCGCTTTTTATGCCTTTGCCGCTTTTACGGCTTCTCAATATAATGCGGTTCGATTGCATGTGGCCTCCTTATTTGACTTCGTCTTTCTGTTTGCGGAAATTGAGGATCGTCGCTATCAGCAAAAACGCAAACAGGAACATACTCATCGCGCTCGAAAGTCCGTAATTCGGCTCGCTGCCGCCTTTGTAAATATATTCGTAAATGAGCAGCGCGGGAATTTTCAAGCCGTGCCCCGTGGACTGATCGGTGATGAACAGCCTGCCGTAATCCTGAACGGAAGCGATAAAAGACGTAATGAAAATATATTTCAACTGCGAAAAAATCAAAGGCAGGTCTATCGTAAACATTCTTCGCCACCAGCCGCAGCCGTCCAGCTCCGCCGCCTCGAACAGCGATTTCGGTATCCCCATCACGCCGCCGTAAAAGATCAGGTACGAACCCACCCACGGCAGACCGAACATGATCAGAGAAATCAACGATCGGGTTTCCAGATACGGCCCTATCCAGGTCTGCACAAAGCCCGGCACAAACAGCGAGCATATGCTGTTTAACAGTCCGTAACCGTCGCTGCCGAAAATACCGTTTACCCATACCAGAGTCCCCGCTACGCCCGGAAGAATCCCCGGTATAAACAACAGTACGCGAACCGCGAAAGAAAACTTTTTATTTTTTACGGCCAAAATAAATTCGGCAAAAAAGAAGGGCGGAATCAAAGCCTTCAAAAGATCCGTGACGAGGAAGATAAACATATTTCCCGTCGAACTCCAAAATATCGTATTATGCAAAACGTCTTTGAAATTCTGAAGCCCCACAAACACTTTCGTTACGCCGTTGTAGTTGAAAAAGGACAGCGCGAAGCCCTGTATGATGGGCCAATAATAAAATACCGCCAAAAGCGCAAATGCGGGGATCAGGCCCAGATAGGCAAAACGGTGTTTCACAAAAGTTTTTCCCGCGCAGACGAACGCATGATTGACCCGTTTTTGCACGGGGCGATAAACGGACAGCCCCGCATAGACGAGAAAGAGAATAGCTACGGCAAGCGCGACGGAAAAAATCCCCGTTTTTGAGGACCAGCTTTCCATCGAGGCGGCAAAATCGTTGGCGTAATACTTTACTCCCTTATCGCCCGAAACGGCGAAGCCATCCGCTTTTGCCAGAACAAGCTCGCTCCCTTTGGACGAAAGGGTATAAAGTTTTTCTCCCGACGAAGAAATCCCCGTCACCACGTCGTTTGAAACGCCGTAAAACATATCGCCCGCACGGCGCACCGCATCGAAAGAGCGTCCCGACGAAAGGGAAAAACGCGTGGAAAACGAAGCGTCCATCCGATAAAAATTTCCCCTGAGATCGACGCCCGCAAAGCCGTCGGCCACCTCGTAAAAACAGGCCAGCTTTTCCGCTTTCGTCGAAAACTCCTCGTACGGCTCCGCCATTCCTTCATGCGAAAACCGACGTACCGTATACATGTCCGAAGCGACGTAAACGTACTCGTCGGAAACGAAAATCCCCTGCACGCCCGTTTCCACGCCGCCCGAGCTGACCGCGTATTCTCCCGCGTCCAGCTTCGGATATTCTCTCCAGCTTACGGGCGAAGCCACGCTGCCCGCAAAATCCGTTCGGAAAAGATAAACCTCCCGCTTTGTGCCCGTCTTGCCGTAAACGGCAAACAGCGAACCGCTGCCGGAAGAAAAAATCATATTTTCGGGAATATAATTGGTCGAAACGACGCCTTGCACGTTTCCGTCCGCCGCAGCGAACCGCATGACGTTTTTATCCTCGAACGCCGCGTAAACGCAGCCGTCGCGAATCGCCAGCGATTTTACGACGGCATTCGTTTCGCCGTCGGGAAGTTTTTTGGACGTCTGCCAAAGGAGCCGATCGGTCGGTTTATCGTAACAGGAAACCACGCCCGATTCGTCGGCCGCCGCCAGATATGCGCCGTTTTCGGCCATGGCCGTCACGGTGGCCCCGTCCGCTAAAGTCACGGACAATCCGCTGTCTTTTTTCGATATGCCCGCCGCGTATCCCGTAAGGACGGAAAATAAAACGACGACGGCCAAAGCGACGGCAGACAATACCGCCCAAAGCGGACGGATCCGTTTTTCTTTATTCAGCATAAACACTTTGTCCTTTTCATTATCCTTTCGTTTCGGCGGACGGGAGCGTCCGCCGAAACCGAGGCAATTTATTTATCGGATTTTTTCTTTTTGCAAACGACCGCCGCCGAAGCGAGGAGCGTACCCGCCGCAAGTACGGCGGAACCCGCCACCGTGCTGCCGCAGCCGCTCGAAGCGCCGCTTTCCGTCTTTTCGGAGTTGCTTGAATTTTCGGAGCCGCTTGAATCGTCGGAGCTGTCGGGCGTCTCGGGCTCGACGGGAGCCTCCGTTTTCGTCGAGAAGGCAAATTCGTTCTTCACGCCCTCGATGTCGGCCGTGGAGGAGACGGAGAGCTGAAGCGTCGTCAGCACCGTATCGCCCAGATCGAGATATATGCTGTAATCTCCGTTCAACTCGACGCATAACGCGTTGTTTTCCACGGAGAACGTAAGCACGTTTTTCGCGATTATGCTTTCGTCGAAATAATTCGTTTCGTCGCCGATGGCCGTATTGCCCACATAAACGGGCTTGTTGTTTTTATCGCGGATAAGCAGTTCGACGTAAGCCATCTGCGCGCCGCTCTCCTCCGTATCGTTGGCATACAGCTTCAGCATAATGGTATTGCCGCTGAACATATCGTAGAAAGACAAAGCGATATAGGCGTCTTTCGAGCCGTCCAGCCCGGATTTATAATAACCGTTAATCTTCGAGATGTCAAGCGTATAGGCCACGCCGCCTTCCCGGGTCAGGTCGACGAAATCCTTAAACAGATAATCGCTTTCGCCGGACACGGTAAGCGTGTCGTCTGCCCAGGAACCGTTGTTTGCATCCATGCGGTTTGCAAGTCCGTTTGCGTCGTATTCGTAATTGACCGCCACGGCGAAATAAAGCCCGTCGTCCGTCACCACCGCGAAGGAATAGGTTCCCGTCGCCGTGAAATACGTTTTGGCGATCGTTAAAGTGCCGTCGGCGGCGAAAGAATACTGCTCTTGCGTAAGTGCGGCGGAAGTTTTCGTATCCAGCACTTTTTCCACGGTTTTCCCCGCGAACTTCTTGTCAAACCTCGCGCCGTCCGCGCCCGTGTAAGCGACAAACGATTTTTCGGGATCTACCTCCGAAAGTGCCTTGACGTTTATTTTCACCTCCACGCCGTCCGCCGTCGCGACAAACGTCATCACGTCGTCGTAAGCGATGGTTTTGAGGAAGGAGCCTTTGATCGTCAAAGCGCCGTCGGCAAACGAATAATCCTTCGCGTCAAGAACCGTATCTCCGTATTTGACCGCGCTGACCGCCGTCGCGTTATACATGGGCACGGAAATATCTTCGTCCGTTCCCAGGGTATATTCCAGCCCGTAAGTATTTGCGACGGGCGACGTAACGTCCGTACGGGTAGTGAACGTAAACTGCGCAAGCGAAGAGAAAAATCCGAGATAGGCACCGTTTTTGAAGGCGGCCTGATTTTGCTTATCCGTTTCGAAAATTTTATACCCGTTGAAATAGAGTTCAGTCATCTGCCCCGCTTTTGTCGCGCCGTTCTCGTCTGCTTCCGCAATCACCAATTTGAACAGCTGAGGGCCGTTTTTATTTGTATATTCGGGCTTGAAAAGCGCGTTGGGAAGAATGCTCGGGGACTGAAATTCACCTTTACTATGTCCGTAAAGGAAAGTAAACCTGTCCTCGCCGTTCGCTTCGCTGAAAGAAGAAAGCAACGTCGCGTCGTTGAGCAAAGATATGGCAAGCCAATCCGACGCCCCGGCCGTCGCCGTATCGATATCCATTTCGAAATACACGGGTTTCGTGACGTCGATTTTTTCGGAATAATAAGCGCGGCCGAGCGTACTCAACGTAATTTTCGTAGAACCGTTCGCGTCCTTTTCCACCTTTTCATCGACGACGGGTTTTTCCGCGCCCACAAGCACCCATTCGTTGACCGCAGTCTTACGGTAAACCGAATACTCCACTTTTCCCGCCAACGTCATCAGCTCAAACGTGTAAGAGCCTTGCGCGAGAGCGTTGATATACTCTTTTTTGAGGGCGACGGTAATTTTGTCGTCCGCCCAGGTTGCCGTAAAGTTTTCCGCCGCGAGCGCTTCGCCATTTACCTTCATCGTATAGGTTTCTTCGTGCGTATACTCCACCTCGAAAGTGAGATCGTTTGTCAGCGCTTCGGCAACCACTTCCGAGCCGCCGCTCTGCGTATAGACGGGGGGATCGTAATAGAGAATATTCAAAGCCAGAGAAGCAGTGCGGTTGTCCGCCGTTTCGAAAATCAACTGCGTATCCGCTTTGAAATAATTTATCGGTTTGCCCGTGATAAATTCTTTTTTGATCGTAACCGTGTTGCCGCTTACCGTATAATCGGTATCTTTTTCCAAAGTCACCTCGGCACCCGCCGCGTTTTCGACGCTGATTTCCGTAACGGGCTTCGTAAGATCTACCACGATATCCTTATCGAATCCGTTGGCGATGATGGGATTTTGCGCAACGGGAGCCTTTATCACCGTAAAGGGATCGAAGGCGCTGAAAAATACCCACGGATCGCCGCCGCCCTCCCAGAAATCGGATACGAGCTGCACCTTACCCGACGCAAAATCCGATTGCTTGATATCGAGTTCGGCCACCAATTCGTTGTCGATATAAACCTTCGTCTTTTCCGTATCGTTTCCGAATCTGACGCTGACGAAATGTACGACGGGCGTCTTCTCCCAAATTGCCTTTTTGTTTTTTTCCAGCGTTTTTACGTTTACGTCGCCCGTCAAAGTCTGTTTTGCTCCGTTGACGTAAATTTCCGCCTTGGCGCCGTCGCAATCGAACATAATACCGAATTTCGTATTTCTTTCGTTTAAGCCCAGATATTCGCCGACGGAAGCGGAATCCATAAAGTGAATAAAACGATTGCCGTGTCCCGTGCCTTCCACTATCCCTATTTCAAAAGAAATTTCCTTTGCGACGGGAAGCTGCTTATTGTTGATGATCTTTCCGTTTGCATGGCTCGCCAACATCGAGTAACCGCCTATCAATTCGGGTTTCAAATGGGCAAGATAACCGACCCCGGGATCGGTACTCAACGTATTGGTCTTATCCTCCATAGCGTTATAGGCGTCCTGCGTAAACCACCCGTTTGAGTCAAACGCGCTTGCGGCGGCGGTCGCCTGTTTTCCCGTAACGGTTTCGGCGTAAGCCTCCACGGCAGAGCCGGGCATAGACGGAACGTTTGCAAGCGTCGCGCCCGCGCCTAATGCCGAAATTGCCAGGGTGAGACAGAGCAGACCCGCAGCGAGTTTTTTCTTTTTCATAACATTTCCTCCTGTTATTAATTGATAT
>OCQL01000104.1_pt1 | contig 11693 bp, 4 predicted proteins | sample 1538501 | NCBI WGS metagenome assembly OCQL01 (sample SAMN04571703, study PRJEB22368) | human gut metagenome | biome: human gut; material: stool | host: Homo sapiens | place: Luxembourg | collected 2012-10-18 | reverse complement strand
GATCTCCGGGATGGCTGAGTTGTTATCTCCGGCTCTGAATCTAGGAACAGACTGATTCTTCTGTTTGAGACTTCTGCATCTGCAGGAGGGTCTGTTGCCCGAGAAAGATAAGCAGCTGCCACTTGCCCGGCATGTTGTCGGCATTTTCCAGATGCTCTACTTTATTGAGAACACGATAGTGGTTGTGCTGATGCGGTCTGAGGAAGTTATAATAAGCGACCCAGAGGGAGACATTGTAGCTGGCACCCTCATAGTTGTCATAGCCGCAGGTTATGCGGTAGGAGGCTTTAAATGTACGGTTGAGACGCTCGATCATCTGTTTGAAAGGCCGGAACTCTTTGGAGGCTTCGTCCTCGTTCGTAAGCCCGATGACCTGAGTGATATCAAAACGGAACTTCTCACCGAATTGGTGGAAGAACTGCTGTGCCGCAAGTGGATAGGCGCTGTATCCATCGGCGATAAAGCGGAAGTTTTCCGGAAGCTACTTTAACTTACGGAAAGCCATGCGCATAGCAAGGATGCAGGGACCGACCCCGCGGTTATCAGAGACCTGATAGCCAAGAATAGAGCGGGATACCGCATCCATGATGAACCAGATGTATCCTTTGATCCCGCGGACTTTGATATAGGTTTCATCAGCGATAAAGGTGGTTCCGGTCTTGTAATTATAGTTGTCAACGAAAGGCTTGATGACAAGGGCGGCAGTCCGGGCATAGTTGGCGACCTGCTGATGGGAGATCCGGATGTTGTAAAGGTCTTTGAGAGCCTGAGAAGTCTTGCGCAGGGAGAGACCAAGATTTACATGGAGAGTCAGACAGAGCCCCATGACATGAGCGTTATGCCGGCTGAACTTCAGGGAAGAAGCATTTTTCGGAAGGGAGTTTAAATCCATGCGGAAGAAATCTACAGTGAATTCACGGTAGATGTAATGGAGCTTATATTTATTTCTCCCGTAAGCCTCATTGAGATGTTCTGGCTCCACTTTTTTAAGGTTATGGAGATAGTAAGGGCATTTTGGGTTTACGCACTTATGCAAGACAAAGAACTTCCGGTCTTTCTTCGGGACAAGAGTATTCCCGCAGTGGGGACAGCGAAGTTTTATGGCAGAAAAGCGGTTATCCTGCTGGGAGAACTTCGCATCACAGACTTTGCAGGAAAGCTGTCCTTTGGAGCCGTTGTTCTTGTAAAGATAGGGTTTTGGAGCCTGGCAACGGGGACAGGAACATTCTTCCGGGATGTCACATTCGGACTGTCGTTTGATGGGGCGGATCTTCTTGCCGTAACGCTTATCGAAGTAAGGAATCAGTTCCTTATAGGTCCAGTCCTGACGGAAATCCGTAATCAAAGGAAGTTCATCAATCTTGTACTTCTGGTATTTGGGGGAATGAGAGTCATCAAACGCCCGCTGCTTGAGCGGGATGTATCTGCAGATAAAATTTAATAACCAGCAATTCAACTGATAAAGGTATTGAATAATGGTGAGAAGATAAAGTATAATGTCCATGAGCGTTGGCTCCTTTTGTATAAGGTTGGTTTGGCGATTGACATTATACCAGAAAAGGGAGGTCAATGCTCTTTTTATTTGCAAACCTCCGAAAAATCAAGGTAAAACGTAACTTTTACAATAAAAAACGAAGGTAGTTTTGACACTACCGGATTACTCCGGAGGGAAGAAGGAATGGAGAGTATACCGCGCGTATCCGTCTGAGCGGAACCGGTGAAGAGACATTCAGAATCCGGGAAACGGCGGCGCCTCTGGATCATATTCCGGCAGGAGACAACGTATATATCGAGGTAACGTTAGAGCCGGGAGATCAGAAGACTTACGGAGGATTTACAACTGAAAAGTCTGACGAAGAACTTCTGGCAGATCTGATCATGCCTAACGAAAAAGGCGCGTATATCGAACTCTCCAAGTACGATAATGTATACGGAAACTCCAATGCGGAACTCCTCGACGGCGCGGCATTTACCATCTATACAAAGACAGATGAGAATGCGGAATGGAGCAGACTGGAAAGCGCGGTTACAGGCGCGGATGGTGAGGACGGCGCAATTCGTTTTGTAGTAAACGGCGGCAGCCTTTATGCGATTGCCGAGACGGGACTGCCGGAAGGCGGAAGATACGAAGGGCTTGAAAGCATTCATCGTGTGACGGCGGAGGGCAATGAGATCTGGGAAGTAACAGATACAGAAACGCTGGATGACGATACGGCCCTGTATATACTGAACAAGGAAGCGGCTCTGGAACCGGGAGAAACCTATTATTACAATGCTTATAATACTCCGTACAGAGAACTTGAGATACGCAAAGAAGACGCAGGCGACTCTTCTTCCGTTCCAAAGGCAGTAGTCAGTGTCTATGAGCTGACAGACGAGCAGGCTGCCGGACTTCCGGATGACAGCAGGCTTACAGAAGAACAGATTGCTGATCTGAAAGAGAAGGCGGAACTTCTGGCGTCTGATGTGACTACCAGCCGGGACGGCGACGGATTCAGCTATGCGGACAGCAGTGTCGCGGAAGAACTGGGACAGGTTGTTGCAGGCAGAACCTATCTGGTGGTTGAAACCTCAGTGGCAGAAACAGAGGGATACAATAATACTCTCATTAAAGATGACAACCGTGTTGTATGGTACGCGGTAAAAACGATTCCGGAAGAAGGCGCCACAGGCGAGAACGCAGTTGTTCTTAAAAATATTTCCGGTTCTGTAATCCAGAGCCTGAGCAAAACAGCAGATACCGCAGGAATACAGGAGAGCCTTTTCGATCAGGGAGCAGTGCTGGACTATACACTGACGCCGGCAGTAAACAGCAATACATATGCTCTGGCAGATTATACCCTGACAGACAGCGGACTGACCGCATATAACAGAGCCGGAGAAGAGCTTCCGGGCTATCTGACAGACGGATATTCAATAACCGCGGTTACAGTCGGACAGGCAACACATGACATATCAATGTACGATGTGTCAGCGGAAAACATGGCAGCCGCAAATGTGATTTACGCGGAAGTGACCTTTAATAATTTTGCGGGAGATGCGATCAGCACGCAGTCTGTAATCGTAAGCGATGGGGATAAAACAGTTGTGCTTCCTGCCGGAAGCGGAAACGCCGCGTCTGTCTCTGTACGTTACTATTCAGAGGGATTCCAGGCGGAAACAAACAACAGATATTCTCTTGGGCAGGCGTTTACTCCCGGAAAGGTAACCATAACAGCTGAAGTGGAGCAGCAGGAGGGAGGCGCCGGCCGTCAGGAGATCATGAGTATTACCAATGCCGCCAGCGCTACCGTATCTTACCGCAGCTGGAGCAGCACGGGCGTACAGGATAAAGAGCCTCATACAGAGACCGTCCATGCATCTGACTCGAACCAGTTCGGAACGCAGGATACGGCAGTCGTTTCCGTAGAAAAAGAGGCTGATAAAACATCAGTAAATGTAGGAGATACGCTTACCTATACCGTTACAATTACAAATCATGCCAACGCGGGCGAGGATCTGGTGGATCCGATCGTAATTGATTTCCTCCCGCAGGGAGTTGAACTGGCCGGAACGAAGGAAGATGTAAAACTGACAGACGCAGGAGGACCGGATTCTGAACTGACGCTGGATCCAAGCCATGCATACCGTACAGAAAGCCGCGGGGATGACACGGCAGTCCTGGTCTTCCTTGTCGGAACACTTGCGCCCGGCGAAAGCGCAGAGGTAACAATTTATGCCGAGGCAGGAGCTTCTGTTGTAAGTCACGGAACAACACTGAGAAACAATGTGTATGTAACAAGTGACCAGGCAGGCGTAGAGAGCGCGGATAATCCGGGACGTGCTTCCTTTAAAAATACGGAAGGAGACTGGGCGGAAACACTGGATACGGTAGCCGCAGACCTTGGAAACCGGCTTGATACACTGAAAGATCTGCTTGGCAATATCGGCGGATATGGATTTGTAGGCGATTCCAATGAGATTACGTGGAACTCCGGATCCACACTGACCCTGGTGAAATCCGCCAGCGGAGACCCGGAAGAAGACGGATTCAGCACCGGACAGGTTACGACGGTTAATAACGGAACCGTTACCTACCGTCTGACGCTGAGCAATTCCAATTCCCGTGAGGGAAGCACAAACTTCTCTGTCGTGGATATTCTTCCGGCAGACGGGGATTATGTAGGATCAGGAACGGTACGTAACAGCCAGTGGCCGCTTCATTTCGGCAATATCGGTTCTGTCAGAACCGTATCGGCAGACGGATCGGAAACCCCGGTAGACAGCAGTCACTACAAAGTATGGTACTATAATGGGGAAATCAACGGCCAGAGTGAATACGCTGCAGTATATGCGGCCGCGCAGGCAGAAGAGATGCCGTCAGGCTGGTCAACAGAACGGGGCGAAGATACAAAGGCATTTATGCTCCGGACAGACAATACGGTATCTCTGGGTGAAAATCAGAGCCTGGTCATTGAATATACCGCTGAAGTCGGAGAGTATGAAGACATTGAAGAAGTCGCATACTTCAATGCAATGAACAGCTTCTCCAGCCAGTATGATTACTACTTCCTGGAAAACGAAACGCCGGAAGAGGCGCATACTTCCCAGTATATGGCACATTCCAACAGCGTACCGGTTGTCGTAACACCGGATCCGGTAAAAGTAGGCGGTACGATCTGGATTGACAAAAACGGAAACGGAATCTGGGAGACCGGCGAGGATGTTAAGGATCTGGGCAGCCATACTATCATTCAGAACATGATGGATGGAGTGGAGATCAGACTCCTGGAATACACAGGAACAAGTCAGAGCTCTACATCTTCACAGACTTATAATAAGTCAGGAGATGCCGACTGGGATGAGGATCCGAACTTTGTGTTTGAAAACCTGGCTCCGGCACGTCTGCTGGATACAGTGCTGAATGAATATGGAACAGATGTGAAGGTGGATCCAAACGCTCCGTATCCGGATGGAATCCTTGATCCGTCTAAGCTGAAAGGGGAACAGCCGTATACTTATCAGATCGCGGTTACCCTTCCGGGGACGATAGAAGGAAAATTCAACATTACTTCAGTAGGAGAAACAAGCGGATTTTCACGGAATCCGTCATCTGAGTATTTGGCTGACGGCGCGGCGGAAAGAACGGATAACAATTATAGTTCGTCCGCTACTTCCAGCGGTATTGTCGGCGTCTCAGAAAGATTTTATCTGTGGCCCACAAGTGCTGATGCAGCGTGGGATAACTCAAAAGATATCGGTCTTGTTCCGGTACGCGGTCTGGAGCTGACCAAGACTGCGGAAGACGATCCGGATACTCCGGTTTCCGGGGCGCAGTTTACAATTTACGGCCCATATGAAGACGGAGCAGCCGCCGATATAAGCAGCGCGGAGTCTGAAGGAAAAGTAGTTGGTACTTATACAACTGACGCGGAAGGAAAAATCAAAGTTGAGAATCTTCTCTGGTTCTATGATTATGTGATCGTCGAGACGACACCGGCCGCCGGATATGAGCTGGACGGAGCAACCGCATCAGGAACTAATATTGCAGCCCGCGCTGACGGAAACGGCTGGGTACTTGATACGCCGGACGAAGAAAGCACAGATACAACGGAAGAAGTTACAGTTACAAATAAACGCGAGGCTGAGATTGAACTGTCAGCGTCAAAGATCCTGACCGGACGCGATCTTCAGGCCGGAGAATTTACTTTTGACCTGTATGACAGTGACGGTACGACTATACTTGACACAGCGAAAAATGACGCAGATGGAAATATTACCTTTGATATAACAGCAGAGGGCGCTGAAGTACATACTTATTACATCCGGGAGCGGTCAGAGACGGCAGATAACGGCGTGGAGTATGATGATACATATTACCGGGTAACGGTACAGGTAGAATGGGACAGCACAGCGAACAGGCTGGTTCAGGGTGAGACGATCTACTATATCGGAGATGCGGCGCAGGCAGAAGGAGCTGTGTTCGAGAACACTTATACCGCAGACGGTTCATGGACTCCGGAAGGAATTAAGACGCTGACCGGAAGGAAGATGACAGACGAAGATGTATTTACATTCTCCGTTAAGGAAAACGGCATCGAAGTACTGACCGGAACAGCCACAGGAACAGCGGACGCAGAACAGACAGATATCGTGTTTGACGGTTCTATCTCATATGATCTGGAAGATATGGAAGGTGAGAGTCAGAAGACATTTACCTATACAATTGAAGAGACAGGCACGCAGTCTGACGGTCTTACTTTTGATGCTGTGCCCGTTACAGCAACAGTAACCGTAACAGATGACGGAGAAGGAAATCTTATCCCGAGTGCTGTATACACCAAAGGCGGCAGCCCGATCGAACAGGCAGAATTTGAAAACACTTATGCCGCACAGGAAACAGAATATGCACCGTCAGTAGAAAAGAGGTTCACCGGTATTATCCCGGAGGATAAGACATTTACATTTAAACTTACCGCGGACGCGGAAAATCCTGCCGGGGCTGTACTTCCGGGTGAAGGAACGACGGCTGAGGCCGAAGTTACCTATGAAGAAGGCAGCTACAGTGATACGTCCAAGGCGGCATCCTTCGGAGCGATAAGATTTACTGAGGCCGGAACCTACCGCTTTGTAATTACAGAGCAGGGAGGAACCGAAGGCGACGGCTACACTTATGATGATACAGAATGGACGCTTACTGTAGTCGTGACAGATAACGGAAAAGGCAGTCTTGTAATCAGCGGTACAGATATCACCTATAGTACAGACGAAGATACCAGCCATACCGGCGCGGTATTTGAAAACAGCTATATTCCGGCAGCTGTTCCATATCAGCTTCATGTGTCGAAGCGTGTGGAAGGCGCAGAGATGCCTTCGGAAACAGCATTTGAATTTACGCAGAGCCTGGAGGCAGGAGATGAGACAGGAGTCGATCTGCCGCAGGACAATACAACATCGGTTACGATAACAGAGAACGGTGAGAGCGGAGAGCAGAGCGGTACCTTTGAAGCCATTACCTTTACAAAAGCAGGCCGGTATACCTTTGCAATCCGCGAGACAGACGATGATAAGCCTGGTTATTCCTATGACGGAAACACTTGGCATGCAGACGTGACTGTTACAGATGTACATGGCTCCCTGCAGGTAACAGATGTGACTTACCGGAAGGGAGAAGATACAACAGGAAATCCGACGGCAGCGCAGTTCGAGAACAGGTATGATACAGAGTCGATTGATTATACGCCTCATGTGCTGAAGAAACTTGCCGGAGATCCGATTTCTGAGAATAAGACATTTACGTTTGAGCTTACGGCAGACAGCAGTAATCCGCAGAACGGAGCTTCGTTTGGCGGAACAGACACGGCAACAGCATACGTAACAGCACAGCCTGACGGCGGTGACTCGTCAGATCAGCAGCTTCCGGCAGATTTTGATCCGATCACATTTACTGAGCCTGGAATTTATATTTTCTATATCCGGGAGATCGGATCGGGAACAGAAGACGGATATACCTATGATAATGCACAGTGGACGCTGACTGTCGAAGTACAGGATGCGGGCGGAGCCCTGCAGGTTGTGTCATCCGAGTATACTGCGGACGGCAGGGAGACAAACGAGGACAATGCTGTATTTGAGAACCGCTATACGCTTACTCCGACAGAGTATACTCCTTCGGTAAGAAAAGATCTGACCGGAGACGAGACGCCCGCAGACGATCAGAAGACCTTCCGTTTTACTTTAGAGGCGGCAGAGAACAATCCGGACGGCGCGGCGCTCAGCGACGTGAACGCATCTGTGACAGGAGCCGGAACAACATCGGATGAAGGAGCAGATCCGTTTGGTGATATTACCTTTACCCGCGAGGGTGAGTTCAGCTTTATCATCCGCGAGGAAGGAAAACCGGCAGATGTGGGCGGCTATACCTATGACGCAGGATACTGGACACTGACAGTAGCAGTAGATGATCAGAACGGCAGACTGACCGTTACAGATCATACATACAGCTATACCCCGGCTGACGGCGGCGAAAACCGTGATGACAGCGAGACAGAGGCTGAATTTATTAACAGTTATGCAGTTACTGAAACTACATTTGTTCCGCAGATCCGGAAAACTCTGGACGGAGATGAAACACCGGCAGATAATCAGAAGCAGTTTACATTCGAACTGACTGCAGATGAAGAGAATCCGGAAGGCGCGGAACTTGGAAAAGCGACAGCAGTGATAACGGGAGCCGGAGTGCCGGCAGAAGGAGACGGATTCGGAGCTATTACGTTTACCCGGGCAGATACTTACCGCTTTGCAATCCGGGAAACCGGAACAGAACCGGACGGATATACATTTGACGACGGTGTATGGACGCTTACCGTTACAGTTACAGACGAAAACGGCGCGCTCAGAGTGACAGGGCAGACATATACCTACACACCGGCTGCCGGAGAAGACAGAGCGGAAAGCACAACAGAAGCAGAATTCGTCAATACATATGAAGTTACGGATACATCCTATATTCCGCAGGCAGCAAAAGATCTGACCGGAGACGAGACACCGGCAGATCAGCAGAAGACCTTCCGCTTTACAGTAGAAGCAGCGGCAGACAATCCGGAAGGAGCCGTACTTGGAAGTGCCGATGATGTTTCGGCAGCGGTAACAGGTGCGGGAACCACTGCAGATCCGGAAGCGGACAGTTTCGGAGCAATTACATTTACAAAAGCCGGAGTATTCCGTTTCATTATCCGTGAAACAGATGAGGAGCAGCCAGGCTATGCCTATGATGACGGATACTGGACATTGACTGTGACGGTTGAAGACCAGGAGAGCAGATTAACAGTAACCGGAAATGAATATGTTTACACCGGCGAAGGCACCGCACATGAGACAAATGATACACAGGCGCTGTTCATCAATGATTACCAGGTTACGGCAACAGAGTACACTCCGAATGTGGAGAAGGTAATTGACGGAGAATACCCGGCGGATCAGCCAAAAGACTTTGTATTCCATCTGGAAGCAGAGGCCGGCAATCCGGAGAACGGAGCGGTCATCCAGAGTGATTCTGTAACAATTACCGGTGAAGGAGAAAAAGAGTTCGCTGAGCCGATTGTATTTACAAAAGCAGGTGTCTATTCCTTCCTGATTTCTGAATCCGGAGGCGACGAGAACGGATATACTTATGACGATACTCCGTGGAGGCTTACGGTGACAGTTGCTGATGTGAACAGCCAGCTTGTTGTACAGAATTTCAGTTATCAGCCGGATGGCGCTGTGGATCCGTCGGAAGAAGAGGCTGACAAAGCGGTATTTACCAATGGCTATGAAGTGCATCCGACAGAAGCAGTGCTGAATGTTGTGAAACAGGTGACCGGAGATGTTCCGGAAGACAGGGATGCGACATTTACGTTTGATCTGAGTCAGAAAGACGGTAATCCGGAAGGAGCGGAGCTGCCTCAGGATACAAGGATCACAATTACCGGAAATGGTGAAAATGAATTTGGCGCGATTGAGTTCAGCCGCGCGGATACATATCAGTTTGAAATACGGGAGATTAACGAAGGAGTTCCTGGCTACAGTTATGATGGAAGTGTATGGACGGTAACAGTAAAAGTTATTGATGTCGACAGCAGTCTTGAAGTAGAAAGCATAACTTATAATAAGGACCAGGCAGGAACTGAAACGGACGAAGTGCAGGCAGCGGTATTTGAGAACAGCTACAGTACAACGGAAGTTTCCTATGCACCTCTTGTAGAAAAACAGATTACAGGAGATGACCGTCCGGTTGAGAGCTTCTTCCAGTTCGAGCTGACTGCGTCAGAAGACAATCCGGAGGGAGCGGTTCTGCAGAATCAGACAGAAGTCAATGCATCAGGACCGATCTATACGGAAGTTGAAGGCGCGGGCCACGCAGGATTTGCGTCAATCCGGTTTATCAAAGCAGGCGAGTACAGTTTTGCGATCCGGGAAGTAAATGACGGCGCAGGCGGATATACCTATGATGAGGGAATCTGGAACCTGAATATTACAGTGGAGGACGTAGACAGTATCCTTACAGTTACAGACGTTGTCTATACCCGGGACGACGGAACTGAAAACAGCGAAATGGCAGTATTTACAAATACATATGATTCCAGCCCTGTAACTTATGCACCTGAGATTGTTAAGAAAGTTGAAGGTGAAGTTCCGGAAGATACAGATCAGAAGTTTGAATTTGCCATGGAACCGGCAGACAACTATGGTGACAGTATTACAATGCCGGAGAATACAGGCACTGCAGTCAATGGAGCAGGCCGGACTGAATTTGACGGAATTATATTCCGGAAAGCAGGCAGTTATGAGTTCAGGCTGACAGAGGTCAGAGGAAACATAGAAGGATTTACATATGATGATTCCGTATGGATTCTTACTGTAGATGTGGCCGATGAGGATGGTCAGCTTGTGGTCAGAAACGCAGAATACCAGAAATCCGGAACTACACAGAAAAATACAGGCGCAGCGGAATTTGTGAATATTTACAGCACCACTCCATCCGAAGATATCAGTACGGTTCAGACAGGCGACAATACAAACGGTACAATGCCGATTGTGCTTATGTTCGGATCAGCTGCGGCCGCCGGATGGGCAGTTCGCAGACGCAGAAGGAAAAATGTGTGAAAGGCGCTGAAGAATGGCACGGGGAAAGAATCTGACCGGACAGCGGTTCGGAAAGCTCACCGTGATTGACCGGACAGGCGGACAGCAGAATCATTACAGTGTATGGCGGTGCCGCTGCGACTGTGGAAAAGAGATTCTTGTGGATACAAGAAGGCTGATGAGAGGAACTGTAAAGGACTGCGGCTGTGTCGAGACAAAAAATGCCTGCAGAGGCAGAGAAGCAGAAGACCTGACAGGCCGTATATACGGTCAGCTGACAGTCCTTTACAGAGTTGAAAACAAAGGCGGAAGAACATGCTGGCGGTGCCGGTGTACCTGCGGAAATGAAAAAGATGTGACAGCGCATGATCTCAAAGCAGGAAAGGTAAAAAGCTGCGGCTGTCTCGCATATTCTCCCGGCCGGAACAGAGTGGATATTACAGGAAGGCGTTTCGGCCGGCTGACAGCTTTGTATCCTACAGAGAAGCGGGACAGAAGAGGCTCTGTTTACTGGCACTGCCGTTGTGACTGCGGTAACGAGACTGATGTAACGGAGACACATCTGGTACATGGAAATTACCGCAGCTGCGGCTGTCTGAATCTGGAAAATCATCAGAAAATCAGCGAAAAACTGCACCATATTGACGGTACCTGTGTAGAGATTCTTGAAAAGAGAAAGCACAGAAACGATAATAAGAGTGGGTTTCGAGGTGTCTATAAAACAAAAAACGGGCGTTACAGAGTCGACATCGGATTTCAGAGAAAACGGTTTTATATCGGTTCTTATGACAGTTTTAATGAAGCAGTTGAAATGAGGCTTCGCGCAGAGCATATTCTCCATGACCGGTTTGTTGAAGAGTATTATGAATGGAAAAAAAGAGCGGATGCAGATCCGGAATGGGGAAAAGATAATCCATTGAAATTTGAAGCCGACATAAATGGAATCTATTTGAAATAATACTATGGTCTGCCGGAATGGTGACCATATATTGCTACAACTGAAGGAGGGGCGTTCCGAAACTGATGAATGAATAATTCTCAGATCGGAAGAGCGTCGTGTAGGGAAAGAGTGTAGATCTCGGTGGTCG
>OCQL01000095.1_pt1 | contig 12042 bp, 9 predicted proteins | sample 1538501 | NCBI WGS metagenome assembly OCQL01 (sample SAMN04571703, study PRJEB22368) | human gut metagenome | biome: human gut; material: stool | host: Homo sapiens | place: Luxembourg | collected 2012-10-18 | reverse complement strand
GGTTCACAATTACACGCTTGGAAAGACACTTATAACATTGTTCCTTACATTTGTTGCGGTGTTAATAATAATTTTCCTCGCATTGCTGCTTTTTAATCTGGTAAGTCAGGTAATTACATTCTTTAAGAGTATTTACCTTGAGCTGATATTCCGATGAAAGGAAGGTAGGGGCTGTGAAGGAAAAAAAGAAAAAAGTAAAAAGAAAATTAGGGCTCTTACAGAAAATACTTTTCGGAGTATTGGGAGTGGTGTTACTTGCAGTGCTTATATGGTTTATATACTACATGGTTCACTACTATCTGTATGACGATTATAAGCAGTACTTAAGCGGCTATGAGACAGAGAACGGAACAGAGTTTACGGCACTTAAGGATTCCTCAAAGGATGTCGAGGGGATGGAGCTGGCAGCGGAAAATGATATTTTAAAGCTCTATGCCTCAACAGACAGCGGCGATGTAGCCGTATATGACAAGAGAAGCGGTGTTATTACCTACAGCAATCCTGTGAATGCAGAGGATGACCCGATTGCGAATAATACCAACAAGAACTATTTAAAGTCACAGTTTGTAATTAACTATTACAATGCAGCCAAGGCGATGGGAACCTACGATTCCTACAGCATGGCGGTTGCAAGAGGACAGCTGCAGGCTCAGTCGATAGACAATGGCATAAGATTTATATACAATCTTGGAGATTTTTCGACTAATACTACAGGAATAGTTCCATTGTATATGTCACAGGATAAGCTTGATGCGATATGTGCACTCCTTGATGATACAGCAGTTACGAACATGAGACGTTATTATTCCACCGCGGATTCCGCAACAGGAATGCTTGTGTTAAACGGAGTTGCCCAGAAGAACATAAAGACAATAAAGAAAATCACAGGATACCTTGAGACGGCGGGCTTTACAGAGGCAGATTATGAGGAGCAGATGGAGCTTGCGGGAGTAGAGGTGGCACTTCCGTTATCATTTACAATAGCACTTGAGTACAGGCTTGCCGATGACGGTATTGAGGTCAGTGTTCCGGCTTCCATGATAGAGGAGAACGGAGGAGGAAGCCTTTACAGAATAAGGCTATTGGGATATTTCGGTGCGGCAGGAGCAGATGAGGAAGGTTATCTGGTGGTTCCTAATGGTTCAGGCTCTCTCATATATTTCAACAACGGAAAGAGCAGTGTTGAGAACTACTCACAGTACATATACGATATTGACCCACTCGCAGCAGATTACACACTGCTTGAGAATACTAAGAAGGTAAGACTTCCGATATGCGGAATATGCAAGGAGGATTCCAACATACTGATGTCGGTTGAGGACGGAGCAACAACAGCATTCTTCACTGCATCGGTTGCAGGAAGCAACACCAGCTACAATTATGTTAACACAACCTTCGTTGTAAGAGGCTATGATCTTCTTTCAATGTTCGGTTCAACAGGTAATGAGGCGGATCTTCCACTCCTCGAGAACAATATGTATGACATCAATTATAAGGTAAGATACACCTTCCTCGATGATGAGCATACAGGCTATTCGGGAATCGCCAACTATTATAGAGAAAGACTTATAAGGGAAGGCGTTCTCACGAACAGGACAGCAGCAGGCGATATTCCTTTCTACTACGATATAATCGGTGGGGTTAAGGAGACAGCAAGCTTCGTCGGAATACGTTACTTAAAGGTAATGGCGATGACAACCTATCAGGAGGCAGCGGATATAGCGCTTGACCTTAAGGATAAGGGAATCGCATATCAGGTAATGAACTTCCAGGGCTGGAGTAACGGCGGCTACTACGCAGATGTCTATGACAAGATAACCGGTCTTTCAAAGCTTGGAGGAAAGAAGAAGCTTGAAGCGCTCAATGATACGATGGAGAGTATCGGAGGCAGGCTCTATGTGGATGTTCCTTTTCAGGATGTGACATATATCAGCAAGCGCTACAACAGGTCATTTGAAACCTCGCGCTACTATGGAGCAGGATATGTCGCAAGATTCGGAGCACACAACCCAGCGAACTTAAGAATTACATCTTCTCTTGGCTATGATGAGAATATATATGACCTTATATCTCCTAAGTATTTACAGAGATATGTGGATGCCTTTATTAAGAAGTTCAACAGGCTTGATGTAGGCGGCATAGGACTCAGGGATTTAGGTGATGAGGTTCATTCCGATAAGAAGAGAACGGAGTTCATCAACAGGGAGGAAGCTCTTGACATAGTAAAGGCACAGCTTGATAAGCTTGAAGCTACAGGAAAGAACATTCTCATAAACGGAGGAAATGATTACAGCTTCGCCTATGCAACGGATATCATTGATGCACCGATAAGCGACAATGAGTTCAGAATAATAGATGAGGAGATTCCTCTCTATGAGATGATTATTCACGGCTACATTGATTATGCGGGAAGCCAGCTCAACTACCATGACTCAGCGGACACCACAGAGATTACCCTCAGAATGATTGAGTACGGTGCGTCTCCAAGATATGTGTTCACCAATGAGAGTGCAAGTGAGATGAAGTACACTGCACTTAATAAGTTCTACGCAACCAAGTATGACAACTGGTGCGACGAGGCGGTGAGCGTATACAACGAGGTCAACGGCATATTAAAGTATGTGAGCGGTGAGACTGTAGTAAAGCATGAGATAAGGGACAGCGGCGTGAGAGCTGTGACATATTCAAACGGTGTTGTTATATATGTAAATTATACAGATTACGATGCTGTGGAGGACGGAATAACGATTCCTGCACACGGATATCAGAGAGGAGGAAAATAATGAAGCGCAGACATGGTTTATCACTTCTTCAGAAAAGAAATGTAAAGGGCTTTATGTTTATCCTCCCATGGCTGATAGGTTTCATCATATTCTATGCGCGAAGCATGATTATGACAGCGCAGTTTTCACTGTCGACGATGACAACCTCCACAAGCGGTGGATATACCCTTGAATGGGCAGGACTCAGCAATTATATCTACGCATTCAGGGCACATGGTACATTCAAGCAGGTACTCACAACATCAATACTCAACATGCTGGTTGATGTACCTCTTATAACCTTCTTCAGCTTGTTCATGGCGATTCTGTTAAACCGCAGATTCAAGGGAAGGACAATCGTAAGAGCAATCTTCTTCCTGCCGATTATAATGAACGCAGGAGCAATCACCTCGGCGATGGAGCTTGCGAGAACCATGATGTCCGGTGGTATTTCCTCAGGTGCGAGCGAGATATCAGATGCGGCTGCATCGGGGGTTGATGTAGCATACTTTATCGAGCTGTTTAAGAATCTGGCTATGCCGGATAAGCTCCTCGATTACATAGTGGCAGCGGTTGCGAGAATCAACGATATCATATCTGCCTCAGGTGTGCAGATAATCATATTTATAGTAGCGCTCCAGTCCATACCGGGTTCTATGTACGAGGTTGCCAAGATTGAAGGTGCAACGGCTTACGAAACCTTCTGGAAGGTAACATTCCCGATGGTTATGCCACATATAATTACCAATGTGGTGTACACGGTTGTAGATAATTTCGCACAGAGCGATGTTGTGCAGCTTGCCTATGACACATGTTTTAATGAAATCAATTATGGACTCAGTTCTACTATGAGCTTTGTATCAACAGTTATCGTATGTGTGATTCTTGTTCTGGTATGTGGATTCATACAGAAGAGAACCTTCTACTATAATTAAAGAAAGGAGAGACCGATATGCAGAAAATCAAAATGGATGCACAGACAAGAAACAGTATAAGCGCGATGCAGAGAAATGTGAAGAAGGGTATTCTTGGACTGGCACAGTTTGTGGTTATCGTGGGTATCTGCTATGTAATAATAGCTCCGATACTCGGAATACTGGTAAGCTCCTTCATGTCGGATGGGGATGCATACAACCCGATGGTATATATGATACCGACATCACCGACGCTGCAGAAGTATAAGACGGTAATGGAACGTCTTGACTATTTTCCTACTATGGGAAGGGATTTACTCTACACCTTGAGTCTTATGATAATTCAGGTTCTTATATGCTCAATGGTAGGATACGGATTCGCAAGATTCAACTTTCCGTTCAAGAAGCTTCTGTTCGCGTGTGTGGTTGTTATGATTGTCATTCCGACCAACACAATCATGCTTCCATTGTACATGACCTTCAGAAATTTCAATCCGTTCGGTCTTGCTACTGCCATAAACGGCAAGAGCATTAACCTTCTGGGAACACCGGTGCCAATGTATATAATGACATTCCTAGGGTGTGGACTTCGTTCAGGTCTGTACATATATATCTTTAATCAGTTTTTCAGAGGACTGCCAAAGGAAATTGAGGAGGCGGCCTTCGTAGATGGCGCAGGAGTGTGGTATACTTATTTCAGAATCATGCTTATGAACGCCATGCCGTCTGTCATCACTGTAGCTGTATTCTCTATGGTATGGCAGTACAACGACACATTTTATGCGAAGTTATTTCTGATCAGCGAGAATATCGTAATCAGTAAAAAGATTTCTTCCCTGACGGCGGTTATAGCCAACGAGGATAAAATCTTAGATACAACAATCCAGCAGTTGTACCTTGACGCAGGTATCATTCTTATCATGGTGCCGATTGTACTGATTTATATTTTCCTGCAGAGATACTTTATAGAGGGTGTTGAAAGAAGCGGTATCGTAGGATAACCGCTCGCCACAAAAAAAGGAGGAGAAGGCGTGAGACGTAACAAATTATTAGCCTGCCTTATGGCAGGAACAATGGCAGTATCAATTACTGCATGTAGTGGCAATACAAATAGCAATGCCACAACAGCACCAACATCCGGTGAGGCTGTCACAACTACGCAGGAAGCCACACAGGAGACTCAGACAGAGGCTCCACAGGTAAAATCTGATGCGAGTGTTGACTTCGAGGATGGTCAGATGGGCTTTGTGCAGGCATACAGTGCACCTGCAAATGCCGCTGATGTGGAACTCAGTGTTCAGGATTTCGACGGAAGCAAGGCTCTTGTAATCAAGAACCTTACCGGAAAGATTCCGTTTGTCGGAATCGATGTAAGCAGCCTTTGCGGAGCAGGTGTAGCTGATATCGCAGCGGTATCAATGAAGCTTGGTGTTTCCTATGAGGACGGAAGCTTCAGTGCATGTGCCGGAAAGATAACAACCTGGACAGGTACAGATCTCGTTCAGACAGGTTATGACTGGGCAGTGTACATGGAGAGCAAGAACCCTAAGGTTGCAACAGTCGATGTATCGGGCGTTCCTTTTACAGCGGATGCCAACAACATCATTGTTCTCTCACTTGAGACAGATAATGGCTTGGATGCCGGACATGGAAATGCAACTCTTTATGTTGATGATATCACCTTCTACGATAAGTCCGGTAATGTACTCACCGCTGATAAGACGGTTGCATTCGCGGAGCCTGCAGGATATTCAAGCAGCGGAAGGGATTCATCCAACCTCTATGCAGTTAAGAACGCAGTTAACTTTGAAGGCTTCCAGACAAGCGCAGACGCATGGGCACAGGCAGGATTTACAATGCCACAGGAGATTCTTGATGCACTTGTACCTGGCTCGGTTGTTGAGATTGAGTATAAGTCCGAGACAGGAAATATGTGGCTCGTAATGAATGAAGCACAGGCAGGCTGGATGAGAGTAGGTCAGGCAGGAACAGAAGACCCTGCATACCAGAACAACTCACATAACATTGCACAGGTTACTTATGAGCAGCTTGCAGCGCTCTGCACAGATGATGTGAGCACATGGGGAACAACAATGCAGTGTGAGTCCGACGGAGCCTGGGAAGTATACTCAGTTAAGGTTGGACAGCAGGCTGAGAACTATGCACTTGTAAACCCTGTTACATTCGAGGGCTTTGAGACTAAGGGTGATGCGTGGGCACAGTCCGGATTCACAATGCCACAGGAGGTTCTTGACGCACTTGTACCTGGTTCGGTTGTTGAGATTACATACAGCTCCGAAACAGGAAATATGTGGATAGTAATGAACGAGGCACAGGCAGGCTGGATGAGAGTAGGTCAGGCAGGAACAGAAGACCCTGCAGTATGCGATGGTCAGAAGTGCTATGTTACTTATGAGCAGCTTGCAGCACTCTGCGGCGATGATGTAAGCACATGGGGAAGCACAATGCAGTGTGAGGCTGATGGTGCCTGGGAGGTATACGGAGTTAAGGTTGGAACAGCAGCACAGTTCGCTCCTGTCAACAAGCTTACCAAGTTCGAAGGCTTTGAGGCAAGTGCAGACGCATGGGCACAGGCAGGATTTACAATGCCACAGGAGATTCTTGACGCACTTGTACCTGGTGCAGTTGTCACAATACAGTACTCATCAGAGTCCGGCAATGTATGGCTTGTAATGAATGAGGCACAGGCAGGCTGGATGAGAGTAGGTCAGGCAGGAACAGAAGACCCGGCACTCTGCAACGGAACCTATGCACAGATAACCTATGAGCAGATCGCAGCACTCTGTGGTGATGATGTAAGCACATGGGGAAGCACAATGCAGTGTGAGTCAGACAGCGCATGGGAAGTATATGGTGTATGGGTAAGTGCACCGGTTACATCTGCAGAATAAATTTGGAGGATTCAATATTATGAGAAAATCATTAAAGAAGGTTCTTGCGACAGGACTTGCCGCAACAATGGCATTATCCATGACAGCCTGCAACAATGGCGGTTCTACTAACGATACAACAACTCAGGGAAACAATGATTCAACAACACAGACATCACAGCAGCAGTCCCAGGAGACATCAACCAAGGACAGCACTACAACTCCAAGCGGTACACCGAGACATCTTACAATCGGCAGCTGGTGGGTTCAGTACTATGACAGTACACATACCTCGGTTGAGGATGACCCTAGCTATGCAGGTGACCTCGCAGCGGAGCTTAAGTTCGCCAATGTAAAGAAGATTGAGGATAAGTACAATGTAACCTTCGCGTGGGAGAATCTCACATATGCAGGTACAAAGGAATCCATCAATACATCTGTTCTTGCGGGTTCACCGGACTGTGATATCTACCTTGTAGATCTTGGTATGGCTATACCGGCAGCCATGAATGGTCTTGCAACTGATTTAAAGACAGTCCTTCCTGCCGATGATGACCTCTTTACCACACAGAATAATATCAAGTATCTTGATCTTGGTGATGGCAAGGCCTGTATCTTAAAGAGAGTCGAGGCACAGAGCACGGTTGAGGCTACATATCCGCTTGCCTTCAACAAGCAGCTTCTCGAGGACAATAACCTTGAGGATCCAAGAGAGCTTTACAAGAGAGGCGAGTGGACATGGGATAAGTTTATCGAGTACTGCCAGGTTCTCACTCAGGATACCAATGGTGACGGAACCGTTGACCAGTATGGCTTCGGAGGTTTCGGTTCCGAGACATTTGAACAGCTTATGATGAGCAATGGTGGTTCAATTGCAGCAGGAACAACAGAGACACTTTCAAGTGCACCTGTAGGAGAGGCTCTTCAGATGCTTCAGGATATGTATATCACATACAATGTATGTTATCCTTATGATAACGATTCGGACACAATGAGATTCATTTATCGTAATGGTAATATCGGCTTCTGGCCTGGTGCAGCATGGATTGCAGCCTCCAACGCAGACTATGACTACAACGGCGCACAGGGCGTTACACTTGAGTTCGATACATGCTATGTTCAGTGGCCTGTAGGCCCTTCGGGAAATCAGGAGACTAACAAGGGTAAGATTACATCCGGTGAGTTCTATATCATTCCTGCAGGTGTAGAGAATCCGGAGCTTGTATATGACGTACTCTATGATATGTGGAACTGGTATGACGGGGATACATCAATCCGTGATGACGAGGAGACACTCTACTGGTGGTATGCGGTAACAGATAAGGACCCTGAGATTCAGGATCAGAACTTCGATGTAATGTTCGACTGCGGAAGCAGGGAGCAGTTCGACCTATGGAACTCAATGGGCATAGAGTATGATCTTGAGAGCCTTATAAACGGTACTGTGACAGCAGCACAGTTCCAGGAGACATACAAGCAGCAGATTCAGGATGCGCTTGATGCATATTTCAACTAAGTTAATCAAAATTTAATTGTTTTATTGCCACGTCTCTATTAAAATACTTGATGGGAGGACTGTAAAAGGTTCTCCCATCAGGAAATAGAACAAGGACGGTGTAGAGGGTATGGCATCATTTTTCAGTATTGATTCTGCGTATGGCAGATTTATGAACAAGGTAGGAGATATTATTCTTCTCAGTGTATTGTGGCTGGTAAGTTCGTTGCCGGTTGTGACAATGGGAACAGCTACATGTGCGGCATATTATACGGCGGCTAAGGTATTAAGACATCACAGTGGATATGTGTCAAAGGAATTTTTTCGGTCCTTTAAGCAGAATCTCCGCTCATCGATAGTTTTCAATATATTCTATCTGATATTTCTGATGTTGCTGGTATTCAATTATATATATTTTTCCGGCAGTGCTTCGGAAATATCATTTTACCTTAGGTGTGTGTATATAGTGTTTGGCTTCATGCTGCTTGGGATTATGCTGTACACCTACATATTGCTGTCAAGATTCGAGCTTGGATGTGGCAGGCTTTTTCACATGGCATTCATTATCAGCTTCAGGCATCTGCATATAACGGCAGCACTTGTGCTTATGTGCGTTGTTGCAGCGGTACTCATATATCTTATGCCATGGGCTGTATTGATACTACCGGGGCTTGTATTCTATGGAATGACATTTCTTGCGGAACGTGTGATGAAGAGATATATGCGTCATCCTGAGAGTGAGAGTACAGAAAGTGATATGTGGTATTATAAGTAATGGGAATGGTGATTTATGGCGAAAAATGTGACGATGAGAGATATTGCAAAAAAAGTCGGTGTAAGTACGGTGACAGTCTCAAAGGCACTCACGGATAAGGATGGTGTAGGGGCTGAGCTTCGCGCGATGATAAAAGCGACAGCCGATGAGATGGGATACACATACACCGGAATCGGTGACGGCTTCCGTCGCGGGCGCAGCTATAATATCGGAGTTATTGTAGAAGAACACTATGTGGACAATTCCACCACGATATTTCCGTTTTATATGAAGATGTACAACAGCATAAATAAACAGATGGCGCAGTTTCATTATTCGGTAATTATGGAAGCTATAACATCAGCAATGCTCACAGACCATATAATGCCCGACATTGTGGCAGAGAAAAAGGTTGACGGGGTCATCGTGTTAGGACAGATTAAGTCGGATTATCTCAATATCCTGAGGGAAAACGGGCTGCCGATGGTATATCTTGACTTTTATGACAGAACCATGGAAGTGCCAAGCGTGATAAATGACAATGTCTACGGCACGTACATGCTTACCAATTATATAGTAGGCATGGGACATAAGAAGATTGCTTATGTGGGCAGCATTGACGCAACGGCAAGTATTCTTGACAGATACCTTGGTTACTATCGTTCGCTTATAACACACCAGCTGACAATGCCAGATGGTTATATCATACCCGACCGCAATGAGGAGGGGTATTTTATAGACTTACAGCTTCCGGAAGTTATGCCGACAGCATTTGTATGTAACTGTGATGGTACAGCCAATCTGCTTATGAGGCTTCTTATCAGCAAGGGATATCGCGTGCCACAGGATATATCGGTGGTTGGATTTGACAATTACTCAGCTGAATTTGATTACAATCTTCCGAAGCTGACCACTATTGAAGTGAATATTGAAGAAATGACAAAAAATGCAGTTGAGATGATAATAAGACTTTTGAAGGGTGAAGAAAATTTAGGAGGGCGTAAGGTCATAAGCGGTAAGCTGATTATACGCGATTCTGTTGCGCCATGTCCTGAAACATCCCGCTAAAACAAAATAAAAAATATGAGGCAGTATGTGCAGTGCGTTACGCACAGCTATATTATGCCGGGAGGTATATATGTCAGAACTTAAAATGATTGCACCTGCGGTGCCTAATGTGCCATGGCAGGATAAGCCGGAGGGCCATAAGGGCGCACCGGTGTGGAGATATTCGGAGAATCCTATTATTGACCGCAACCCGCTTGAGAATGTTGCGAGAATATTTAACAGTGCGGTAATGCCTTATGAAGGAAAGTTTATCGGTGTTTTCAGAGGAGAGCAGACAAACGGTATTCCATATATCTATCTTGGAAGAAGCGATGATGGTATCCACTGGAATTTTGACAAGGATAAGATTCCTTTTAAGGATGAGGATGGCAATGATTTCATGCCTATATATGCGTATGACCCAAGACTTGTAAAGGTTGAAGACACATACTACATCATCTGGTGTCAGGATTTCTATGGCGCAGCCATAGGAATGGCTAAGACCAAGGATTTTAAGACCTTTACAAGACTTGAGAACCCATTCCTTCCATTCAACAGAAATGCAGTGCTTTTCCCAAGAAAGATTAATGGTAAATTCGTTCTTCTTTCACGTCCATCGGATTCGGGACATACTCCGTTCGGAGATATTTTCGTGAGTGAGAGCCCTGATCTTGTATACTGGGGCAGGCACAGACATGTGATGAGCCGTGGAAATGAGTGGTGGGAGTCACTTAAGATTGGCGGAGGTGCAGCTCCTATTGAGACAACGGAAGGCTGGCTTCTGTTCTACCATGGCGTAAGCGGAACATGCAACGGATATGTATATTCAATCGGTGGAGCAATCCTCGATATAGATAACCCGTCAAAGGTTCTTTATCGTTGTGAGAACTTCCTCCTTACACCGGAGCAGTGGTATGAGGAGAGAGGCTTTGTTCCTAATGTTACATTCCCATGTGCCACGATACATGATTCCGAATCAGGAAAAATTGCAATCTACTATGGCTGTGCGGACAGCTATGTCGGACTTGCATTCACAACTCTTGATGAGATTGTTGGCTATATCAAGGAGCACAGTGTGGTAAACACTACAGATACTGAAATCGGAAAGAGATAGCAGCGCTGTTTCACAATTATTGTGGAGGTGGAATATGCAGGATATAATAAGGAATATTAGAGCAGGGATAAGCATAGGAAATACACTCGATGCGTTTGAAAAGGATATAAAGATATCTGATGCGCCGGAAAAGACCGAGACCTCATGGGGAAATCCGGTGATTACGCAGGAGCTTGTGGATGCGTATATTGCTGCAGGGCTTAACATTATCAGGATACCGGTTACATGGACGGGACATTTTGGTGGCGCACCGGATTACACTATAGACGGTGCATGGCTTCGTCGTGTGAGGGAGGTAGTTGACTATGCATACGGCAGGGGTGTCTATGTGATACTCAATCTTCATCATGAGGACTGGAATTATCCATATTACGAAAATGAGGAGAGAGCCTGCATTATAATGACTGCTCTCTGGAGCCAGCTTGCAGCAGAATTTGCCGGGTATGATGAACACCTGATTTTTGAGGGTCAGAATGAGCCGAGAAAGATAGGTACATCACTTGAGTGGAACGGCGGTGACGAGGAAGGCTGGGAGGTAGTAAATTCCACCAATGCAGCTTTTGTTAAGGCCGTACGTCAGGGAACGGAATATAATAAATCAAGATATCTTATGATACCGGGCTATGCAGCTAACTGCACGGTGGGTATAAGGCATATTGATATTCCGGATGACGACAGAATTATCATCTCGGTACATGCCTATGAGCCTTATGACTTTGCACTCAATACAGAGGGGCGGTCACAGTGGCAGCATGATACACAGATGATAGACAGCCTTATGACGGAGCTTAGGGAGCGTTTTACCGGAAAGGGAATCCCTGTTATAATCGGTGAGTTCGGTGCCATGAATAAGGACAACGAAGCTGACCGTGCAGAGTGGGTTGAGTATTATATCAAGGCTGCGGCAAAAGCCGGAATTCGCTGTATATGGTGGGATAACGGACTTTTCGAGGGAGAAGGGGAGCGTTTCGGATTATTTGACAGACATACATATAAGTGTGGTTATCCAAAGGTACTTGAGGGTATACAAAAAGGAATTGAATAGAAGTCTGAATGGAAGTATTT
>OCQL01000092.1_pt1 | contig 12214 bp, 17 predicted proteins | sample 1538501 | NCBI WGS metagenome assembly OCQL01 (sample SAMN04571703, study PRJEB22368) | human gut metagenome | biome: human gut; material: stool | host: Homo sapiens | place: Luxembourg | collected 2012-10-18 | reverse complement strand
CCGCCGCTGCCGTAGTCCAATGTGATGATTTCTTCCAATGAATCTCTCACTGTTACAACCTCTGATATTTGTACGCCGCGGCGCAGGCTCCTTCGCTGGAGACCATACAGGGCCCCACCGGATTCTCCGGCACGCAGGCCGTCCCGAACAGGGGGCACTGCATTGGCTCCCGATGGCCACAGATGATCTCGCCGCACTTGCAGCCGGTGACCGCCTCTTTGTCCTCCGGGTGGAAGGCGAATTTTTGGGCTGCGTCAAAGGCGGCAAATTCCGCCTGCAGACCATAGCCGCTGTCCGGAATGGTTCCCAGCCCCCGCCACACGTCATCCCGATAGGTGAAGGTCTCCGCCATGACCGCCTGGGCCATGCGGTTTCCCCCTGCGGTGACGGCTCGGGTGTACTCGTTCTCCAGCCGGGGCGTTCCCGCCTTGATCTGCCGCAGCAGCTGGTACACTGCCGCTAGGATATCACCGGCCTCGAAGCCGCCGATCACACTGGGAATGCCGTACTCCCGGGGCAGGAACGCAAAACCGTCCGCTCCCACGATGGTGGCCACGTGGCCGGGGCAGAGGAAGCCACTGACCTGGAAGTCCTCACTTGCGATCAGGGCACGCAGGGCGGATTCCGTCCGCTTGAGCAGGCTGAGGACGGAGAAATTTTTCAGTTCCCGGTCCCGTGCCTCCCGGATAGCGATGGCGGTCCCCGGCGCAGTGGTCTCAAATCCCACCCCCAGGAAGATCACCTCCCGGTCCGGCTCCGCTTCCGCAATATCCAGGCTGTCCATGGGAGAGTAAACCATACGCACATCCGCGCCCAGGGCTTTCCGCCGCTGGAGATTGTCCCCATGGACGCTGCCCGGCACCCGCAGCAGGTCGCCGTAGGTGGTCAGAATCACGTCAGGATTCTCGCTCAACCGCAGGATCTCATCCATCACGCCGGCAGGAGTCACACACACCGGACAGCCGGGGCCAGAGATCAGGTGAATCTGAGGCGGCAGCAGCTGGCGCAGGCCTGACTTGGCAATCGCCATCGTGTGGGTGCCGCAGACCTCCATAATGGACAGCTCGGGCAGATCCAGCGCCGCGATGGCCTTTAAGATCTGCTCCCCGCCGGCGGGGCTGCGGAACTGGGCTTCATACAGCATTGGCCGCCTCCGAAATTGCTTCCAGATTGTCCAGCGCCTGCTGTTCGTTCATCTTCTCGATGGCGAAGCCCGCATGGACGATCACGTAGTCCCCCACCTGGGGTTCCCGGATGAAGTCAATGCGGATTTTGCGCTGGACACCGGCGGCCTCACCGATGGCCGTATTGCCTTCAATTTGAACCAGTTGAAACGGAATTGCCAAGCACATGCTGACCACCACCTTTTACTGCAATCATGGTCTGCCCCAGGGAGATTCCCTCGTCGTTGGCAGACACACGGGAATGATGATACACATCAAATCCCACTTCTTCCAGCCTTCGGATCACTCTGGGAAGCAGGTATATATTTTGGAACACACCGCCGGAGAGCACCACCTGATTCAGTCCCGTCCGTTCTCGAATCTGCCGGCACTGAACGCGAGCCAGCTCCACCACGGTGTTCATAAACTTTGCCGCCAGCTGCGCCGGACTTCTGCCGGCATCCAGCTCCTGGACCAACTCCCGGACCATGGGCCGAAAATCCCAATCCATTCGGTCTCCGTTGGCCTCCAGGGACACCGGATAGGCGTCCTCACAGTCCTCCGCCATCGTCTCCAGCAGGATTGCGCCTTGGCCCTCGTAGGTCACACGCTCCCTGCCGGTCAAAATGGCGTACACTCCGTCGAAGAGACGTCCCATACTGCTGGCCCGTGGGGAATTCAGCCCGCCGCTGATCATTTTCGCCAGCAAGCGGCCCTTCTCCACCGGTACGACAGAACGCTCCGGACATCCGGCGTCCAACAGCAGGGCGAAGCCCACCCGGCTGATTTCCTTCACCGCCCGGTCACCACCGGCCAGTGCAATGGGCCGCAGACTGCCCAACCGCTGAACCCTCCGGTAGTCTCCCGCCAGAAACTCGCAGCCCCAGATGGTGCCGTCCGTTCCATAGCCGGTGCCGTCCCAGATCACGCCGATACAGGGCCCCTCCAGGCCGTTGTCCGCCATACAGGAGGCCATGTGGGCGTGGTGGTGCTGAACCTGCACCAGCGGCAGGGTTTCCCGGCTGCTCCGCGCCTGGGCGTAGGCAGTGGAGAAATAGTCCGGATGGAGGTCGCAGACCAACTGCGTCACCTGGATGCCAAACAGACGTTGAAAGTGGGCGATCTGTCCCTCATAGTGGGACAGGGTCTCGGCATTTTTCAGGTCGCCGATGTGCTGGCTCAGGAAGAAGGCCCGGCCCTTAGACAGGGCAAAAGAGGCTTTCTGTTCTGCGCCGCAGGCCAGAATCCCGGTACAGTCCGCCTGTAAAAACAGGGGCTGGGGAGCGTATCCGCGGCTGCGCCGGAGAAAGTACGGTTTCCCATCAAAGACCCGAAGCAGGGAGTCGTCGCACCGGGTGACGATGTCCCGGTTGTGCATCAGAAAGCCGTCAGCGATTCCCCGCAGGTGCTCCAACGCCTCCTGGTTTTCATACATCACCGGACAGTCCGACCGGTTGGCACTGGTCATCACCAGGGCGTCGAACCCCTCCATCAGCAGGTAGTGCAGCGGCGTGTAGGGCAGCATTACCCCCAGGTCCCGGTTCTCACTGAGCAGGGCACTGGTTTCCGCCCGCTTCCGCAGCAGCACAATGGGCCGCCGGTAGCTGATCAGCTGCTCTTCCTCTTCGGAGGACAGCTCGCACAGCGCCCGGACCGCCTCCACGTCAGCACACATAATCGCAAAGGGCTTCTCGTCCCGGTGCTTCCGCACCCGCAGCTTTTGAAGGGTCTCCTCCTGGTCAATGCGACAGGCCAGGTGGAAGCCGCCCAGTCCCTTCACCGCCACGATTCCTTGCTCTCGCAGACACTGCCGGGCCAAGGAGATGGCGTCTCCCGCCACCGGCACTCCGTTTCCGTCCAGATAATACACCTGGGGACCACAGCTGGGACAGCAATTGGGCTGGGCGTGGTAGCGCCGGTTGCCGATATCCTGGTACTCCGCCTCACAGGGGCCGCACATAGGAAAGGCGGCCATAGAGGTCTGGGGACGGTCATAGGGAACGTCTCGGATGATGGTAAACCTGGGACCACAGTTGGTGCAGTTGAGGAATGGGTACCGGTAGCGGCGGTCTCTGGGGTCCCGCAGCTCCCGGAGGCAGTCCTCGCAGATGCCTACATCGGGACTGATAAGGGTGTTGTTCTCCCCCCGCTTCTCACTGCTCCGGATGGCAAAGCCTTGATAGTTCTTCAGCGCTCCGCATGGTTCCACACGGAGCGCCTCAATGACCGCCAGCCGGGGAGGCTGGGCCTTCAGATGAGCCACAAATGCCTCGATGGCATCGGACTCCCCCTCCAGCTCCAGCTCCACGCCGTAACTCTCATTACGGATCCAGCCGTTCAGGCCATACTCGGTGACCAGCCGGTGGATGTAGGGCCGAAACCCTACGCCCTGGACAATGCCAACCACCACCAGCCTGACACGCTGCAAGTTATTCTGCCTTCTCGGCTGCCGCCGCCTGGGCCGCTTTTGCTGCCTTGGCCGCTTCCGCCTTTTTCTTCATTTCTGCCAGCTGCTCCGGTGTGAACTTGGGCTTGGGCGGCGCCTTCTTAATGAAGGTTTTCGTCAGCAGGAAGTCCTCCGGCTTGGTGCCGACGATCATATAATCATCCGTGAGCTTAATGGCCTTCTTCGCGCAGAAGTCGGAACACATGGAACAGAAGGTACAGCTGGTCATATCAAAGGTGAAGGTCACTTCCTGGTCACCGTTTTCCAGCTTCTTCACGTCCCGGGTGATGCTCTGAGGTGCGCAGACCCGCTGACACATACCGCAGTTCATGCACAGGCTGGGATCAAAGGTAAGCCGACCCCGGTAGCCCTCCTGGGCCTGGGGGGGATCCCCGGCGGGAAATGCGATTGTGCTGGGTTTTTTAAAGAGGTTAGACAGTGCCTGTTTCCAATACGGTAGCATTATTTGCGCATCTCCTTCCTCTTCTGTTTGAGAATCTCCGTCGCCTGGGCCAGTCCAGCCATGATTGCCTCAGGCTTGGGGGTGCAGCCGGCGACGGCCACGTCCACATGGACCCACTTTTCCAGCGGGCCGTCAATGGCGTAGCTGCCTTTAAAGACGTTGCCGGAGCGAGGGCAGGAACCGATGCTGACGATCACCCGGGGCTCCGGTACCTGCTCGATGGTGCGGATCACGCGATCCCGCGTCTGCCGGGTCACGGGGCCGGATACCACGACGATATCGGCCTGACGGGGGCTGCCCGCCAGACGGAAGCCCAGCCGCTCTGCGTCATAACGGGGGGTCAGAGCCGCGACGATCTCGATATCGCAGCCGTTGCAGGAGCCGGCGTTCACGTGGAAAAGCCAGGGGCTTTTGGCCACGCTCTTGTCCATCATATTCTGAAACATCTAACCTTTAGCCTCCTTACAGACCAACCCATACCAGGATCAGGCTGACAGCAGCCAGACCGGCAACGATGGTCCAATAGAATTTGAAGACCTGTTCCACTCTGAGGCGGGCACAGATTGCGTGGGGGAGGGTCATGCACACAAAGCTGACCACGCCACACAGGACCAAGAAGATAATCACGTCCACGACGATGCCAGCCACGCCGGCGATACCCGTGCTGATGCCGCCCAGGAACATGGCGCAAAACAGCGCGGTCATGATATACATCTTGATGTAATGGCTCAGACGGAACACGCCCAGAGGCGCTCCGCTGTATTCTGCCAGCGCGCCTTCACAGATTTCGGTCTCTGCTTCGGCAATGTCAAAGGGATGGGAGCCCACTTCGCAGGGGATCACCAGCAGCATAGCGACAGCCGCCGGGATCAGTGACCAGTGGGTAATCAGGGGACCGTTCGCCGCCTGGAAAGCGGCAATGGTGCTCAGGGAGAAGGTGCAGCCAATGGCAGTGGCCTCGCCTGCCACCCGGCCCACAGCCAGCAGCACCAGGACGAAGGGCAGCTCGTAAGAGATCATCGCCACCATCTCACGGCTCAGGCCGATGCCGGCATAGGGAGAGCCGGAGGCGGCTGCACCCACGATGAGTGCTACACCCGCCACCGTCAGCAGGTACAGGATGACCACCAGGTCGGCGCCCGCGCTGAACGCGGAGCCGTAGGTGCTCACGGGGATAAACAGCGCGATGACAATCAGGCTGGCCAGCCCCACATAGGGCGCGCCGATGAAAAGCGCCTTCTTTGCGTAGCGGGGAATGATGGTCTCCTTCGCGCAGCACTTTACAAAATCATACCAGGGCTGCAGGATGGGGGGGCCCACACGACGCTGCATACGCGCTACCAGCTTCCGGTCAATACCGGCCATCAGCACGCCGAATACCACACAGAACAGCAGACCGGGGAAAATCAGAAGCTGGACCAGATTGATCAAAAATGTCGTCATGATTCTCCTCCTTTACACGAACGCAATGCAGAAGACCAGGACAAATGCGATTGCCGCCACGCCATACAGGGCGTAGTCGTTGACAATACCACTGTGCCAGTCATGCATGAAGCTGAAATACTTTCTCAGATTGTGCTTGAAGCCCCAGAACAGGTCGGAGCCGCCCACCTGAGAGTAAACGCTCTCTTCGCCGGAGAAGAAGGGCTCATACTTGGCCTCAGCAGGGGCAACCTTTTCCGGGTCCAGCAGCTCTGCGGGTGCTTCCAGGGTGCCAACCTTCTTGTTGGAGCCCAGGATGGCCACGATGGCCACAGCGCAGGTGACGCAGAACAGGAGCAGCAGCCAGATCACAGGATCCCAGGCGCCGGCGAAGGTGATGCTTACGTCACCCACATTGGCAACACCGTGGGACAGGGCATAGCCGGAGCCCATCATCTGGTCAATGTAGTTCACAGCATTCATAGCCGCATTGGTTGCGGGAACGAGCAGGTACTCGGAGACCTTGCCGGGCAGCAGACCGGTGACAATGCACAGGACAGCCAGAATCCACATGGGGATTCGCATGGCCAGGGAGACCTCTTTGGTGTCCTTGAACTTGGGGTTCAGCTGTCCGAAGAACACGCTCTGTGCCACCTTGATGAAGGAGGCCAGGGTCAGCACGGAGGTCAGCAGCGCCACAACGCACACAATGATAAAGAAGAAGTTGCCGCTGGTGGCGCCCTTCTCAAAGGCCGCCTGATAGATGTACCACTTGGAGGCGAAGCCGTTGAAGGGGGGCAGGCCGCTGATGGAGGCCGCGCCGATCAGGAAGAGCACACAAGTGCGGGGCATCTTCTTAGCCAGGCCGCCCAGCTCATCCAGATCCAGGCTGCCGGTGGCATGCTGCACAGCGCCGGCGGTCAGGAAGAGCAGACCCTTGAACAGGGTGTGGTTCATGGCATGATACAGACCGGAGCTCAGGCCCAGAGCGGTGCCCAGACCAATGGCCGTGATCACGTAGCCCACCTGAGAGATGGAGTGGAAGGCCAGCAGACGCTTAAAGTTGTGCTGGTTAAAGGCCATGGTCACGCAGATGAACATGCTGATGGTGCCGAAGCCCACCACCAGGTACTGAACTGCGGGAAGCTGGACGTTCTGGAACAGGACATAGATCAGCCGGACAATGCCGTAGACGCCGCACTTGGTCAGGACGCCGGAGATCATCAGGGAGATGGAAGCGGGCGCCACAGCGTGGGCGTCGGCTGCCAAGGGGTGGAAGGGGAAGATAAATGCCTTGGTACCGAAGCCGATGAACAGCAGGCCGAAGGCCAGCAGGGTCAGCGGTTCGTCAGCATGCTGGGGCAGGTTCGCCGCGATTTGGGCCAGGTTCAGGGTGTGAAGCTGGCAGTACAGAATGGTGATGCCTGTCAGAACAGCGGTGGAACCCAGCGCGCCTACGGTCAGGTACTTAAACGCACCTTCGATGGCGCCCTCATAGTTGTTCCGGAACGCGGTCAGAGCCACGGCGCTGAAGGTCATCAGCTCGATCATGACGAACATGTTGAACAAGTCGCCGCTGAGAACCAGACCCAGCACGGAGCCGGAGAGCATCAGGAACAGGGTATAGTAGTTGGCCTGACTGTCGTCCTCCTTCATATAGGTGAAGGCATAGATGCAGGACGCAAACACGGCCACGGTGATAACCAGGCCAAAGAACAGGCTCAGAGCATCCACTTCGACGCCGATGCCGATCGCCCAGCCGGAGACCGGCTCCCAGTTGCCCATCCAATAGGTAATAATTTCGCCGTCGAGCATGATCGGCTTAATCAGTGCCAGCATGAGAACCATGGCACCGCCGGTTACGACGAAAGAGATCACGTTGCGGACGGCCGCGCTCTTACGGCCAAGCAGCGCTACTAGAAACGCCCCGAGAAACAGAGCCATAATGGCCAGAATCGGGAAGTGAGACATGATAGAAGTCATTAGCCGTTCAACCTCCTGATCTGTTCAGTATTGATGGTACCGTACTGTTTTTTCGCCATAATCGCCAGGCCCAGGGCCATAGCGGTGGTACAGGCGCCGATGACGATGGAGGTCAGGGTCAGCGCCTGGGGCACAGGATCCACAAAGAAGGACGCCCGGTTCAGCTCGGACATGACGAAAATAGGTGCAGTACCGCCGTCATGGAAGCCCACCGAAATGATCATCAGGTTTGCGCCGTAATCCATCATGCCCATACCGACGACGGTTCTTATCATATCTTTCTTAACGATCATGCAATACATGCCCAGCACGATCAGACAGAAGGAACCGATGTAGTTAATCTGCATCATTTCTGTTCACTTCCTTCCTCTTCTTCGTCACGGTTCAGCAGGCCCAGCATGAGGGTCAGCAGGCAGCCGATACCGGTAAACACGTTGACACCTACCGCGTCGTTCATAATCTGCGCGGTCTCCAGCTCCCACTGATGGGACATGATCTGGTTCAGGCAGAAGTTGCCGCCTGCAAGGATGCCGACCACGGCTACGACAATGTAAACGATCTCAGCCATTGCCTCGGTGCGCGGGATAATAGACGGCCGGCCGCCCATTCTCTTTGTGCCGTAACCCAGGAAGAGCATCAGCAGAGCACCGGCAACCAGAACGCCGCCCTGGAAGCCGCCGCCGGGGCTGCTGTCGCCGTGCATTACGACGTAAATACCGAGCATGGCGGTCAGCGGCATGAAGAGGTCTGCCGCGCACTTCACGATAATATTTCTTGTCTTAAACTTCATACTCTCGTTCACGCCTCCTTCTCGCCCTTTTTCACCTTGCGCAGGATGACAAGAGTACCGGTGACCGCCGCGACCAGGATGAAGCTCTCGCCCATGGTATCGTAACCACGGTAATTAAAGACGATGCTGGCGACCACGTTGTGAGATGCGGTCTTATCCAGGTTGGTCTTGACGATGGCATCGGCGACGCCGTCGGGATTGGACACATCATATTCCTGCGGGTTTTCGTACAGAGTCACCACGTCGGTCTTGGAGCCGTCGTAAGTCGTGCCGCTGTCGTACATTGCGCCTGCGGCGTAGATACCGCAGATCAGGATGGCGGCCATGGCGATTGCGCCAATCGCTTTTTTCAGTTTCATTTGTCCCCCTCCCCAATCTTGCGCAGAGCAATGACATAAAGAATTGTGGACAGAACCACGCCAACGGCAGCCTCCGCAATGGCCACGTCAGGCGCCTGCAGCAGAATAAATTCCAGCGCTACGAGGGCGCCCACTGCGTTGAGCGCAATGACCGAATGAATCAGCTTTTCGGCCTGCACTGCGATAACGGCAGAGGCTACGATACCGATGACTGTCAGCGTATTGAGGACAAAAATTAAAGTGCCGGTCATTTCGGATCATCCTCCTTGTAATCGTCAATTATCAGCTTGTTCGTCGGCAGGACCTTCATCTTATAGGACGCCCTGCACAGCGTATGGTTGGAAACCGGGTTGGTCAGCAGAACCATCAGCATAATGACAATCAGTTTTACATAGGTGCTGGGCTCGCTGGCGTTGGTGGCGATGGCATACGCGACACCGCCGGCAATCAGGAAAATATTGCCCATCGCGGGGATACAGGTGGAAGCCTGCAATCTGCCAAAGATGTCCGGCATACGGATGATGCCCAGAACGCCCACCACATTGAAAAATATACCGATGGCCAGCAGAATATCAATAATCACACGAACTGTTATACTCATAGTCTACCCTCCAGGTAATAGGACACGAAGATTGTGCCGATGAAGCCCAGGGCCGCATCCACCAGTGCGATGTCCAAATAGATGCTTCGGCCGGTGTACAGGGAATAGGTCGTCAGGCCCAGCGCAGTCACCAGGATGACCACGTCGGAGGCATTCATCCGGTCAACCGCGGTGGGACCGGTGATGATCCGGACCAGCAGGAGCAGGTCAAGCGCCACACAGATAATCGTAGCAATCAGAAGTTCAATCATTTCCAAATCCTCCCGATCCATTTTTCCATGGTACCCTTGATGATGTCGCCCGCCTTTTCCCGGTCTGTCTCGGTTACATCCATCCAATGTACGTAGTAATAGTTCTTTCCCTCTTCGTCCTCGACCACGTCGATGGTCATGGTACCGGGAGTCAGGGTGATGCAGTTGCTCACCATAGCCAGGGCAGCCTCGTTCAGCCCATCGGCCGCAGGCACGCGAAGGATTCCACTCTGGCACTTACTTCTCTTGCCGCTGAGAATGATGGGCGTGATGCTCAAACTGGCCTTCATCATCTCCCAGAAGAAGACGAAACAGTAGATAATCAGTGAGAAGAACCGCGCCGGGTTAAAGAAGTGAAATGCCTTGCTGTGGACAAAGAATTTTGCTGTGACCGCTGCCACCAGTGCGCTGAATATTGCGTCCATGAGCAGACCCAGCGGATGCACCGACCAGGTCAGCAGGAGCCAGAACACGAAACAGAACACAAAAGTGGACAGCCATGCAGAGAACGTTGTCTTTTTCTGCACGTTACACCCCTCCTTTTTCTTTTCCAAGTTTTTCGTTGACTGTTTTGCTTATCCATTCCACCAGCTCATCCAGACCGGAACCGGTTCTGGACGAGACGCGAAATACCGTTACGTTGGGATTGACGCCCCGGGCATCTGCCTCGACTTTGGCGTCGTCGAACTCAAAATGTGGCTGCATATCGAACTTATTGAGTACGAGGGCGTCGGTAGTGGCGAACATCAGCGGATATTTGACCACCTTGTCGTCCCCCTCCGGCACACTGAGCAGGGCCATGCGGAAGCTCTCTCCAATGTTGAACTCCGCCGGACACACCAGGTTGCCGATGTTTTCTACGAATACGATATCCAGATCCGGCAGGGAAAACTCCTTCAGCAGCTGCTGGATGCTCATGGCCTCGATGTGACACGCTCCGTCCGTATCCAGCTGGACCACTGGGATCCCCATGGCGTGGATTTTATCCGCATCCACCTGTCCGGCGATGTCGCCTTCGATGACGCCGATGCGGTACCGGTCTCGGAGGCGGTTGATCAGCTGCACGATCATGCTGGTCTTCCCCGCGCCGGGGGACCCCATCACATTGATCAGACACACCTGGTGCTCAGCCAGCTCTGCCTTGACTGCATCGCTGACATCCTCATTCCACTCCATGATCTGATGCATTACCTTAATTTCCATGGATCAATCCACCTCCAGACTTTCCACATAAAACTCATGCCCTGTCAGCAGCTTCAGCTGGGTGCTTCCGCAGGCGGGACAGCGAATGTTCCGCTTGTCGATCTCGTTCTCCGCCCCGCACGCCTCACAGCGCATGGTGATTGGGATGCGTTCCATTTTCAAAACCGCGCCTTCCGCAGCAGTTCCCTTGCTGAGGATGTCAAAATACTGCTGCACGCACTGGGGGACGATGCCAGAGTACTCGCCGATTCGGATGCGAATCTCGTGTACCTGCTTCACCTTGTGCTCCGCCGCCGTTTCCACTGCGATGTTTACAATACTTTGCGTGATAGACAGTTCATGCATCGCTCAGCAATCCATACAGGAGAAGCAGGGGTCGATGGATGCCACAATCAGGCCCGCGTCAGCCACGGTGTTCCCCTTCAGCATGGTCTCCACCGTGGGAGCGTTTTTGAAGGTGGGCACGTGAATGCTCAGGCGGTGGTTGTTGGGACCTCCTGCGGTGACAACCTTATACACCAGCTGGCCGCGGGGCGCCTCGTGGCAGCCCACAAACTCGCCGGCCGGCACCTTGGGGATTTTGTTGCCCAGATTGATGGGGCCCTCCGGCAGCATGTCCACAGCCTGGCGGATAATGTTAATGCTCTCATAGGTCTCCAGCACGCGGATCAGTACGCGGGCGAACACATCGCAGGAGTCCACCACGGGAATCTTGAAATCGAAGTCCTCATAGGACATATAGGGCGCGTCCCGGCGCACATCAATGTCCACTCCGGAGGCACGGGCGTGGGGACCTACTGCACCAATCCGGATGGCATCCTCGGTGGTCAGTACGCCGACGCCCTGGGTTCGCATGGCCACAGTTTTATCTGTAGTCAGGAAGCTGGTCAACGGCGACATCTTTACTTCCAGGTCATCCAGGGTATCCAGGATCATCTTGCGCTTAGCGTCGTCGATATCCCGGCGGGCGCCGCCGATGGTGTTCATGGCGTAGTTCACCCGGTTGCCGGTGATGGCCTCCAACAGGTCCATGGTCCGCTCCCGGTCATTCCAGGTGTGCATGAACAGGCTGTCGTGGCCGATGATGTGGCAAGCAATCCCCAGCCACAGCAGGTGGGAGTGGATACGCTCCAGCTCCGAGATAATCACACGGATATACTGGCCGCGCTTGGGCACCTCCATGCCGGCGATGTTCTCGACACACATCGCGTAGGTCATGGCGTGGGAGTGAGAACAGATGCCGCACACGCGCTCCACCAGAACGTCGGTCTGGATGAAGTTGCGCTCCTGGGCCAGCTTCTCAATGCCGCGGTGGTTATAACCAATAAACACCTTGGCATCGGTGATCTGTTCGCCGTCTACGGTGAGACGAGCGTGGACCGGCTCTTCCAACGAGGGATGGTAAGGTCCGATCGGAATGGTATAACTCATTGTTGAACCTCCTTGACACTGCTGGATTTTTAAGCTTCCCCCTATAAAAATCCAGCATATTGTTGTTCCTCTTCTATCACGGAGATCGGAAGAGCACACGTC
>OCQL01000066.1_pt1 | contig 13298 bp, 4 predicted proteins | sample 1538501 | NCBI WGS metagenome assembly OCQL01 (sample SAMN04571703, study PRJEB22368) | human gut metagenome | biome: human gut; material: stool | host: Homo sapiens | place: Luxembourg | collected 2012-10-18 | reverse complement strand
CGAGATTCTCTCTAGTGACTGGAGTTCAGACGTGTGCTCTTCCGATCTGTGTAGGCTACTGTGACATTTTGTTACAGTTTTGGATCTGACAGAAAGCCAGACCGAGACAAGGGAGGAATGCGAAGAATGAAACGCAACCGAATACTGGCCATTGGTATCGCACTGCTGCTGGCCGTGCAGCTGCTGGTGCCGCTTGCCTGCGCCGCAGGTGCGACGCTGAAGTTCACGGCCCCGGACAAGCTTCCGGAGGTGGGGCAGACCTTTACCGTTACGGTTGACTTGTCCGGCAACACAGGCCTGTGTGCTGTGCAGATCAAGCTGGGCTATGACGATTCCGTTGTTGAATGCACCGGCGTTGAAAACGGTGAACTGATCGGCGACATGCTCTCTGCAAACAATACGCATGCCACGCGCGACGGTATCGGCGCGATTATCGCGGCGGCGGGCACCAAGACCGTCAAGACCGACGGCAGCCTTGTTGTGTTCACCTTCCGTGTCAAGGCTGCGGGCGACGCGAAGCTGACCCTCGCCGATGCGCTCCTTTCTGACATTGACGGCAAGGCGCTTTCGCTTTCCTATTCGCTCCCGGCGCTGATCGTGCAGGGCAGCGGCTCCGACAGCGGCAGCGGTTCCGGCTCTGACGCCGAAAAGCCGGGCACGGACGATAAGAAGTCCGAGGATGATAAGAAATCTGAGGATGAAGAAAAGCCCGAGGATGAGGAAAAGCCTGCGGATGGCGCGCAGGAGGAAGTCAAGTCCGGCTCCTTCCGCGACGTGACCAGCACGCACTGGGCGTTTGACTCGGTCGAGCGGGCAGCGGAACTGGGCCTTGTCACCGGCTATTCCGACGGCACCTTCCGACCCGACACCCCCGTGACCCGTGCGCAGTTCGTTCTCATGCTCTGGCGTATGTGCGGCAAGCCCGCCGCAGCCAAGGCAGCCTCGTTTGCCGACGCCAGCGCCAGCTGGTATCAGGACGCGCTGAGCTGGGCCGTGGAGAAGGGCTATGTGAACGGCCTGTCCGATACACGCTTCGGCCCCGACGCGCCTATCACGCGCCAGCAGGCCATGGCCATTCTCTTCCGTCTGAACGGCGGCCAGAGCGGCTCGGAACAGATGCTGACCGGCGTTTATGAGCAGACCTTCACCGACAGCGGAACCATCGCCTCCTGGGCGAAGGATGCGACATGGTGGGCGGTTTACCACGAACTTGTTTCCGGCACCGGCGGCAGCCGCATCGCGCCGGAAGCCAACGCGTCCCGTGCACAGATCGCGGCGATCCTGCTGCGGTATGCAGATAAATTTATGACGATGGAGGAAGCGGCATGAAAAGAAGAATGCTTGCGCTTTTGCTTGCGGTGCTGATGCTCGCCATGCTCACCGCCGCCGCATTCGCAGAAGACACAGTCCTTGGCGTTTACAATGTGACGGGGCCCCTGACGGTGCTGAACGGCACAAAGAATGGCAGCTTCTACGCAGACGCGAACGAGTTTGAGTTGAACTGCAGCGGCCTGACCGGCGAGTATTCACTCGTGCTGCTTCTCGAAGGCGACAGCCCCGTCCCCACAGACGGGAACATCCAGTACATCGACCAGATGAGCATCGCAAACGGCGCAGTGAAATTCACACTGAAGCCTAAAGCGCTGAAGGTAGGTACATACAACATCTACATCAGCACGACCGACGAGGCGCTCAAGAAGGTCGCATCGTTCAAGTACGGCGAGAAGCCGCTGATTGAACTGGGCGATGCAAATAACGATGGCAAAGTAGATACAAACGATGCAACCGCGATTTTGCTTTATGTTGTTAACAAATACACAATGACAGATGAGCAGTTGATGGCTGCAGATGTGAATGGCGATCATACGGTCAATACAAATGACGCGGTTGCAATTCTACTTCAGATTGTCGGAAAATAATGACTTTAAATGAGAGGTAAGAAACTATGAAAAGAATTCTTGCGCTGGTGCTGGCAGTTACGTTGCTGCTGTCCCTTTTTGTGGCACCGGTTGCCGCTGAAGGCGGCGAGATCAGCTTCGAACCCGCACCGTCGGTTAATTTGACGGCTGTTTCGTATGCAGTAAAGAGCCACACCTATATTTCGGATACAGGCGCAATTACAAGTGCCAAGCCGAATGAGTTGCTTGCGGTGAAGCTTACGCTTACGAATAACGCTGAGAAAACTTTGAACTGGGCAGGCGGCCAGTTTTTCATCAAGTATGATGAAACCGCATTTGAGCCCTACAGCTTTATCTATAAAGATGAAGATGCTGGTGAAGAAATTACTGTAGGTCCGATTGCGAAAGCACTGCCAAAGGAAAACAATGGTTTCAATTATAACAGTAAGTGGATTGGCTCTGAAAACGTCGATGTTCCGGGACTGATTCAGTTTACAAAAGCATCTGCTGAAGGACAGAAAGCAATTAATAAGAACGAGTCGATTACGATTGCTTACATCCTTTTCAAAGTGAAAGCTGGAGCCGAAAATGGCGTGCAGAAGTTTGAGTTTGATACTACGCGCCCCAACGCGGTGTCAGCTGCCGAGGAAATCAATACGGCATCGAGCAACATTGCAGGCATTGATTTTTCGGAAATTCATACAGACAATGTCAGCGTGGTAGAGGGCGCTGCCCCCACGCTTGCTGCTACCTCTGTCAGCAAGAATGAAGTTGTATACGGCAGCGACGAAGTGCTCACTCTGGGTGCAACGTCTACCTCCAACAAGGACATCACCAGCTTCGTCACCTTCAAGGTGAAGGATGCAGAAGGCAACGACGCTGCTGGCTTCGTTGTCAACAACGGCAATGAACTGAATGTTGCTGCAGCAGATGCTGGTACCTATACTGTCACTGCTGAGCCGAATGGAAACAACTGCAGAATCGATGAGAGCGTGACTGTTCAGAACGCAACCCTCACGATCACCAAGCAGGAGATCACCGCGCCCGTTGCAACGGTCACGAGTTTTGCCAAGGGTCAGCGAATCTTTGATCTGAACGTCGAGACGACGACTCCCGGCCTTTCTGTGGGCTATACCTGCTATGAGGGCACGAATACCGATGGCAATCCGCTTGATTCCCAAGAGAAGTTTAAGGCGGGCACGCTTTACAGCATCGTGATCGGGCTGGAAGCGGACAAGAACCATGTGCTTAACGCCCAGACGCTGACCGTCACGGTCAATGGCGGTGAGCCGCAGACGGTCGCAATCGAGGAGAGCGGATTTGCCGGTGCATACAAGGCTGTTGTAACAGCTACGACTGCGGATAAGGATGCCCCGACGATCACGCCGAATCCGATCAACGCCACCTACGGCGATCTGCTCTCCACGCTCATTCCGACCGGCACTGCAACCTTTAACGGCAAGCCTGTTGAGGGCACGTTCGCATGGTCGAATAAGTACAATGCAGAAACCACGGTCGGCAATGCTGGCGTGAATGAATTTGATGTAGTCTTCACGCCCACCAACACGGACCTCTACGCCACTGTTACCGGCACGGTCACCGTGACTGTCGCGCAGAAGGAAATCGACATTACCGATAAGCTTAACACATGGAGTGCCAACGAGTTCACCTATGACGGGAAAAGCCATTCTGTCGAGCTGAAAATTGATGAGGATCTTGTTGGTATCGTCAAAGTTAAGGAGTATACTGGTGACACTGAGGCGCAGGCCGTCGGTGAATATACGGCCTCTGCATCGCTTGAACTGGTAGACCCGGCCAATTACAAATTCAACGAGGACAATGTTCTCACGCGCGAGCACACTTGGAAGATCAACAAGGGTGACCTCGCGCCGACGGACGCAGAAAAATCCGTGCTCTTCGGTACAAAGGAAGTCACGGTTGCTCCGGCTGATTTCGGTCTTGATTTCGGTCTGACGCAGGACGGCATTAAAATTGAGGTTACTCACGCGGGAAATAGCCTGATTACAGGTTACTTACCAAGCGATGACATGCGTTCTGTCACGTTTATGCTGAGAGATACGGATAAGACAGATGCTGCTAATAACGCGTCTGACACGGCTACATTGAAATTCTCTTCGGCGAATTATAACGAGGCGTCCGGTACGCTCACCATCAAGATCATTGACAAGAACACCGACGCGGATACGCTCAAGATCGACGTTCCTGCTACCGTCACCTACGGCGATACTGTTACCCCCAGCGTCGGCGAGTCCAAACCGGCAGGTGCAGGCGACGTCACGTTCAAGTTCTTCGACAAGGACGGCAATCAGGTTTCTGACCAGCCGTTCCCCGTTGGCAAGTACAAAGTGACTGCATCCTGCGAGGATGCTGACACCATCTACACTGCTGAGAAGGAATTTGAGGTCGTTGCCCGCAAACTCACAGAAGAGAATGTCACCTTTGGCGAGAATCTCGTCTACACCGGCAATGAACTGACTCAGACCGTCACCGTCACCGTCGGCGGCAAAGAGCTGACCAAAGACACGGACTACACCGTCACCGGCCTGACCGGCACTGAGCCAGGCAGCTATCCCGTTACCGTCACCGGCACGGGCAACTACACTGGTGAGGTCACAAAGTCCTTCACCATCAGCAAGGCGCAGATCTCCAGCGCTGCGATCACCTATGATGCCGGCCCCTATGGCTACACTGGCAAGGAATGGAAGCCTGAAGTTACCGTTTCCTTCAACAGCGCTACGCTGACAGCTGGCAACGACTACACGGTTTCCTATGAGAACAACATCAACGCCGGTACTGCGAAGATCATCATCACCGGTATAGGCGATCACTTCACGGGCTTGACGGAAAAGACCTTCACTATCAATTCTGCGGAAATTTCCGGCTGCACGTTCGCGCCTATCGCTGACGTGACCTATAACACCAAGGCACATACTCCGGAAGTGACCGTTGCGATCAGCGGCAGAACGCTTGAGGCAGATAAGGATTACACCGTTTCTTACGCCTCCAACGTCAACGCTGGTACTGCCACCGTCACCGTCACCGGTAAGGGCAACTTCACCGGCTCGGCGAACACGACCTTCACGATTGCAAAGGCTGACCTGAACCTGAGCGTCTACACCATCTCGAGCCTCTGCACCGAGACTGAGGTGAAGACCAGCACGCTCCCGTCCAACTTCTTCCTCGCCGACGAGACGGAGACTGGCTTCTCCATCGCACTCACCGCCGCTGGCGGCGACGCGATCTTCACGCAGGCGCCCGCTGTGGTCGATGGCGAAAACATGATCACCTACCAGCTGAACGGCGGAACCGGCGAAGCAACTTTCAACGTGACTGTCACGCCGGTCTCCAGCAACTACAAAGCCGGCACCTATGATCTGAAGATCCAGGCCTATGACAAGACCAACGTCTCCAACCGCATCGTCTTTGAATCCGGCTCCGCTGTCTACACCGGCTCCGGCATCAAGTACGAAAAGGCAACCATTGCAGGTCACTCCAGCGGCATGCACTATACCTACGCCCCCGATGTAGCGACCGGTGCAACGCTCGACGCAGCTGGCCTCCCGCTGACCGTCGGCACCTACACCGTCACTGCGACCTACTCCGATGCAAGCAGCTACGGTTACAAGACTGCGACCTTCACCATCACCAAGGCGACCCCGGCCGGCACGCCCGCCTACACCAAGATCGAGACGAGCGGCAAGACCCTTGCTGACACCAAGCTGACTGTCGGCACGATTCGCCCGGCCGGTACCATCGCATGGGATCTGCCCCTCACGACTGTGCTTAAGGATGGCAAGGAATACGCATGGACTTTCACCCCGACTGACACGCACAACTATACGACGCTCACCGGCAAGCTGATTCCCTATGTTGACGACGGCACGGATTATATCCCCGGCGTGATCGACGGCAACTCCGGCAGCTTCAACTTCCATGATGTGAGCCGCTTCGACTACTTCTACGACGCAGTCAAGTGGGCCGCAGAAAACGGCATTGCCTCCGGCACGGGCCGCTACACCTTCTCTCCCGACGCCGTCTGCACCCGTGCACAGACTGTCACCTTCCTCTGGCGTGCAGCCGGTTCCCCGATGCCCAGATATCGCACATGCGCGTTCACGGATGTGGACTCCCGCGATTACTATTACAACGCAGTTCTCTGGGCAGTTGAGCAGGGCATCACCACCGGCCTCACGGCTACCACCTTCGGCCCCGACGTCACAGTAAGCCGCGGACAGGTTGCAACGTTCCTCTACCGCGCAGCCTCCGCATCCAAGCCCAATACGTTTAACCCCTTCACGGATGTTAAGACTACGGCTTATAACTACGACGCCATCCTCTGGGCTTATGACAACCGCATCACCACCGGCACCAGCGACACGACCTTCAGCCCGGACGCTTCCTGCACCCGCGCACAGATCGTGACTTTCCTCTACAGATATTATCAGGGGCGCTGAAGCTAGATAAAAAAGGGTCGCTGCCCCGCGCAGCGGCCCTTTTTCTCATCCATGCGCAAAAGAGAGAGGAGTATTGACATGAAAACACAACTCAAGCGCCTGCTGGCGCTGAATCTGGCGATCATTATGCTGCTCTGCGCCGTCTTCCCGGCCTCCGCCGCAGGAACTGCGGCCCAGCCCGCCGCCGACGCCCAGCCCCAGCAAACTGCCCAACCCACCGAAGATTCCACCCAACCGCAGACCACCGCACCCAACCCCGGTACGCACACCCTCACCATCAATGGCGAAACCCGCACCATCGGCACAGGAACCGTGACCGGAGACGGCTGGGAAGCCTATGCGTTCCTGAACGGCGACAACGAGCCGCTGCTCGTGCTGGCCCTGAACGATTATAAAGGCGGGCCGATCAGAATTTCCGATCCAACCGGTGTCGGAACAGCCAAGCAGGTCTACGCGCTGGTCAGCATAAGCGGAACCAACACCGTCACGGCGCAGTCCGGCGCAGGCATCACCGCGGAAGGCTATACCGCTCTGACCATTGAACGCTACAGCCGGACGGCATCCCTCACCGTCAGCGGCCAGCCCGCCGTTCAGACGGATGGCTGTCTGCAGATTTTCAGCGGCGGCATCACCCTCGACGGCGGAGCCGCCGCGGCATATGCGGCTGCGAACGGCTTCGTCTATAACGACGGACGCTGCGAGGCAAACGAAACGAAAACAGGCGACCTCGTGACGAAGCTCGTCATGCGGGATATCTCCCATTATCTGGTCGTCGACAGGCAGCGCTATTATCTCAGCGAACAGTACCCGCATGTCTCCGGCAGCGGATGGGGCGCGGTGCTCACCAAAAACGGCGACGGCCTGCCGACCCTCTGCATCAGCCTGTACGGCTACGCGGGAGGCGCAATCTCGTTTGGCGCACCGTATAACGCGGGCGAGACAGCGGACGTGATTGCGATCCTCAACTACACTGGGCAGAACCAGATCACAAACGAGGCCGGGCCTGCGGTCAGAGCCAGCGGTTATTCGTGGCTGACGCTTCAGGAACAGGCAAACGGCAGTTCGCTCACCGTCAGCGGCAAGCCCGCTGTTCGGACAGACAAGGGACTGACCCTGAGCGGACGGAACATCACGCTCGATGGCCTGAACGGCCCCGCATATACGGCAGGTTCGTTCAGATACGACGGAAGCGTATGCAGCGTGAACGAGGAACGGCAGGATGGTGTCGTTGTGCGCGTCACGACAGGCGAGCCGATGCGTGTCACGATCACGGTCTACAGCGACGAGGCAAAAACGCAGACAGTCACACGGACGGTGAATCAATACGGCCTTGTCGACCTTACCAACCTTTTCACGCAGGCAAAAAAGTATGTCAGATTCTATAAGGACGAAAACGGCAACTGGTATGGGGCGCTGTTCAACGCAGACCGCGATCTGGAGCTGACAGCGTTCTGGGAGGACTGCAACGCGGAGGTTCCTGCCGTGTTCTATGTAAACGCAACGAACTTCACAGAGGTAAAGGCCGTTGACGCGGCGGCGGACGGATGGAAAGCGCCGGAGCAGGCCGGATATACCAACGAGTACGGGCAGACGTCGGTGACCTATGAGTTCCTCTGCTGGGAGCGGAAAACCGAAAACGGGTACACCTATCTTCTGCCCGGACAGGAGCAGACTGCGCTGACAGCAGGCGTGGGCTATTATGGCCGGTATACAAGCAGCACAACGGGCATCGTCTTCTACGCAAACGGTGAGACATTCCCGAACGGCATGGCCGTTGTGGAGGACAGCAATGCCCGCCGGACGATGAGGAGAGGCTCCCAGAACGGGAAAGTCCTGACCGGCTGGAACACTGAGCCCGACGGCTCCGGCACAAGCTATGCGGCGGACGGCGAAGAAGTCCCGGCGGCGCACACCAGCCTTGTCCGCCTCTACGCACAGTGGGCAGATCCGGAAAACAGTGTGCACGTCAGATTCTACGCCGGTGCAACCGGCTATGAGGAGGAAAAATGGCTTCCGCGCGGCAGCCAGATCCAACTACCGGAGTTGGGGGCGTTGTACGGACAGGAACAGCCGTATTGGGATGTGGATTTCATCTATGCGGATGGAAGAAGAATCCGTGAGAGCAAGCATCTGTCCGGCCAGACCATCACGATCCCGGCAGATGCAGCTGAATGCAGACTCAACGCCTATTGGCTTCCGGCGGAGCCGCTTGTGATCGGAGGTAGAAGCTTCTCGCTTTCCAATAGAACCAGCAGCTTTTTCGGAGAAAACTGGAGCGTACGGTATTATCCATATGAGGGGCTATTTATCGTGCAGCTGTACGGATATCAGGGATCGGCGATCAGCCTGCCTGCGTATACACAGCTGAGAGTTGGATTTGGTGAAAACACGATCACAGCGGCAGCGGGAAAACCCGCAATCGCATGTATCGATGGACTGGAACTTGTAACCGCGTGCAGCGACGACAGCCATGCGTCACTTCGGGCTTTCGCCGGTGAGGGTGCGCCCGCAGTCATGGCAGTCCGCGTGATAAACAGCCGCGCGCCGCATATGGAGTTCCACGCAGGCGCAGGTAAAAATGTATTTGCGGATGGAACAGCCCTTGAATTGGGCACAGCTGCTTGCAGCTATTCCGGCGTTCTGAACGGAGAAACAGCTGAAATTACGCTCGATCCTTCGGACATGCCCGCCGCGATCAGCGACCTGTATATCCACCCGCATATGAGCACACTGACCGTAAAGGGCGGAGGTGCGACGACAACGGACGGTGGAACGCAGGTCAGCAAACAGGTCGAAGCCGGACAAATGACAAGCTACCACACGATTGGATTTACCTATCCGGGCTATTGGTGCTCCGGCTATCATAATGTTGTTGGCAATGTGGCTGGCAGCACCTATGAAGTGTCTGTCCCAGAAAGGGACTGCACGATTGAACTGGAATGGGTGCCGACTGACTATGCGTCCTTCCTTGCCTTCCGTGTCAGCGGTGAACTGAAGAATGAGACGAAATTGGATCCTGCGCATTTCTTCAAAACAAGGAGGGAACGTGTTGTATTTGTAGATTACCAGAATGGCACAGCAGCGGTTCCGGAACTGCAGTTTGAGAATTATGCCAGCTACGGTGATCTGCTGTACTGGTATACCGAGGACGGCAAGGCATCTGAAACGAAGGATAGCCAACAGTTCTTGCCGGGGGAGAGCATCACAGAGAAGGAAAACGGCATTCAGAGCGGCACAACGCTCTGCGCTGTGGCAGATGGAGAGTATCGCCTTGTCTTTTATGCCAACGGTAAGCTGTTTGATAACGGCGGTAAATACGGCAAAAAGGTCATAGGGTCTTACGGAAACTACAGTGAACGCTGGGATGCAACGGATGGTTCGCAGCTGTTCAGCTGGAACACACAGCCGGACGGCACGGGAACCAGCTACGCGTTCAACAGAGGGATTCCCGGTAATGTCAAAAAGCTTTACGCGCAGTGGCTGGAAACAGGGAGTGTCCCGGTTAAACTGTATAATTATGTGGATTACAGTCAGGAGATCAGTTCTGCGAAAATCGGCTCTTCCTATGTCCTTCCAGAACCCTCCGAGACTCCGGATGGCCTTCGGTTTACGCAGTGGCGCTGCTATTACCGCGACCAGAACGGAAGGTATCAACAGATCGGCATGATCGCAGCAGGCGAGTCCCTAACCGTTACGGAGGATATGAAGGAAATCAATGCGGTTGCCCGCTGGCTGCCAGATGGAAAGCTGACTGTCGATGGTATAGATTATGCGGTTGAGGCTGGACACACTTCTTTCGAGTTTGATGGATGGTCGGCATACTTCCATGTTGAATCCGGCAGGCTTGAAATGGAACTGCGCGGCTATCAGGGCAGCGACATTTCTCTCCCGTGTGCGGCGAATGTACGCGTAATAGGCGGTGAGAACTGGATTGACGGAACACTCAGCTGTGTGGGGGAACTCTGTCTCGATGAGAGTTGCGCATGGGGGGAGCATCCCAGCCTGACGATTACGGCAAAAGAGGCGGACAAGCCCGCAATCCAGATGAAAGCGTTGATTCTCAGCCGAGCCCCGCACATGACGCTGACCGCTGGTGCAAACAGCAAGGCGATCGCCAGTCTGAGCGGGAAAGAAGAGTTCAATATCGATACGGATACTACTCACTATTACGGCAGAACCAGCAGGGAAGCATCGGAGAACTCCGTAGGCGAGGGTGAGATCGGCGACATGTGGCAGCTGCGCACCGAACCGGTCATGTGTACGACGACAGTGGATGGTAACGGCGGCACGACAGCCGACGGCGCTGCATCCATTACGCTTCAGCTTGAGTATGGCGAAGGCTACAACCTGCGCAGCGCTGGGTTTAAAAAACAGTACGCCGATCTGATCGGTGCAGAGGGCAGCACGGGCAATTCTTATGGCACGACGATCTGGAGCTATCCGCAGCTTGCGTTCACGCTTACATGGAAGGACCTCGGTTATCCGTACATCGCGTTCCGGGGAAGCGGCATCCTGAAAGGAGAAGACGTTCCAGCTGACAGCTACGTTGCCTATTACCGCAACAGCGACACGCTGACTGCGCCGAAGCTGGTCTATCAGAATGCCGCCAGTTATGGCGATCTGGTCTATTGGTACACATCCGAAAACGGAACAGAAACGGCAGACAGTCGCTGCTATCTGCCGGGCGAAACAGTTCAGGAGCCGGATGACACGACGCTTTTTGCTGCGTCGGTCAGTCCGGGCGAGGTTGCGCTTGTGGCGACCGGTACGACCTTCAAGAACTGGAGCCGGATCATACGCGCCGAAAGCTGCCAGCAGCTGGTTTCCGAGGACGGCAGAGTGGTCGAAAGCTGGAACACCAAGCCGGACGGAAGCGGAACACGTTATGAGATCGGAACATACGCCATCCTGATCAAAGATTCGCCGCGCGTGCTCTATGCGCAATGGAAATCTGCGTTTACCGCGTCTGCCAGTACCGACAGCGCGACAGGCGAGACGACACTTACCATACGGCCATCCAGCGACCTAATCGAGCCGCCGAGAAATACGGACGATAAGCCGTTTGAGCAGAGCGTCCGCGTCATTCTTGCGGCCTACCAGGACGGACGCTTTGTCAGGATGGTCTACGCGGAGGCGCGGGACGGCGTAATTCGCTGCAAACTCCCGCACGGGCTGGATTACCGGAACTGCGAACTGAGGCTGTTCTTCCTGGAGGGCGGCAAGCCGTCCAGGGCGCCGGAGAACATTCAGATCGAAGCTTGAGACTGTCCGCAGCTGACAGTGCATACGCGCTGTCAGCTGCGGCACAATGGAAAGGGAGGACGACATGAGAAAATATCTGACCCTGATTCTGAGCCTATTGGCCCTCATGTGCGCGCTGTGCGTCAGCGCACTGGCAGAAGCGCCGGAGCCGGAACAGGCGGCAGGGAAACTTTACATCAAAACCATCGATGAGATCGATATTTTAGAAGCGCAGAGGCTGGCGGAAGCGCAGGATGCACAGTCACCGGTCAACACTGAAAACTGGGAAGCAGCTAAGCGCACGTTAAAACAGGGCATACGGGAAATGCAGGGCAGTATCGACATTTCGCAATACGAGATTCCCGAAGCAAGCATACTGAAATTTTACCTTGAAGCTATATTTGAAAGTCCGGAATTATTTTATGTAGTAAGCGCTTGCAGTTACACCTACATCCCTTCCTCTAGTGGCAGAATTATATCGTCTGTCTCTCCGTGCTATACGGTGAACGGAAGCGATAGGGTGGACCGGCTAACAGACGAAGATAAGCAGGAGATCAGACAGCAGCAGACTGTGTTGGAGCAGAAACTTGCGGAGATCATGCAGGAAGTCAGGAGCGATTGTTCAGACCTGACGAAAGCCATGTATCTGCACGATTACATTGCTGTGCATTGTGAATACGATTCTACGCTTACATTTCGAGATGCATACCGTATGCTGATCAATGGAACGGGCGTTTGTCAGGGCTATATGCTGGCCTACCGTTTGCTTCTGAATCGGGCTGGCGTTACCTCCAGCTGGGTGCAGAGCGACAGCTTGAGACATGTCTGGTCGCTGGTACAGCTTGACGGGGCCTGGTATCATATAGATGTCACATGGGACGATTCGACGTGGTTCGCAAAGTCCGGGCGCAAGTATTTCTGCATCAGCGAAGAAAAAATGAAGTCTGCAGAACTTAGACATCTGGAAAAAGACGACTGGGTATATGGCACAGATGTGCAGGCAGACAGTAAAAAATACGATAACTATTATTGGCGCGATCTCGATAGTCCGATTGTGGCAGTTGGAGAAAACCTGTATTATCTGGATGGAAACCAAATCATGGAGACGAATGACCCGGAATATCAGGGAACCGCGAAAAAAACGATTTATGGGCAGTGGCGTGGATGGGGCTGCTATTCAGGATTGTCGAGTTACAACGGCAGGCTGGTCTATAACACGATGGACAAGATTTACAGCTATGATCCGGAAACGGAGCAGGAACAGGTGCTTTATACGCTTACGGACGAAGAGAAACAAATAGGCGATATTTATGGCTCCGTAGTAAATGGAAACCTGCTGCAGTATGTACTGCTGCAAAGACCGTCGCGGCCGGAAACGATATACAGCATCCAGATCAGCCCCTACATCACCGTCACGGAGGGCGGCTATGCCTATTATCTGAAGGATGGAACGCTCCATCTGAAGCGCAGCGGTACGGAAACCGGCAGCGTTATTGCAGCGTGGTACGACGGGAGCGGAAAGCTGCTTGGTATGCGGATTCTGAATCAGCAGGAACTGGATATCCCCGTGCCTGGCGCGGCAAAAACCGTGAAGATTTTCGCCGCCGCAAAGGGAAGCTATGCGCCGCTCTGTAAGGCGATAGAACTTCGAGAGATCGGAAGAGCGTCGTGTAGGGAAAGAGTG
>OCQL01000061.1_pt1 | contig 13504 bp, 8 predicted proteins | sample 1538501 | NCBI WGS metagenome assembly OCQL01 (sample SAMN04571703, study PRJEB22368) | human gut metagenome | biome: human gut; material: stool | host: Homo sapiens | place: Luxembourg | collected 2012-10-18 | reverse complement strand
GAGGGCTTATGGACAATCAGGCACCGAATAATTATAACAACGGAAACTATAACGGTGGCAATAATTATAATAACGGAAATAATGGAAACAACGGTAATAACGGAAACAATGGTGGCAACAACGGAGGAAAGAAAGACAACCATAACGGACAGATGATCCTGGGATTTATCATGGTCACCCTGGTGGCACTCTTTTTCCTGTCATTTTTTGCCAACCGGTTTTCACAGATGAGTTCGAAGGAAACTACATACTCCGAATTCCTGAAACAACTGGAAAAGAATAATATCAAAACAGTGGAATTCAGCAATTACGAGATGGATTACACACTGGTGGACGATAAAAAACCATACGAAATAACGTATTACACCGGAATTGTCAATGATCCGGATCTGATTACAACGCTTAAAAAGGCAAAGACATCAGAGGGAAAGGCAATTGAAATTTCGGCATCCGTGCCGGACAATACTTCGGCATGGCTGGTAAATATTTTAAGCTTTGTTATTCCGCTGGTACTGATCTGGATTCTCTTTGGATTCCTGATGCGCCGGATGGGCGGAGGAGCCATGGGGGTTGGAAAATCAACCGCCAAAGTATATGTGGAGAAAACAACCGGCGTGACATTTAAAGATGTAGCCGGACAGGACGAGGCAAAGGAATCCCTGCAGGAAGTGGTGGATTTTCTGCACAATCCGAAGAAATACAGCGATATCGGGGCAAAGCTCCCGAAGGGTGCACTGCTTGTCGGACCTCCTGGAACCGGTAAGACATTGCTGGCAAAAGCAGTTGCCGGAGAGGCAAAGGTTCCGTTTTTCTCCCTGGCAGGTTCTGATTTTGTGGAGATGTTCGTCGGTGTGGGTGCTTCCCGTGTGCGTGATCTGTTCAAGGAAGCACAGAAGATGGCACCGTGTATCATTTTTATTGATGAGATCGATGCAATCGGTAAAAGCCGTGACAGCCGGTATGGCGGAGGCAATGATGAGCGTGAACAGACCTTAAACCAGCTGCTTGCGGAGATGGATGGATTTGATGCATCCAAAGGTATTTTAATTCTTGCGGCAACGAACCGTCCGGAAGTTCTGGATAAGGCACTGCTTCGTCCGGGACGCTTTGACCGTCGGATCATTGTTGACAAGCCGGATCTGAAAGGCCGTCTGGAAACTTTAAAAGTACATTCCAAGGATGTACACATGGATGAAACGGTAGATCTGGATGCACTGGCACTGGCTACTGCCGGTCTGGTGGGATCGGATCTTGCCAATATGATTAACGAGGCTGCCATCAATGCGGTAAAGAATGGACGAAAGTTTGTCAATCAGTCGGATCTGTTTGAAGCATTTGAACTTGTGGCTGTCGGTGGAAAAGAGAAAAAGGACCGTGTCATGAGTGATAAGGAGCGTAAGATTGTCTCTTATCACGAGGTAGGGCATGCACTTGTTTCGGCACTTCAGAAAAATACAGAGCCGGTTCAAAAGATTACTATCGTACCGCGTACCATGGGAGCATTGGGATACACGTTACAGACACCGGAAGAAGAAAAGTATTTAGAGACCAAAGATGAACTTCTTGCAAAGATTACGACCTTTATGGCAGGACGTGCAGCGGAGGTACTTGTATTCCACTCAGCGACCAGCGGTGCAGCAAATGATATTGAGAATGCAACAAAGATTGCGCGTGCAATGGTTACGATGTATGGTATGTCAGATACGTTTGGCATGATGTGTCTTGCTACGGTGGAAAACCAGTATCTGGATGGAAGAGCCGGTCTGATCTGCGGAGAAGATACCGCAGGACAGATTGATAAGGAAGTGCTTTCCATTATTAATAAAAGCTACGAGGATGCAATGCAGATGCTGACAGAAAATCGTGACATTTTGGATCATATCAGCGATTATCTGTACGAAAAGGAGACGATCACCGGCAAGGAATTCATGAAGATTTTCCGCGAAATGAAAGGACTTCCGCAGGAAGAAGATAAAGAGTCACTGATGCCGGATGACACAGCGGATGAGAAAAAAGCATCACAGGAACCGCGTGTGTTATCCAAAGAAAATAATGAAGCGAAAGACGACACTTCAATTGCAGAGGATAGCCAGTCCAAAGCTGCGATTGTGAGTGATGATATGTTTGAGGAATAATTCATGTTCGACTTTCAGGAAGAATTACGTAAACTCCCGGATCAACCGGGAGTTTATATTATGCATGACAAAACAGATGCGATCATATATATAGGAAAAGCAGTCAGCCTGCGCAAACGGGTGCGGCAGTATTTTCAGCCGAGTCATGATGAGGGCATCAAGAAAAAACAGATGGTGGAGCACATTGCACGGTTTGAGTATATTATTACCGATTCCGAGCTGGAGGCTTTGGTGCTGGAGTGCAATCTGATCAAAGAGCACACACCCAAATATAATACGATGCTGCGGGATGACAAGACGTACCCTTATATCCGGGTGACGGTGCAGGAAGATTTTCCGCGGGTTCTTTTTTCCCGCCAGGTAAAAAAAGATAAGTCTCGTTATTTTGGACCGTATACGAGTGCCGGTGCGGTAAAAGATACGATAGAGCTGATCAATAAACTTTATAAACTGCGCACCTGTAACCGTAAGCTTCCGAGAGATATCGGATTAGAACGTGCCTGCTTGAATTATCATATTCATCAGTGTGATGCTCCCTGTCAGGGGCATGTGGATAAAGAGACGTATGGAAAGCAGGTCAGTAAGGCACTGGAATTTTTAAATGGAAACTATGGACCGGTAATACGTGAATTAAAAGAAAACATGCAGAAGGCATCCGAGGAGATGGAGTTTGAGCGGGCGATCGAGTACCGTGAGCTGTTAAACAGTGTCAGCCAGATTGCCCAGAAACAGAAAATTACCAATACGGACGGAGAAGACAAAGATATCATTGCACTGGCGAGTGATGACCGGGATGCGGTGGTTCAGGTGTTTTTTATCCGCAGTGGAAAGATTATCGGAAGGGATCATTTTCATGTGCGTGTGGGATCAGAAGAAAGCACAGGGGATATTCTGGTAAATTTCGTGAAACAGTATTATTCTGGGACGCCGTTTGTCCCGCGGGAAATCATGCTCCAGGAAGCAATCGAAGACATTCCGGTGCTGGAAGAATGGCTGAGTGCCAAACGCGGGCGGAAAGTGACGATACGGATTCCGCAGAAAGGACTCAAAGAAAAGCTGGTGGAGCTGGCTGCGAAAAATGCACAGTTGGTGCTCAGCCAGGATAAAGAAAAGATTAAGAGAGAAGAAGGGCGTACCATCGGCGCGGTAAAAGAGATTGAGCAGCTGCTTGGCATGAAAGGGCTTAATCGTATGGAAGCCTATGATATTTCTAATATTAATGGATTTGAAACCGTAGGTTCTATGATTGTATACGAAAAAGGACGGCCGAAACGCAGCGATTACCGGAAATTTAAACTCCGCACGGTATCGGGACCGGATGATTACGCTTCCATGCATGAGGTCCTGACCCGGCGGTTTACGCACGGCATGCAGGAACAGAAAGAACTGGAAGAAAAAAATATGCCACAGGAAGTCGGAAGTTTTACACGCTTCCCGGATATCATTATGATGGATGGTGGACGCGGCCAGGTAAATATCTGTCTGCAGGTGCTGGAAGAACTGGGACTGGATATTCCGGTCTGCGGTATGGTAAAGGATGACAATCACCGTACAAGGGGACTGTATTTCCACAATGTGGAAATTCCGATTGACCGGCATGGAGAGGGATTTAAACTGATTACCCGGATTCAGGATGAAGCACACCGGTTTGCCATTGAGTATCACCGGTCTTTGCGTTCCAAGGCACAGGTACACTCCATTTTAGATGACATTGAGGGAATCGGACCGGCCAGAAGAAAGGCACTGATGCGCAGATTCCAGTCTATGGAAAACATGAAAAACGCATCTGTGGAGGAGCTGGCAGAAACCGACAGCATGAATCTGGCAGCTGCACAGAATGTATATGATACCCTGCATTCCGGACCGGCTTAGCAACTTGTGATATGGAAAGATTCATGGTACAATCTGTTTATAAAAAGGCAGTCCGGCACAGGTACTGCTTAATATGAGCCACAGGGGGAAATGAATATGTCAAATGGAAGTGTTAGTGTTGAAAAAGTTGCGCAGGTTTTAAATCTGAAAAATTTTACGCCGGATATCAATCTGAAAAAATGTAAGATTATTTCCAGCGATGTGAATCGTCCGGCATTACAGCTGACCGGATATTTTGAACATTTCGAAGAATCAAGAATACAGATGATTGGAAATGTAGAATATACGTTTATCCAGCAGATGAGTGATGCGGAAAAGAAAACCCGTTATGATGCGTTTCTGAAGTTTGATATCCCATGTGTGATTTTCTGCCGCAGTCTGCAGCCAGATGAAATTTTCTTAGAAGAGGCAATAAAAAATGAAGTGCCGGTTCTTGGTACGGACCGTCCGACTTCTGAATTTATGGCAGAGCTGATCTATACACTGGGTGAAGAACTGGCACCCTGTATTACCGTTCACGGGGTTCTGGTCGATGTATATGGCGAGGGTCTCATGATTACAGGAGACAGTGGAATCGGAAAAAGCGAGGCGGCTCTGGAATTGATCCGCCGCGGACATCGTCTGGTTACGGATGATGTAGTGGAAATCCGCAAGATCAATGAACATACACTGATCGGAACTTCTCCGGAAGTGACCCGGCATTTTATTGAACTGCGGGGCATTGGCATCATAGATGTAAAGACCCTGTATGGTGTGGAGTGTGTTAAGGAAAAGCAGCAGATTGATCTGGTTATTAAACTGGAAGACTGGAAGAAAGATGCGGATTATGACCGCCTGGGACTGGAAGAAGAATATATCGAATATCTGGGCAATAAGGTAGTATGTCATTCCCTTCCAATCCGCCCGGGACGTAATCTGGCTGTTATTTGTGAGACTGCGGCTGTCAACCACAGACAGAAGAAGATGGGCTACAATGCGGCACAGGAATTGTATCGCAGAGTCCAGGCAAATATGACAAAAAGCAATGATGAAGAATAGACGAGAGTAAATGAGGAGATGTAAGAAATCATGGAAAAAAAGAAGAATGCGTGGGAGAAATACCCGGAAGGAACCAAAAGACAGGATGTATTTACATTTGCGGAAGAATACCGTAAGTTTATATCTTCCTGCAAGACCGAGCGCGAGTGTGCAGCGGAATTATACTGGCAGGCAAAGGAAAATGGATTTGCAGATCTGAGTGAAAAGATCGCGCAGAATGCAAAATTAAAAGCAGGAGACCGCATTGTTGCCAATAATATGGGAAAGGGTCTGGCTCTGTTTGTGATCGGCGAAAAAGACATCGAGGAAGGAATGAACATTCTCGGCGCACATATTGATTCCCCACGTATGGATTTAAAACAGGTACCGTTATATGAAGATACGGAGATGGCACTGTTAGATACGCATTATTATGGAGGTGTGAAGAAATACCAGTGGGTGACACTTCCACTTGCACTGCACGGTGTAATCTGTAAAAAAGACGGCACAACGGTTACGGTCAATATCGGAGAAAAACCGGAAGATCCTGTTTTTGGCGTGAGTGATCTGCTGATTCATTTAGCGGGAGAACAGATGGAGAAAAAGGCATCCAAGGTGATCGAAGGAGAAAACCTTGATCTGCTTGTCGGAAGTATTCCGGCAGCAAGTGATGATGAAAAAGAGAAAAAAGAGATGAAAGACCGCGTAAAGGCGAATATTTTAAATATTCTGTCCAAAGAGTACGGTGTGGACGAGGAAGATTTTCTGTCTGCGGAGATTGAAGTTGTCCCGGCAGGGGCTGCCAGAGATTACGGTTTTGACCGCAGCATGATCATGGGATACGGACATGACGACAGAGTGTGTGCTTATCCGTCTTTTGCGGCAATGCTTGAGATTGAAAAGCCACAGCATACCAGCGTATGTCTTCTGGTAGACAAAGAGGAGATCGGAAGTGTCGGTGCATCCGGCATGCAGTCCCATTTCTTTGAGGACAGTGTGGCAGAGATCATCAATCTGCTTGGGGAATACAGCGAATTGAAAGTGCGCAGAGCGCTGCATAATTCCAGAGTGCTTTCTTCCGATGTATCTGCGGCATTTGATCCGAATTATCCGTCTGTGATGGAAAAACGTAACTGTGCTTACTTTGGAAAGGGACTTGTCCTGAACAAATATACAGGAGCCAGAGGAAAATCAGGTTCCAATGATGCAAATGCAGAGTATATTGCAAGACTGCGCAGAATTTTTGATGATAATGATGTATCGTTCCAGACATCAGAACTTGGAAAAGTAGATCAGGGAGGCGGCGGAACCATCGCATATATTCTTGCAAATTATGGCATGAATGTTATTGACAGCGGAGTTGCCGTATTGAATATGCATGCACCATGGGAAATCATCAGCAAAGTGGATCTGTATGAGGCATTGCACGGCTATGTGGCTTTCCTGAAGGAGGCATAATGGATCAGTGGCTTGAAGAAATCAGGGCGGCATTGCCTGAGCTGGTCGTATATCAGCAGGAACCGATGAAAAAACACACGACATTTCGCGTGGGAGGTTCTGCGGATCTTTACGTGTGTCCAAAGAAACAGGAACTTCCGGTAATTCTTGGCCTGGCTAAAAAGAAAGGGCTTGCAGTGACCGTGATCGGAAACGGAAGTAATCTTCTGGTTGGAGACAAAGGAATCCGTGGACTTGTTATTGAAGTCGGGGCACAGATGAATGCGGTGGAAGTGCAGGGAAATATCCTGCGTGCGCAGGCAGGTGCCCTGCTTTCCCAGGTGGCTGCAAAAGCGGCAGCTGCCGGTCTGGGCGGCATGGAATTTGCTGCCGGAATTCCGGGAAGCATGGGCGGTGCAGTGACCATGAATGCGGGTGCCTATGGCGGAGAAATGAAAGATGTCATCCAGCAGGTGACAGTGCTTACCCCGGAGTGTGAGCAAAAGGTACTCTCACGGGAGGAACTGGATCTGTCCTACCGGCACAGCTGTATTCCCAAGAATCATTTTCTGGTACTGGAGGCAGAGTTGTCCCTGACGCCGGCACCGGAGCAGGAGATCCGTGCAAAGATGGCAGAACTCAGGGAAAAACGTGTGGAGAAGCAGCCGCTGGAGTATCCAAGTGCAGGCAGTACGTTTAAGCGTCCGGAAGGCTATTTTGCAGGAAAACTGATTATGGATGCCGGGCTGAGAGGCTATGCAGTGGGGGATGCCCAGGTTTCCGAAAAACACTGCGGATTTGTGATAAACAGAGGAAATGCCACCGCAGCAGAGATTTTGCAGCTGATGAAAGATGTACAGGAACGTGTGAAAAAACAGTCTGGTGTGACACTTGAACCGGAAGTGAAAATGATAGGAGAGTTCTAGATGAGATTTGTAATTGTGACGGGCATGTCAGGAGCCGGAAAAAGTACAGCAATGAAAATGATGGAAGATATGGGATTCTTTTGTATCGATAATCTTCCGATTCCGCTTCTGGATAAACTTGTGGATTTTGCAACAAATTTTGATACGCAGATGAAAAATGTGGCGATCGGAATTGATGCGCGGAGCGGTGAAAATCTGGATAAAGTGCAGGATATGCTGGAAATTTTAAAAAGTAAGGATGTCCAGTATGAAGTGCTGTTTCTGGATGCAGAGGATGCGGTTCTTGTAAAACGCTATAAAGAGACCCGAAGAAGCCATCCGCTGGCACAGGGAGAGCGTGTGGATAAGGGAATCATGCGGGAACGTCAGAAAATGGAATTTCTGAAAAAAGAAGCGGATTATATTATCGACACCAGCCGTCTGCTTACGAGAGAATTAAAAACAGAACTGGAAAAGATCTTTGTGCAGGATGAAGAATTTAACAGCATGTATGTGACCATTCTTTCTTTTGGGTTTAAGTATGGCATTCCGGCAGATTCTGATATCGTCATGGATGTGCGGTTTCTGCCAAATCCGTATTATGTGGAAGAACTTCGTCCGAAGACAGGAAATGATGTGGAAATCCAGCAGTATGTCATGAAATATGATGAGGCAAAGATCTTTTTAAACAAGCTGGAAGATATGGTGACATTTCTGATTCCACACTATATTTCCGAGGGCAAGAATCAGCTGGTAATTTCCATCGGATGCACCGGAGGAAAACATCGTTCCGTCACACTTGCCAATGAATTGTACAAGCGTCTGAGTCAGAAAAAAAACCGGGAATACGGATTGAAAATTGAACATCGCGATATCGGGAAAGATGCGCTGAGAGGAAAATAGGATGTCGTTTTCGAGTGAAGTAAAAGAGGAACTGGCAAAACAGTTCGGACGGAGCAGACATTGCCAGATCGCAGAACTGGCAGGAATACTGGAACTGGAAGGCATGCTGGATGAAGAGGGAAAGCTTGTAGTTTCCAACGAAAATTCTTTGCTGCAGACAAAATATGGTCTGCTGTTGCAAAAAATATTTGGAGAGAAACCGGAGGTTTTACAGATCATGCAGACACTGCACTGGGATCAGGAACCGTACCGGTCCCGGAAAATAAATCACCGGAGAGCGGATGGGATGCTGGTGCAGCAGACATGCTGTAAGAGAGCATTTATCCGTGGAGCATTTATGGCAGCGGGATCGATCAGTGATCCGAATAAATCCTATCATTTTGAAATTGTCTGCCATACGCTTGAACAGGCACAGCAGCTGAAAGAACTGATGGAATTTTTTGAGACGGAGCCTAAGATTGTAGAACGCAAAGAGCGTATGGTGGTTTACCTGAAAGAAGGTTCACAGATTGTGGATCTGCTGAATGTCATGGAAGCTTATGTATCTTTGATGAATCTGGAAAATGTAAGAATTTTAAAGGAGATGCGCAATTCTGTGAACCGCAAGGTAAACTGTGAGACTGCAAATATCAACAAAACGGTGAATGCAGCAGTGAAACAAATGGAAGATATCAAGAGGATCCGGGATACCATAGGGTTTGACAACATTCCAGAACCGCTGGCGGAGATTGCTCAGGCACGTCTGGATTATCCCGAGGCAACTTTAAAGGAACTGGGAACTTATCTTGATCCACCGGTTGGAAAATCGGGTGTGAATCACAGATTACGGAAACTTGCCGCAATTGCAGAAAATCTTATATAAAGGGGAACTACGTATGAGCCAGAAGCTATTATTTATTTTTAATCCGCATGCAGGAAAAGGACAGATTAAAAATCATCTTGTAGATATTGTGGACATGATGGTGAAGGCAGGATTTGACGTGACAATTTATACCACACAGGCACAGGCAGATGCGACGCGCAAGGTGGTGGAAGAGGGTGCGGAATATGATCGTATTGTCTGCAGCGGGGGTGACGGAACACTTGATGAAGTGATGACCGGGCTGATGCAGGCGAAGCTGCATATTCCGATTGGATATATTCCTGCCGGAAGTACAAACGACTTTGCCAATTCTCTTGGAATTCCGAAGGAGATGCTAAAGGCAGCGGAACGTGCGGTTGGACAAAACAGATTTCCATGTGATATCGGAGATTTCAATTCGGATACCTTTGTCTATGTAGCAGCGTTTGGTCTGTTTACAGAGGTTTCCTATAAGACATCCCAGCAGCTGAAAAATATTTTCGGGCACGTGGCGTATATTATGGAGGGTGTCAAACAGCTTCGGGACATTCCATCGTTCCGTATGCAGGTGGAATATGACGGAAAAGTGTTTCAGGATGAATTTATATACGGAATGGTTACCAATTCCGTTTCTGTCGGGGGCTTTAAGGGAATGACCGGAAATGATGTAAAACTTGATGACGGTCTGTTTGAAGTGACTTTGATCCGCAATCCGAAGAATCCGATTGAGCTGAATGAAATCCTTGCCTGCCTGACAAATATGATTGATGATTCGGATCTGATTTATTCGTTTAAAACCGATGCTGTACACATTACGGCGAAGGAAGAAGTATCGTGGACACTCGATGGTGAATTCGGTGGAGCACACCGGGAAGTAGTCATCCGAAATTTGAAGCAGAGAGTTGAAATATTTTGTTAAAAAATTAACTTTATTTTTTGGGAAAAGTGTACTATAATCTAGGTAACTTATGATTAGGAGGAAATACAAATGTTAGTATCTGCAACAGAAATGCTGAAAAAAGCAAAAGCAGGCCACTATGCAGTTGGTCAGTTCAATATCAATAACCTGGAGTGGACAAAGTCCATTCTTCTTACCGCACAGGAATTAAAGAGCCCTGTAATCCTTGGTGTATCTGAGGGTGCTGGTAAGTATATGACTGGTTTCAAGACCGTAGCAGCTATGGTTAAGGCTATGGATGAGGAGCTTGGAATCACAGTTCCTGTAGCACTTCACTTAGATCATGGAACATACGAAGGATGCTACAAGTGTATCAAGGCTGGTTTCACATCTATCATGTTTGACGGATCTCATTATCCATTCGAGGAGAACCTTGCAAAGTCTACAGAGTTAGTTAATGTAGCACATAACTTAGGTCTTTCTATCGAGTGTGAAGTTGGTTCCATCGGTGGTGAAGAAGATGGTGTTGTTGGTATGGGCGAGTGCGCAGATCCAGACGAGTGCAAGACAATTGCAGATCTGGGCGTTGATATGCTGGCTGCTGGTATCGGTAATATCCATGGTAAATATCCTGCAAACTGGCAGGGATTAAGCTTCGAGACTCTCGATGCAATCCAGGCAAAGACTGGTGTTATGCCATTAGTTCTTCACGGTGGTACAGGTATCCCTGCAGATATGATCAAGAAAGCAATCTCTCTTGGTGTATCTAAGATCAATGTAAATACAGAGTGCCAGTTATCTTTCGCAGATGCTACACGTAAATACATTGAGGCTGGTAAGGACTTAGAGGGCAAGGGATTTGATCCTCGTAAGCTTCTTGCTCCTGGTGCAGATGCTATCAAAGCTACTGTTAAGGAGAAAATGGAACTGTTCGGTTCTGTTGGAAAAGCTGAATAATAGAACATGTACAAAAGGAAGTGCCGCATGACACTTCCTTTTTTTCATTTCATAGGAAAAAGGCTGGTATGCCTCATACAAAGAAATTAGAAAATGTACCTGTTTTGTAGTAGAACTGGAAGAAGTAGACAAAAAAGAAGTAGATTTTGATAGAAAAACGTCAAAATGTATAAATTATAAAAAAATTCTAAAAAGAGGTTGCATTTTGTGTTGGAAAGAGGTATCTTAGTTTCAGATTAAACATGAGTTAAGAACGAGGGCGTTCCAATATAGCTATTGGAATGCCCTTTTTTAGTAAAATGACTGATGTTTGGTGAATAAGCGTACAATCAGGGGATTTGATTGTGAAAAGAAAGGATGTTGTAAAAAATGAGTGATTATTTTAACGTTGCAGACATTTTTGGCGAGAACGTATTCAATGACACGGTCATGCAGGAACGTCTTCCAAAAAAAGTTTACAAGAAACTTCACGAAGTTATGGATGAAGGAAAAGAACTTGATCTTGAGACCGCAGACGTCATCGCACATGAGATGAAAGAGTGGGCCATTGAAAAAGGTGCAACCCATTATACCCATTGGTTCCAGCCATTGACTGGTGTAACGGCAGAGAAGCATGATTCTTTTATCACAGCACCGATGCCAAATGGCAAGGTTTTGATGAGCTTTTCCGGCAAGGAATTGATCAAAGGTGAGCCGGATGCATCTTCTTTCCCGTCTGGTGGACTTCGTGCCACTTTTGAGGCAAGAGGATATACAGCCTGGGATTGTACATCACCTGCTTTCGTTCGTCAGGATGCAGCAGGAGCAACACTTTGTATTCCAACTGCTTTCTGTTCCTACACCGGAGAGGCATTGGATCAGAAAACTCCGCTTCTTCGTTCTATGGAAGCGATCGATACACAGTCCATCCGTCTGTTAAGACTGTTTGGAAACACGACTTCAAAGAAGGTAACTCCTTCTGTTGGACCAGAGCAGGAATACTTTATTGTAGATCGTCAGAAGTATTTACAGCGTAAGGATCTGATCTTTACCGGACGTACTCTTTTCGGGGCAATGCCTCCAAAGGGTCAGGAAATGGACGATCACTATTTCGGAGCAATCCGTGAGAGAATCGCAGCATACATGAAAGATGTCAATAAAGAACTCTGGAAACTTGGAGTATCTGCAAAGACACAGCACAATGAAGTAGCTCCGGCACAACATGAGCTGGCACCAATTTATGCAGAGTGTAACGTAGCAGTTGATCATAACCAGATCATCATGGAGACCTTAAAGAAGGTTGCCGGACGTCACGGTTTACAGTGTCTGCTTCATGAGAAACCATTCGCAGGTGTCAACGGTTCTGGAAAGCATGACAACTGGTCCATTACAACAGACGATGGAATCAATCTGCTTGAGCCTGGTAAGACACCACATGAGAATGTACAGTTCTTACTGGTACTTACCTGTATTTTAAAGGCAGTTGATGAGCATGCAGCACTTCTTCGTGCAGCGGCAGCTGATGTGGGAAACGATCACAGACTGGGAGCAAACGAGGCACCGCCAGCGATCCTGTCCATTTACCTTGGAGATCAGCTTGGAGACGTATTAAATCAGCTGATCAGCACAGGTACAGCAACACACAGTCTGGAAGGAGAGAAACTTGAGACCGGTGTTAAGACGATTCCGGATTTCATGAAGGATGCAACAGACCGTAACCGTACATCACCGTTTGCCTTTACCGGAAACAAATTTGAGTTCCGTATGGTCGGTTCCCAGGATTCCGTTGCACAGGCAAATATCGTATTAAATACCATCGTTGCAGAGGCATTTTCTGATGCATGTGACGTTCTTGAAAAAGCAGACGATTTCGAGCTTGCAGCACATGATCTGATCAAGAAATATGCTATTGAGCATCAGAGAATCGTATTCAACGGAAACGGATATTCTGATGAGTGGGTTGCAGAAGCAGAAAAGAGAGGACTTCCAAATATCAAGTCCATGGTAGATGCAATTCCAGCATATACCGCTCCGGAATCTGTAGCTGCATTTGAAAAATTCGGTGTATTTACCAAGCCTGAACTTGAGTCCCGTGTAGAGATCGAGTACGAGACTTATGCAAAGACCATCAATATCGAAGCAAAGGCTATGATTGATATCGCAGGAAAGCAGATCATTCCGGCTGTTATCAAGTACACAACAGAACTTGGACAGTCAATTGCAACGGTAAAGAGTGCATGTGCATCTGCTGATGTCAGCGCACAGACAGATATTTTGACAGAGACATCCTCCCTGCTTGCTGAGACACAGAAAGCACTCAAGAGTCTGGAAACTGTTACTGCAAAGGGAACAGAAATGAGTGAAGGTAAGGTGCAGGCTGTATATTACAGGGATGAAGTGAAATCTGCTATGGATGCACTCCGTGCACCGGTAGATAAGCTTGAGATGATCGTTGACAAGGATTTATGGCCAATGCCGTCTTATGGAGATCTGATCTTTGAAGTTTAACCCAAAGATTTAAGGGACATTTTTTACAAACATCTTATAAAATAAAAAAGAG
>OCQL01000051.1_pt1 | contig 14149 bp, 2 predicted proteins | sample 1538501 | NCBI WGS metagenome assembly OCQL01 (sample SAMN04571703, study PRJEB22368) | human gut metagenome | biome: human gut; material: stool | host: Homo sapiens | place: Luxembourg | collected 2012-10-18 | reverse complement strand
GGAGTTCAGACGTGTGCTCTTCCGATCTAGATCGGGAAACTGGTTCTGACAGGCGTGCTTTCAGCAGCTATGGTGATTCAGCCTGTGACCGTGCTGGCGGCGGATTCTGGAAATTCCCAGGAATTTGTGAACCGAACGATTCGTTTAAAACCTGCCGAGGCATCAACGTTTCATGATACAAACGGCGATGGCCTGGGTGAGTTTGAAGGCTGGGGAACCTCTCTTTGCTGGTGGGCGAACCGGATCGGGTACAGTGAAAAGCTGACATCTGAGGCTGCGAGACTGTTCTTCAGTGATGAGGGACTGGACATGAACATCGGCCGTTACAATGTGGGCGGCGGCGATGCCATCGGTGAGGTTCAGGAAGTGCCGGTGAACGAGAATGCACAGATTTATGATCTGACAGACTGGGGGACAAATCCTACAGGCGCAGGGTCCAGCATGAGTGTGGATACCTACACCAAAATGCAGAATATTACTTATTCTGTGTCTGACGCCGACTTCGGACTGACAAAAGGAGATCCGGTGGGAAGTTTCCAGAAGATCGGGTGGATCAACAAGCTGGATGACGAGGCTGGATCCGGAGACAATCTGCGCTACACAGTAGAAGTGGATGAAGCAGGAACCTACACTGTGAAACTGATGATGACTCTGGAGGGGACCAACACAAGAGATGTGGCGATCCGCGTGAACGAGGGAGAAAATCAGACTGATTATGTCGTTGATACGGATACTGTAAACAGCAGTATTGTGGCGGAGGGAAACAGCGGCGGCTCCAACTGTATGCTGTTTATCGTCACGATCCCCAATGTGGAGCTGCAGGCAGGCGAGAATACGATCAATATTGCAGGAAAGAACGACTGGACTCTTGATTTTGTGAAGATGGCCATTATCAGGTCCGGCGAGGAAGGCGTGCTTCCGGCAGAGGATGAGTTTACTCATGCCGAGCATATCATTCGTTCCGATTCAGGAGTGCCCGGATATGCCACAGATGTGACAAAGATTGATACGAACCAGCATCCGATTGAGTGGTATGAGGAGAATTTTGCGAGAGCGGATGAAGAGTGCGGCTATGCATGGAACTATGACTGGGATGCGGATGCAAATCAGATGAATATTCTGAAAGCCGCGGCAGCTGCAAGCGGTGAAGATTTCATTGCCGAGGCATTTTCCAATTCACCGCCGTACTTTATGACAGTCAGCGGATGCAGCTCGGGAAATACAAATTCAAATGTGGATAACCTGAGAGAAGATTCTGTGAATGCGTTTGCAGCCTACATGGCGGATGTCATTGAGCACTGGAATAACGAAGGTGTGATTACTTTCCAGAGCACGACGCCGATGAATGAGCCGAACACCAATTACTGGGGCGCATACAGCAACAAGCAGGAAGGCTGTCACTTCGATCCCGGCGAATCGCAGTCAAGAATCATTGAGGCACTGAATGCGGAACTGGAAGCAAAGGGAATCGAAATTGTCATCTCGGGAACAGATGAGACAAGTATTGATACACAGATTGATTCCTATAATCAGCTTTCTGACGAGGCAAAGCAGATTGTGGATCGTATTGATACGCATTCTTACAGCGGATCTGATCGTGAAGGCTTAAAGAATCTGGCAGCAGGCGAAGGCAAGAATCTCTGGATGTCAGAGGTTGACGGCGCTTATACTGCCGGTACGGATGCCGGTGAGATGACAGCTGCTCTGGGACTGGCACAGCGGATGATGACGGATGTCAACGGGCTGGAAGCTTCCGCATGGATTCTCTGGAACGCTATCGACATGCACGCAGATAGCAGTGAATACGGACAGTCCTGGGTGAATAAGGGAAGCGCCAATGATTATCTGACGATGGAGGATCTGGAGAACGCATGGCAGTCCAGAAGCTCTAACGGCTACTGGGGACTGGCGGCGGCCGATCATGATAATGAAGAAATTGTGCTCAGCATGAAGTATTATGCGTACGGTCAGTTCTCAAGATATATCCGTCCCGGATATACCATTATCGGCACCAGCAGCGAGGGCAATACACTTGCGGCTTATGATCCGGAAGGCAAGAAGGCAGTGGTCGTTGCCATGAATACCTCCGGCACAGACAGAACATGGAAGTTTGATCTGTCCGGTTTTGAAAGCATGGGCACAGAGATCACCGCGATCCGTACCAGCGGAGACCTGGATACCGGCGAGAAATGGGCGGACGTAACAGCTGACGCCAATATTACCGCTGATACAGAGACAAACAGTTTCACATCAACTGTAAAGGCAAACTCCATTACAACTTATATTATTGAGGGTGTGGATGAAATCCTTCCGGCAACGGATGAGAATACTCCGGTTGTCAGCAAGATTGATGTAGACGCCAGCCAGGTGACCGGCGGAAAAGTATGGAATAACGGTACTGCCAATACTCCTCAGACTGTTGTTGACGGAAATTACGGTACATTCTATGACGGCGTGGATGCGGATGACGGAACCCCCGGTTATGTGACAATTGATCTGGGTGAGGAAAAAGAGATTGCGGCCATCAGTTACGCTCCCAGAAACGGTTTCGCAGACCGTATGCTGGATGCGGTAATTTATGGTTCCAGCGACGGAGCTTCCTGGGAACCGATTTATACGGTGGGAAGCGCGCCGAGTACAGGAACAGATACCATGGTCTATTATATGGATTTTAACGGAGGAAAGACGGTGACTTACCGCTATGTCAAGATTCAGCGGGAAAGTGAATGCAACCTCTCTGAGTTTGGCGTATGGGAACTGGCTCCTTCTATTGAGAGCCAGGAGACGGTGACAGCCACCACTTTCAACGGATCCGTTCCGGTCCTCCCGAATACTGTGGAGGCAACACTTTCCGATGGTGAGACAAAAGAGATTGCGGTAACATGGAATCTCAGCGAGGTAGAGGTAAACTGGGATGAGATGGAACTGTATGATTATGTTGCCGTAACAGGAACATCCAGCGAGGCCAACGGTACGCTGGAAGGTTATATTCTCTGCGCTCCGGATGGGCTGGAGTATCTGATTGACTGTATGTCAGGCAATACGCCGGTGCCCAGAGACAACAATTATGTATCCGGGGTGTGGACGGCAGCGCAGGGACTGGACAGTCTGCTGAATAAGGATTCTTCTGATCAGGCGAAGACAGCGGACAATACCTGGGGACTGACAACAGATCCTTCAGGGCTGAATACCTGGGCTTATGATCAGGGAAGCACGACGCCTTTTTACTCCTATGGCTACTGGGCTGGTTCGGATGTATCGATCACATACGATCTGACGCTTCCGGCAGGCAGCCACAGGATTATGCTGGGAGGCTATGATTTCTGGAGCGGCCGTACCATGGATGTGTATTACTCTGTAGACGGCGGCGAGAAAGAACTTCTTTGTACGCTGACAACCAACCACGATACGGGAAGTTCCGCAGAAGGTACGATCACACTGGAAGAGGATGCAGTAGTTACTGTTTCTGTGGAAAATGGCGGAGACGGCGATCCGGTGCTTGGCTGGATTTCAGTCAATGCAGTGGAAGAGCCAGATCCCACGGAAGAGTACCTTGCAGCTCATTATGATATGTCCCATGAAGGCAGTGTGCTGAAGGATATCTCCGGAAATGGAAACGATGCGACTCTGTATAATACAGAAGACGCAGACTTTGCTGCATACGGCGAGGAAGAAGTTCTTCAGTTCAATAACGAGCAGTATGCGACGATTCCTTCCGGCGTGATCGACGACGCAGCGTCCTTTACGGTACAGGCGGTAGTCAGCGCGCCGACGACCGGTGACAACTGGCTCTGGTGCTTCGGCGACGGAATCGGAGAATGGGGCGCCGGCAATATCGGAGATTATATCTTTGTCAGCCCCAATTCCGGACAGGGAAGCTATAACGGAACCGTGCTGGCAGCAGTGAAAGTCGGCAGTGAATCGGCAGGCGGAGAGTCCAGGATGCCGGTACCGAGCGGGCAGCTGGGCGGCGGATATACGACGATCACCCTGGTGTCTGATGGAACGACACTTACCATGTACATGGACGGCGTGGAAGTATCTATACTGGATCACGGCAAGGATGTGTCCAGCGTGATCCCGGACGGCGATATCCTCGGCTATATCGGACAGTCGCTGTACAGCCCGGATAATAAGCTGATCGCCAACGTATCTGATATCAGGATCTGGAATGCGGCTCTGGATGCGGAGACAGTTGCGATGGCAGCACCGGCCACAGCGGATAAGACAGATATGCTTCTGGCAGATATCCAGGATACGCTTCTGAACGGAAATGCTTCTCTGGATGAGATCAAGGGCGATGTGGCATTCCCGGAAAGCGTGGACGGCGTTGATCTGACCTGGAATGTACCGGAGAACGGATCGATTGCCGAAGACGGAACGGTGACCGCTCCTGAAAACGGCGATGAGGCAGTGGAAGTGACGGTTTCCTATACCTGCTATGGCGAGGAAAATACAGTTACATTCACACTGAATGTCGTGGGAGAAAATATCGATGAGATTCTTGACACGGCAGCAGAGGAGCTTGATATTCCCAATAAGGACGACGTAAGAGGCAATATCACACTTCCGGTAACAACGGACAGCGGAGTCGATATTACATGGGAAACCAGCCATCCGGAAATTGTTGATGTGGAATCCCACGAAGTAGAAGGGTATGACGCAATGCCGGCAGGCGTTGTGACAAGGCCGGCGAAAGATACGGAAGTTACAATGACTGCAACGCTTACTTATAAAGACAGTACAAGAAAGAAAGCGTTTACTCTGAATGTGAAGGCGGCGCCTGAGAAAATTTCAGAAGAGGACTATACAGACTACTTCTTCGCATATTTTGCAGGTGAAGGATATTCCGACGGCGAACAGATTTATTTCGCTTCAAGCCAGGACGGCCTGAACTGGGATGATCTGAACAACAATGAACCGGTGCTTACTTCCACACTGGGAGAAGAGGGTGTGAGAGATCCTTTCATTATCCGTTCTCCGGAGGGAGACAAGTTCTATCTGATTGCCACAGATCTGAAGATTTACGGAAATGGTGACTGGAACGCTGCGCAGAACAGCGGCAGCCAGAGTCTGATGGTATGGGAGTCCACAGATCTGGTGAACTGGTCCGATCAGCGAATGGTGGAGGTATCCGCGGACATCGGAGCAGGCTGCACCTGGGCGCCGGAGGCAACTTACGATCCGCTGACCGGAGAGTATATTGTATACTGGGCATCAAGAACACCGTCTGTAGATAATAAGCAGCGTGTATATTATGCAAAGACAAGAGACTTTTATACATTTACAGAGCCACAGCTGTATATCGAGAAAGATCAGTCCAGTATCGATACAACAATGATCGAGAACGACGGAACATATTATCGTTATACAAAGAATGAAGGCGATGCAACAAATGAACTCGGAGCTCTGACAAAGACTATTTTCATTGAAAAGAGCAACAGTGTTCTGGGTGAGTTTACACAGATTCCGTCTTCTTCACTGAATTCTTCTGATAATCAGTGGGTAGAGGGACCGACAATTTTCAAGCTTAACAGTGATGATGCAGCGAAGGATACCTGGTGTCTGCTTGTTGATGATTTCGGAGGCATCGGATATTATCCGCTTCTTACAACAGATCTTGAGAGCGGAGAATTCACTGCTCCGGAAGAGGGAACCTTCAAGATGCCGAGCCGGGCGAGACACGGCACACCGCTGCGGATCACTTCGGAAGAGTACGAAGCAGTGATGGCGGCATACGGCACACCGGAAGAGACAAATACGTATTCAGTGGCAGGTCAGACGCCTGAACTTCCGGAGACAGTAACTGTCGGAAGAGAGGAAGTGGCGGTGACATGGAATCTGGACGGCGTATCTTACGATGTGCTTCCTTTCCAGACTGTGACCGTAAAAGGAACGACAGAGACCGGAGCTGAGGCTCTTGCGAACGTACAGGTACTTCCGGCTGATCTGGAATACATGATCGACTGTAATAATCCGGAGTCACGGACATGGGCCAACGCAAAAGCGGCAGGCAGCGGACTCCTGAATGACAACGCGGCGGATCAGGCGAAGACGGATGACAACAGCTGGGGTTACGTCAGCACGCTGGGAAGTGAAGACGGATATGATATGACCGGCTTCGGTTCCAACAGCACTGAGAATCCTTATACCGGCGGATACTGGGCACGCGGCGGAAAGAATATCTCCTATCAGGTTACACTTCCTGCCGGCGATCACAATATCATGATGGGCTGCACCGGCTGGTGGAGCATGGGACGTGCCATGGATGTATATTATTCCGTTAACGGCGGCGCAGAACAGAAGCTCTTTGACTTTGACGCTGTGGACAGCACTGAAGGTTGTGCTCAGGGTACGATCACTCTGGATCAGGAATCTGTAGTAACTCTGACTGTAAAGAAGGCTGCAAACGATGATCCAATCTTAAGCTGGATTGCAGTCAGCAACGTAACGGAGAGAAGCGTGGATGTGACAGAACTCCAGAATAAGGTAAATGAAGCAAACGCGCTGATCGCCGCAGATTACACCACCGGAAGCTTTGAGACAGTCACCAGTGCCCTGAATGAAGCAAATGAGCTGCTTGCCAACCCTGCTTCTCAGGAGGAAGTAGACGCGGCTGCCGCAGCGCTGCAGAGTGCTATGGACGGTCTTGTAAGCATTAAAGATCTGAGAGCATACTATGATGCCAATAAGGATAAGGTTCAGGATGGCTATACCGATGAAAGCTTTGCAGCATATAAGGAAGCTCTTCAGAAGGCAGCGGATATTCTCGGAAGCACCAGTCCCACACAGGCAGAAGTAGATCAGGCGCTTGCTGATCTGCAGGCAGCGGTTGACGGACTGATTGAGAAGCAGCCGGATGAAGTGAACAAGGATGCACTGCAGACGCTGTATGATGCCTACGCTGAGATGGAGCAGGGCAATTATACCGATGAAAGTTATCAGGCGCTGAGAGACGCTCTGGATGCTGCAAAAGCAGTTCTGGACGATAAAGATGCAACGCAGGCGGAAGTAGACGCTGCATACAGCGCTCTTGCGGCAGCGGCTGACGGACTTGCGGAAGTGCCCGGCGGAGGCGATGAGGAAATCGTTGTGAAGAATCAGCTGCAGAAGCTGTATGACGCCGTAAAGAATCTTTCACAGAGCGGTTATACGGCAGAGAGCTGGCAGGCATTCCAGGCGGCCAGAGATGCTGCAAAAGCAGTTCTGGACAATCCGGATGCAACTCAGGAAGAGGTTTCCGCTGCATACAGTGATCTGTACACTGCATGGCAGAATCTGAAATCTGTGCAGCAGCCCGGTTCCGGGGATGCGCAGAATCCGGATGGAACAAAACCTGCGGACAATGGAAAGACCGGAGATTCAGCTCCGATCATTCCGCTGACAGCTGCGGCAGCCGCAGCAGCTGCAGCTATCGCACTTGTTTTCAGAAGAAGACGGACGATGAAATAGCAGGTTAAAGGAATTATACAGAGAGGCCGGGCGGCCCGCCCGGCTTCTCTGGAAAAGAAATGGAGGGGCGTTATGAATTTAAGAAGGAAAGGAAGAAGCGGTAAACTGGTTCTGGCCGGTGCATTGGCAGCGGCAATGGCGGTTTCGCCGGTTGCGTCTTATCTCACGGTGCCGGCACAGGCGGCGGAGAATGACGAGCTTCTGTATCTGGTCAACTGTGGAACGAAAGATTCATCTGTTGTCCCGAACGGTTACAGCATGGGAACTTCCCAGTCAAATGTGGATCAGGAATATGGTGAAGATTCCACAGGCTACACCTGGGGATATGATTCACAGGACTTAACCGCAAAGAAGGATGATTCTGATCCGTCAGATATGTCTTCCAGCTCGTGGTATATTTCTGACGGCGCGGTTTATGATGAAGAGACAAGCGGAATCAAATATCATTTTGAACTTCCCGAAGACGTGGACAGCGTAGAGGTTACCGCAGGCGTTTTCATTCCGCAGTGGTGGAATGACCGGACGGTGGTAATTGAACTGGAAGGGCAGGATGCCGGCTCCATGAGCTGTGTGAACAATGTACTTTCCGAAGAGACTTATACCGTTGATGTGCAGGATGGGGTTCTCGATTTCCGGGCTAAGGCTGCAGCAGACAGAGGGGATGACGCAAACAAGGATCCCATGCTCAGTTATATCATTGTAAAAGCAGCGGAGGAAGAGCCGACAGATCCGTCTGAGCTGACGATTCAGTCTGTGGAGGCAAACAGCTACCAGAGCGGCAACGAAGCTTCAATGGCTATTGACGGCAGCACAAGTACACACTGGCATTCATCCTGGAATACAGGCCATCCTACTGTAGAAGACGGTCTGTACATTACCATGGATCTTGGTGAGACAGTAAATAATCTTTCACAGCTCACCTATACACCCAGACAGGACAAGGATTCCAACGGTATCTATACAGAGTATGAGATTTCCGTAAGTACCGATGGAAGTGAGTTCACAAAGGTGGCAGAGGGAACATGGGCGGCAGATAAGGATGTAAAAACTGCCACATTCCCGGAGACATCTGCCCGCTATGTACGGCTGACCGCAGTTCATACCATGGGCAACAGCGACAGTGAAGCTGATCAGTACGCGTGTGCGGCAGAGCTTGCTCTGGGCGCAGTCGGCGACTGGGACAGAGACGCGGATAAAGCAGCTCTCAGGACAGCTCTGGAGACAGCGCAGGAATATCTGGCCAGCGACAATGGCAAGACAGAGACGGAACTTGCCAGACTGAACGGCATGGTAGCAGATGCTGAAAAGGTTGCCGCAGACGGTTATCTGGCTGTAAAGGAAGAACTTTCCGGTCTGGCAGAGGATATTACCAATGAGGTAGAACGCCTGGAAAATAATGAGCCGTATATTACATATGATTCGATCACCGGTACAAACGGCGAGATTATGTATGATAATAATGGAAACAAGATCCAGGCTCATGGCGGCCAGATACAGAAGATTGGAGATACCTGGTACTGGTACGGCGAGGATAAGACAAACGGATACCGTCCGGTAGAAGGTGTTCACTGTTATTCTTCAACGGATCTTTATAACTGGAAAGACGAAGGGCTTGCCCTTGACGCCATTGATGTGCCGGATGAGCATTACGGCGATGACAGTTATGTTGATCTCACTGTTTTTGAGACAGATGAAGAACTGAAAGCTCTGTACGGCGATTATGCGGGTATGGCGTCTGAGGATCCTACCTATGAGACAAAGCTGGAAGAGGTTTACTGGAATCTGGCTGAGGACCGCTGTGTCATGGAGCGGCCGAAGGTTCTTTACAATGATGAGACAGATCAGTATGTGATGTGGTGGCACTGCGACGGACGTACACCTACCAATACTGCTGATTACGGCAAAGCAAGAGCAGGTGTGGCAGTATCTGACAGTCCTGCAGGACCGTTCAAGTTTGTAGGCAGTTATCTTCTGGCGTCTGATCCGGATCGGACAGATCACGGATTTGACAGTGAAGGCGGACATGTTCGCGACATGAACGTATTCAAGGATGATGACGGAACGGCATATGTTCTTTATTCTTCCGAGGGTAATGAGGTAATGTATATTGCCAGACTGAACGACAGTTATACAGGACTGGCAAAAGATAATGAAGACATGATTCTGGGTGAGGATTTCGCGATCATCAGTACAGACTCCCGTGAGGCTCCGGCCATGTTTAAATACAACGGCATGTATTATCTGATTACATCCGGCTGTACGGGATGGGCTCCGAATCAGGCTCAGTATGCCGTAGCAGAAAATCCTCTGGGACCCTGGACAAGAATGGGAAATCCCTGTGTGGGAGATTCAGATAATAATACATTCTGGACACAGAGTACCTGTGTAATTCCGGTAGATCCGGAAAACGGTGAGTACATTTATATGGGTGACCGCTGGTTCAATCCGGATACCGGCGGGGATTTAAGTGATTCCAGATATGTATGGCTTCCGATTGAGTTCGGAAACAACAATACAATCATGATCAAGGACTATTCCGACTGGACTCTGGATGAGCTGGTGGGCAAAGGAGCCCTGTCAGTTAATACGGAATTCCCGGAGAGTACAGACTCCATCAGCAGTCTGATGGAAACTCTTCCCGATACCGTTGATGTGACACTCGGCGATACAGCATATAACGGAACTCCGGTAGAGTGGAGCCTTGATGAGGCAACGGCAGCCCTTGGCGATTATGTACTTGGCGATGTTACTGTAACCGGTACACTGACAGAACTGAACAGAGATTTTACAATCACTGTATTCAGCTGCCCTCCGGCGCTGGTATATTTTGCGGACTGCGCGACAGGAACGGATAATCCGTCGGAGGTTTATGAAAAATTTGCGGCGGGAGCAGACAATCTGCTTAATATGGTTTCCGATCAGCCTTTTGGAAATGACAACGGAATTGAATGGGGATACACAAGTACGCCGGGAGCTTCCGGAGGAAGTTCTTCCCAGGATATGGGATCCCATACGCCGGGTGATTTCTATGACAGCGGATGGTGGGCAACCAGCAGCGGAACCATCGATTACAGCTTCGAACTGGAGCCCGGAAATTATGCGGTAATGACCGGATATCAGGAGTGGTGGAGCAGCACCAGAGGAATTCAGATCACAGCGACTTCTGTTGATGCAGAAGGAAATGAGACTGAAATCGGAGCAACATCATTTACTCTGTCCGGAGAACAGGCTATGCAGCAGAGAACAGATATCACTGTTCCGGAAGGATCTGATCACGTGATCGTATCCATCAGCAAGGCTTCCGGCAGCGATCCGGTATTAAGCTGGATGGGTATTGTCGGAGCAGATGGACAGTCTGCTGTCGGTGATAACCTGATTGAGAACGGAAGCTTCGAGTCCGGCGCTACCGGATGGAATCTTGGAAATGGCGCTTCTGTACAGCGGGGCGATGACGCGCCGGATGGAATTCAGTATATGCGTGACAACGGCGATGCAAATACCTGGGGCGACGGCAGCAGTCAGTCTGTGGCAGTGGAGCCGGATACCGAGTATGTATTTACCGGATCTGCCAAGGTTGACAGCAGTGATCCCTATTACGTTGGCGCAAATGTAGACGGAAGAGAGATCTATGCAGTATTTTCTTCTGACAGCGGATTTACCGACAACGCAGATGATGCGGATAAGCTTGCATATGATGTGCATGCAGGCGCAACAGACTGGACGAACTTTGAGGTTCGTTTTACCACAGGTTCCGATACAACATCTGTCAATGTATATACATGGATTGACAGCGGATACGGATATCTGGACAATGTATCCCTGAAAGAGGTTACAGCAGGAGCTCTGGACTGGACCGAATTTGATGCGGCAGTAGCAGAGGCGGAAGGCAAAGTTGAAGCTGATTATACAGCAAAGAGCTGGGCGGCATTCCAGGAGACTCTGGAAGCAGCCAAAGCATTCAAAGAGAATGCGACAGATGATACCAGACAGCGTGAGATCCGCCAGATGACGGCAGATCTGCGGGACGCTATGGATGCGCTTGTTTCTATTGATACACCGGTGGGCGGCCATGTATATTATGTAGACGCTGAAAACGGTGATGACAGCAGGGACGGTCTGACTCCTGAAACCGCATGGAAGAGTCTGGAAAAAGCATCCTCCGTGCTCTGGACAGAGGGCGAGACCACCGGAGGCGGAATCCTTCTGAAGGCAGGTTCTGTATGGAATGGTGAGCAGCTTAAGGTTGTCGGCGCGGCAGGCACAGCGGATGATCCGGTTGTGATCGGAAGCTACGGCGAAGGAGCAGATCCGGTAATCAACGGAAATGGCGGCAACTGGGAGTACAGCACCAAGGAAGATCTGGCGGCAGTTCATATCAGGAACTGTGAGAACATTGTGATTGAAAATCTGGAGATCACCAACTGGGATAATTCCGCAGTAGCAGGCGATGGCTGGGTTTACGGCCAGAGTGAGAAACTGTTATCCGGTCTTGTGGTGGAGAACAGAGATGCCGGTGAACTTTCCAATATTGTGATCCAGAACAACAAGATTCATGATGTAAACGGCAGAATGGCAGGCGGAGCCGAGAAGGCAGCCGGCGGTCTGATTGTAGTTGTGACCGGCGACGGAGCCAACCATACCGGAAAGATAGAGTCCTGGTATAACGGACTGACCATTGACGGAAATGAAGTTTACAAAGTATGCCACGAAGCGATCTATATGGAGAGCGTATGGGCAAGCCGTACTTTAGTGGGCGGCAGCAGCAGTGATACCGGTTACCAGAATGCCGGAAATGGAAAATGGATCGGCAGCAGCGATGTCCTGATTGAGAACAACTATGTACATGATGTGGCCGGCGACGGTATCGTACCGATCAACACGACAGACGCGCTGGTACAGTACAACCTGATCGACAACGCGGCGGACAGCAGCTGGGATTACAGCGCAAATGTAAATCATGCGGCGCTGTGGACCTGGGATTCTGATAATGTAACCTTCCGCTACAATGAGGCATCCAATTCATCCAGAGCATCTTTTGGCGAAGCAATGCTTGCGGGAACAAATGACAGTATGGCCTTTGACTTTGATTACGGCGTACAGAACTGTCTGTATGAGTACAATTACAGTCATGACAACTACGGCGGATTCCTGATGCTCTGCCCGGGCCCTGGCGCTACAGTGAATAATATCGCAAGATACAACCTGAGTGTCAACGACGGACGTTATGAAGGAGCGCCGATGATCCGTGTCGGCGGCGGCAAATATGGATCCAATGGAGTTCAGGTATACAACAATACAATGTACTGGGAAGGCACCGGATATAAGGCGGCCCTTACACCGGCATCCGACTGGGAAGGCTCTGTTGTGACAGATGTATCCATCTTCAACAACATCTTCTACGGACCGGCGACAGAAGGCAGCGTAAAACAGTCTGACGGCGTATCCTATTACAACAACCTGGTATACAGTAGTGACGGAACCGCACAGGCGGTATATCAGGCGGCAGCAAACGACGAGAATGCTGTTTATGAAGATCCGATGTTTGAGAATGTGGAAGATGTTACATCTGGAACATGGGCAGATGGAAAGACAACGCTCGGAACTGCGGACGGCTTCCAGATTCAGGAGAACTCGCCGGCTGTTGATGCAGGAGCGGCTCATCCGGACGCACCGAACAGCGCACCTTCTGCAGTTGCAGATGAGCTGGTTCCCAATGAGACAGAGAAACCGATATATGACTACTATGGCGACGCATTAGCGGATGGTACAAATGATATCGGCGCCGATGAGTATGTGGAAGAGGTTGTTGTGAATAAGGAAGCTCTTGCAAAAGCAATCAGCGATGCAGAAGCCCTTGACAGGAACGATTACACAGCTGATTCCTACGCGGCGGTAGAAACAGCACTGCAGGAGGCAAAGGCTGTTTATGATGATGCGGAGGCAACTCAGATGGAAGTAGACGCTGCGGCAGCAGCTCTGACAGAGGCCATAGAAGCGCTTCAGCCGGCAGAGCAGCCTGCAGAAGTTGACAAATCCGATCTTCAGGAGCTGTATGATACCAACAGGGATCTGGAGCAGGGCCAGTACACAGACGCAAGCTACGGCGCATTCCTGAATGCGCTGGCAGATGCGGAAAAAGTTCTGGCAGATGCAGATGCGACACAGGAAGAAGTAGATGCGGCGCTGGATGCTCTGACAGCAGCGCTGAACGGACTGGAAGTTGCAGAGACTCCTTCCGGCAGCCAGATCAGAGACGAGCTGCAGAAACTGTATGATTCCTGCAGGAATCTTGCACAGGGCAGCTTTACAGACAGCAGCTACAAAGCGTTCACAGACGCGCTGGCAAATGCACAGGCAGTTCTCGCAAATGAGAATGCCACAGAGCAGGAGCTGAAAGATGCTTATATTGCTCTGGCGCAGGCAGTGAACGGACTGACCGTGGATCAGGCAAAACCTGGCAGCGGCAGCTCATCCGCTGCAGTTGACAGCACAAAGACAGGCGATACCGCTCCTGTTGCAGTCTATACAATTATTGTTCTGATTGCACTTGGAGCAGCTGTATGCACTGTTGCAGTGAGACGGAGACGCAGAGGATAGCAGAAAGATGATTCCTGCCTGCGTATGCGGGCAGGAACATTTCTCAGAAAATAACAGGAGTTTTTATGGTCATAAGTAAGAAATGGCCTTTCCGTGCAGC
>OCQL01000046.1_pt1 | contig 14282 bp, 4 predicted proteins | sample 1538501 | NCBI WGS metagenome assembly OCQL01 (sample SAMN04571703, study PRJEB22368) | human gut metagenome | biome: human gut; material: stool | host: Homo sapiens | place: Luxembourg | collected 2012-10-18 | reverse complement strand
ATCATTTTGGGGTATCTGGCAAGGCGGTTAACCCCGCCTTGCCAGACCTTGCAACCTGATCGCAGGTAATTAGCTGAGATCAGCCTCAGTGTAGTAACCGGAGTCGATCAGCAGTTCCTGATAGTTGTCAATGGTGCAGGATTTCGGCTCGCACAGATAGCTGGGGATGATGCCGGTGCCGTTGTTGTAGGTCTCGGTATCGTTGATGGGCGGTTCTGCGCCCTTCATGATGGCGTCGACCATCTCAACAGTCTTGGCAGCCAAGTCACGGGTATCCTTAAAGACAGACTCAGCCTGCTTGCCGGCGAGCATATTCTTCATGCTCGCGATATCGCAGTCCTGACCGGTGATGACGGGATACACGTCGTTGGTGTAGGAGGAAGCCAAGGCATTGGCAACGCCAAGCGCCGTGGAGTCGTTGGAAGCCAGAACAGCGTCAAGCTGCGTGCCATCGGCATAGTAGGAAGCGAGGATATTTTCAAAACGAGCCTGGGCAGCGTCGGTAGCCCAGTTTGCGGTAGCAACGGTAGCTTTCTCAACCTGGCCGGATGGGCATTTCAGCGTGCCGGCATCCAGATAGGGCTGCAGAACGCTCATGGCACCGTCGAAGAAGAAGTTGATGTTGTTATCGCCGGGGTCGCCGGTGATGAACTCAATGTTGTAGGTCTTGTCGCCGGCGTTGGCCAGATCAAGAGCCTCTTCGATGTACTGGCCCTGCTTCACGCCGACATCCCAGTTGTCAAAGGTGGCGTAGTAGGTAACAGCATCGGAGTCCATGATCAGGCGGTCATAGGCGATGACAGGGATCCCGGCTTCCTTGGCCTGGGCCATAACGGTACCCAGCGCGGAGCCGTCAATGGAGGCGACAACCAGGACTTCGCAGCCGTTGGCGATCATGTTCTCAATCTGAGAAACCTGGGTGGGGATGTCGTTTGCGGCATACTGCAGATCGACAGTGTAGCCGGCTTCTTCAAGCTGAGCCTGCATGTTGGAACCGTCCTGGTTCCAGCGCTGCAGATCCTTGGTAGGCATGGCCACGCCTACTAGGCCGGCCTCGTCGGAGGACTCGTCAGCCGGGGGCGTGTTTGGCTGTGTGTTGGCGGGCTGCTCGGTCTGCGGCGGGGTGTCCGTTTGGTCTTCAGCCACCGGTTCCTTGGTACAGGCAAAGAGGCCTGCTGCCATTACCAGTGCAAGCAGAAGCGCGATGATTTTTTTCTTTTTCATTTTTGTTCTTCCTTTCAAGAAATAAAATATATTACACGCAAGATGCGTATAATCCGCTTCAAACAATTATCGTTACGTACCGTGCTTCCGGGCTTTCATAAAGCCCGCCCAATCATTACCACTCGATTCAAGTGCGCTGTATTGGGTAAAATCATAACGATCTGTTCCACAATCTTCCGATCCTTCCTGACGGCAGGAGGTCCGGACCGGGGTAGAATTGCTTCCGCCCCGCTCTCTTTCCCTTACTGCACGTGCTTATGGGTATTCGCCGCACAAGCGATCTCCACATAGGCCCAGTGGCTCACAGTCACATCGGTAAAGGTCTGCCAACCCGTCTGTGCGTCCACATACGCCCTGGTGCAGTCACGGCCCAGCATCCGATGGACAATGGCTGTAGCCTCCGCGCGGCTGATGCTGCTGTCCGGCCGGAAGGTATGGTCCTCATAGCCGTTAATCCAGCCCTGCGCCACGGCCTGACCAATGTATCCATAGGCCCAGTGGCTTTCCGTCACATCCGGGAACTGTGCCTGCTGCTTTTCCTGCAGCGCCTCAAACCGGACGGCCATGGCTGTAAACTCCGCACGGGATATCGGCTCGTCAGGATGGAACGTGCCGTCAGGATAGCCCTCGATCAGCCCCTCCTGCTGGAGGAAGCCGACACAATCGGTATACCAGGCCCCCGCCGCCACATCTGGGAAGCTGGGCGTATAGATCCCGGAAAACTCATACTGCTCTGAAAGCAGCCTGGCAAACAGCATGGCGGTCTCCGCGCGGGTGATATCCCTGTCCGGCCGGAAGGCGCCGTCGGGATAGCCGCGCATAAAGAGGTCATGCCGGATACTCTGCACCGATGCGCCGCCGGATCCGCCCGACGTTTCCGGAATGACGACCAGGCGCTTGACGCCTTCTTCCAGTGCAGCGCCGTTCAGTTGGAACCAGAAGGCATCCCCACCTGCCATTTCCGCAGGAAACTCCAGTCGGAAGGTGCCGTCAGGCTCTGTGAGGAACTGATTCAGATAGACGACATCGCCCTGCTTTGTCGTCATAATCGACAGCTCCCACACGCCTGCAGGCTCGGTTCTGCCCGTCACCACAAATTTCTGCGTCGCCGTTTCCGGTGTAATGGTAAGCTCGGTGATCCGCACCGTCTCCACCCCGGGCGAAGGCACCTTAAACAGCTCGGCGTACGGCGTTGTATTCTCCGCCTGCAGCTGCAGCGTCAGTTGTGCGCCCGGCTCAAGCTGCAAAGGGAACACCGCCGCAAACGCCCCCTGTTCATCCGTTTCCACAGCGCCGCTCCACAGCTCCTGCCCGGTAGCCGTTGTGACCAAAACGGTCACGGTGCCGGCGCCGTAGCCCGGTATCCGGCCTGAAAACTTCACTTCGTCGCGCACTGCATCGCCGGATACCTGCACGTCGGCAAATTCATATGGAATCTGAACCGTCCGCTCCGCACCTTCTTCCAGCGCTGCACCGTTAAAACGGAACTGGAACTCGTCTCCCGGCTGTATGGCCGCGGGAATCTCAAGCACAAATGTTCCGTTCGAGACAGTTACAAATTGATTGATGTAGACCTGGTTCCCAGCCTTTGTGACCTGGACAGTCAGCACACGTGCCCCAGCAGGCTCTGTCACGCCGCTCACATGGAACTGCCCCGCCTCCCGGTCAGGCACGATGGTCAGCTCCGTCAGGCGCGCACGCTCCGCTTCTCCCTTTGTGACAACGAACTGCTGCACATATGGTTCCGCCCTCTCTGCTGTGAAAGAGAGGCACAGTGCCTCGCCGCCCGTCAATGTGAGTGGGATTTCCCGGGCAAAATTCCCCTGGCCGTCCGTCATCACGATGCCGCTCCACAGTTGCCGTCCGGTAGCCGTAGACAGTTCCGCAGAAATGGCCCCGCTTCCAAACCCCGGAATGCGGCCCGCAAACTGTACGCTGCCGCGCTCTGCGTCACCGGAGGCCGTTACATCCGCGAAGCAGTATGGAATATCCACCATCCGCTCCACACCCGCTGTCAGCGCAGCCCCGTTGATTCGGAATTCGAAGCGATCCCCACGCACGATATCCGCTGGAAATTCCAGCGTGAACGCTCCGGTTCCCTCCGTTGCAAACTGATTCGCATAGATGACGTTGCCCCGCTTTGTTGCGAGCAGTGTGATCTCCCGGACACCCGCGGGCTCTGTGTGGCCGCTGACTGTGAATGTCTGTTCCGTTACGTTTGGCGTGATCGTCACGCCGCTTAACTGGGCGATCTCCGGCTCGCTGCCCGGAATCACCAGCAGCTCCGTCGCCGGCACCGCCATTTCGGCGCTCAGACTCAGAAGCAGCACATCGCCAATCCGCACCTGCGCGGGAAGGTCTCCGTAAAAACGGCCGTCAACATCCGCTGTAAATGTGCCGCTGACAACATCACGGCCGGTAGCCGTCCGCACGGCCACGTCAACCTCTGCGCCGGACTGGCCCCGAAGGCAGCCGGATACCGAAACCGTCCCCTGTGCGGCATTTCCGGAAGCTTGCAGTTCCGTAAATGCCATCCGCATCCGGACACGGCCGCTGACGCTCTCCGCCAACGCCGCGCCGTTTAATACGTAAAGCGCCTCCTCGCCGGCGGACAGGGAAACCGGGCAGGTGAACGCAAAGCTGCCATCCTGCGCCACCGCCAATTGATTCAAATATAAAACATCCCGATTCTCTCCGTCGGAGAAAATTCGTACCGTTAATTCCTCGCCGCCGCCATCCTGCAGTCTGCCGGTCAGCACCACAACGCCCTGATCTGCGTCGCCAATCGCCGACACCTCCTGGAGGCTTCCGCTGCCGGCCGCACAGACAGCCTGTGTCAACAGGACCAACACGAGGAACAGGGCAAACAGTCTCTTCATTTCCATGCCTCCCTACTTCTCCCCTTTTCCCTGCTAACCGTTGGCCGCCTGCAATACATGATAGTACGCCCAGTGAGCAGCCGGCACATCACGGAACGTGGTCAAAGACGCAATAGAAGCATCCAGCTTCTCCTGATCGGGCTTCAGCTGCAGCATGCCGTTTACAATTTTTGCAACCTGCGCGCGGGTAACCGGACTGTCCGGACGGAAGGTCCCATCCGCATAGCCGCCCACCCAGCCATTTTCAGCCAGCGCCGCGATCTCCGCCGCGGCCCAATGGGTCGACGGCACATCCTGGAATACGGCCTCCGCCGCACCGGACAGCTTTGCATAAGCTGCGACCATCTTAGCAAACTCCGCACGCGAAATTTGCCGGTCAGGACGGAAAGTCCCGTCTGCATAGCCGTTTACAAGCCCAATGCTCTGCACATAGCCAACGCAGTCGCTGTACCAGCTCTCCGGTTTGACGTCGCTGAAATCGCAGGGATAATCGCCGGTAAAATCGACCGTTCCCGTGCCGAGCCTTGCAAAAATCATGGCAACCTCCGCGCGGGTAATGGCATCATCCGGGTGGAACAGGCCCTGGGCGTCGCCTTTTATGTATGCAATGGCGGCAGGCTTCGCGGGCTCTTCCTCCATCCCGGTAGCCCCTCCGCCCGACGGCCCCGGCGCTGTGCCGCCGCTGTCACTTTTGGTGACCGTAATTTCCTTTTCCCAAGGTTCGTCTTGCCCGCTGCACCCCATAACGACGCGCAGCGTCTGCCCTTCCTGCATGTCATTTACAAGGAAGCTCTGCCGGAAAGACCCGTCTGCATTGCAGGCAAACTGATCGATATACCGCAGGTCCTCGCCGCGGAAAATGCGGATGGAGATATCCTGCCCGACGCCCCCGGATACGGCGCCGGCTACAGTAACTTTTTGGCTGGCAGCATCTGCTTCGGCCTTGCTGACCTGAATCGTCACACCCTGTGCAAAGCACATTGCGGCAAGCACCTGCAAAATCAGAACCAGTGCGAGCAGCCCGGAGCCAAACCGTCTGGCATGTTTCATAGCAATCTCTCCTTCTGTGATGGTACAAATCGGCAGGCGGCATTGCTTCGACCACGGCAGGTGTTGCCGCCTAAAACGTCTCCGGGCCTTTGCCCGTTTCCCTGGGAAGGTGCCGGGCCTGGGTTCCAGGCCCGGCAGGACAGGTGCTTATTGATCCAGAATGGTCACATCAGACAGGGGGATGCCTTTGGTCGTGGTAAGGCTGTCGCCATCCCACACAAAGACCTTGGCAACGTAGCCAGCGTAGTCTCCCTCCGCGAAGGGTACGCGGAATCTTGCTTCAAACTTTTCAGTGGCCCCGCTGGTGACAGCCTTGCCGACAGAACCATAGTTCACCATGGCTCCATCCGGATCGTACAGCGCGACGATCATCATGCCGCTCTGCTCGGCGTTGCTGGTGTTCTCCAGAACAACGGTAGCCGCCATATCGCCGGTGATCTTGCTCAGGGAATCCGGTGTGAAAGCCACACTGGTGACCTTGAAGGCCATGCCGCTGACAGTCAGGGAGATCGGCGCAGAGAGGTATTCGCTCGTACCGTCGGAAACCTGGATGCACACACCCAGTTTCGTCGTGTCGGTTGGCGCTGTAACAACACCTTCGGGGCTGACGATATCCACGTTGTCAGAAACGTAGCTGACGGTGTAGCCGTTGAATTTGGGCAGCTGAACTGTCTTGCTGCCGGACGGGAACACAACCAGGGACGGGATCTGAGCGGACAGATATTTGGAGATATTCTCCAGCGCGAAATCGGCAGTCGTTTGCGTATTTTCGGCGTCCATAATGTGGATGTACTCCACATACACGTTCTTGCTCTGGGTATAGCTCTTGCAGCCGTAGCTGTCGAGAGCCAGCTTCACATCGTTCAGCCCGGTGTCTGCGACTGCCGCGATTTCCTTCCAATCCTTGCAATTGGTGGAGGTGTAGAACGTGTAGTCGTCGCCGGATTTGGTGATGCGGAAGTAAGGCGTATTGTTGATGTTGCCGGAGCTGTCAACAACGATACCCGTCTGAACGCCGTCCTTTTCCCACTTGATGTCGATGCTGCCATCGCCAACCAGGAAGCCGATGTGGTTGTCATAATCCTGCATAGCCAGGAAATTGAAGTAGCCATACCACCAGGAGCCGGAAGCGACGTCTCTGAGCTTAACGGTCGCGGTCCAGTCGCCCTTTGCGTCGGTAACCACCAGGTCCTGCGGATTATTGAGGTTTGCGGCGCCGTCCATGTTGGCGTCGCTCAGGATCGTGCCGCGGGTGTTGGTGAGCAACAGGCCCTTGCCCTCAACGATCTGAGAGGAGGACTGATTCAGGATTGCGAAGTTCTTTGCGTTGCCTCTGGTGAGGAAGCTGACGGAGCCGGGAACAACCTCCTGCAATCCGTCGATCGCCTGCTTCAGAATTGCCTTGGCAGCCTTTGCAGTGTTGACGGCGTCCTCATCATAGATGCGGGTGCCAACCACCGCCTGCGCCATTTCCTTGGCAGACTGATACTCGGTCCAGGTCGCTACGGAGTACTTAGCCTCGGTGCTGTCGGCGGGAGCGGAGTCAAGCAGCTTCTTCAGCTCATACAGCGTAGGCGCGCCGGCGGCTGCGTAGAAGGAGTACTTGGGATTGCCGTTGTAGTCCCACATGGTGCAGCCTGTAGTGCCGTTGAAGGTACCCGTATCGTTGGTGCCGTCCCACTGGTAGACGGGGAACTGACCCTCCTCGGCATATTTCAGCAGCACCTGCATCAAATCGGCGATGTAGTCGGCCTGTTTCTTCATGATCTCAGGGTTGGTCGCCATCTCGTTGTTGTTGCCAACACCCCAATCGGGGTTACGCATGGCGGGAGAGTTGTGCGTGTTGAAGGTGTTGCCGTTGTCGGAGTTTCTGTTCGCCCAGGAACCGGAGTTCAGAGGCCACTGGACATCGTCTTCGGTAACCAGGCGGGTCTCCTCGTCCGGGTCGTAGTACGGGTTCGGGATGAAGTCGCTGCGGATGTCGGCCTCGGTGAAAGAGACTTCCTCACAGCCGGTCTCGGTCAGGGCGAGGTGGATCTGCTCGTCGATCATTTCGATGGTCGGGTAGGCGTAGGCCAGGCGGCCCTGCATACCGTAACCGTCGATATCGTCGTCGTTGATCCAGCTCAGCATCTTGATGGTCTGGCTCATCTTCGGCTCATAGAGCTTATTGGAATCCTGGAAGTCGTTGAAATACAGCTTCCAATCGCAGCCGTATTCATCGGACCACTTGCGGGCGGAGGCGAAAGCCTGACGGACCCACCGGGACTCCTCGTACAGTCTCTGATCGCCGATATCGGTGAAGAAGGACTCCTCATCCTCGATCTCCGGGTAATCGGTGCCATCCCAGACGACATCGTCCAGATCGGGACGACGGAACACAGTACCCCATTCGCCGACCTGATAACCTTCGGAGTTGCGGATCTGGCCGGTGTAGTCGTCCAGGGCCTCGTTGGTGACGTCCCATGCGATGATAACGTCGTTAAACTGAGAGTAATACTCCATCATCTGACGGATGTAGTTATCCAGACGCTTAAGCATGGTCTCTGGGTCCACGCGAGTCTCATCGTTAAGTTCGCTGACGAAGCCCTTGGTGAAGAACCAGTCGGGCTGCTGCGGGCCGTGCCAGGAAAGCACATGACCGCGGACCTTTCTCTGGCTGTCTGGATGGGCTTCATTCCACTCCTGGATGGCACGCAGCTCATTGACGCCCGCGGAACCCGGGCTGATGATAATGTTCTCCTCGGCTGCCTGCAGGGCTGCGGCCTTTTCCTCTTCGGTCATGGTCTCATCGGCCTCGATGCGGGCAACCTCTTCGTTGTAAACGGTACGGGTGTTGGAGCTCAACTGACTGTCCAGCTTCAGGGCGTTGGCCGGGGAGCTGACATTGCCGTTGTCCGCCCAGGGACCTGCATTCCAGGTGCCGAAGGTACCCATGCGGAAATAGTCCTCGTATTCGTTCTTCAGCAGCAGCTCGTCGGGATTGACCGGTACTTGGCCTGCGTCATCCACATTGGTACTGGTCGTCACAAAGTAGCTGAAGGCAACTACGTCGCTTGGCTCATGGCGGCTCTGAACCGCGATCGCCTTGAGCGTCATGCTCTTGGACACCGTAATCGGACCCGTGTAAAGCGGGCTGGACGCGGTGGGTGTGGAGCCGTCCGTGGTGTAACGGATCTGCGCGCCTTCCTCTGCGGTCAGCTCAACGGAGGTTTCCTCGGTGAGGATGGTGCCGCTTCTGAGGCTGGAGGTCGGAGCGTTCAGTTTGCTCTCGTAGATCTTGTACTCGAAGGTGGCGAGATTGCTGTTGTCATAGCCTTCCTTGACGCCGACGGCTTTAATGGTCATGGTGTCGTCCACGGTGATGGGGCCGGCATACACAACAGCGGTGTCGGAGGTGGCGGGATCGGAGCCGTCCGTGGTGTAGCGGATCACTGCGTCCGCGGTGCCGGTGGTCAGCGTAACGGTCTGGGTGTCCGTGTAGATGCCCGGCGCGATGTCCGCCTGGATGTCCTTGACGAGCTTGTGGGCGGGGACCGTCAGGGTGACCGTCCGGGTCTCGGAGGCGCCGGTGTTGTTGTCCTTGACCACGACCGTCAGCTCAGCGGTCTGGTCCGTGTTCTCATCGTGGATGATTGTGCCGTCGCTGCTGATGACAGCCTCGTTGCCGGAGGTGAAGGAGACGGTGTAGTCGTGCGGAACCTTGGAGAAGGTCAGGGTGCGCGCCGTCTTATCCACTGCGGTGCCGAGATCAGCCATGACATAGTCGGCAACATGAACCAGAGCTTCCTGCAGGTAAGCGCCCTCGGAATCATTGACGCCGCCGACGCTGGTGACTGCAACATACTCGTAAGCCAGCTCAACCGGCGTGACCGAGCTGTTCTGCGAGACGAACAGGCCGATCTGCGGGTTGTTCAGGATGACATTCCTGGCAACGCCGATCTGGTTGAAGCTCTTGCCGTCCTGGGACCAGGACAGGGTATAATCGTTATTGTCCTTGCGGACCTTGAAATACAGCGTAACGGTGCCGTCCTTGGCGGCGGAGGCCTTGGCATTGGTCATGCCGGAAACGCTGCCGTTGCGCTCGACCAGCGGCTCGATGGTCAGACTGCTGGTCTGGCAGTTCATGCGGATGTAGTTGTTGTCATCCTGCCATACAAGCATCATAGCCTGCTGGTAGTTGCCGGTAGGCACCTGCGGGTAGAACACCTTGGTGATCACTTCCCAGTTGCCCATGGCCGGCGTTACAAAGCAGTTCTTCCAGCCGCTGCCATTGGTGTAGATGTCGTTGCGCTGGGTCGGCATCACAAGGCCGACGCCCTTGTCGACTCTGTAATACTCCCGTTCGGTGTTGGCTTCGTTCAGAATGGTCCAGTTGGCTTCATTGAAGTCGCCGTCCGCAAAATAGTCGTCCTGCGGAGCCGAGCCGAAGTTGATGGTATAGGTCGTGCTGGCAACCGCAGAGGACACGATGACTTTTGCAGTGCCGATCGCGCTCTCAGGAATCACATAGCTGGCGGTCAGGCCCGCTTCAACCGCAGCCTCAATGACAGGCTTCTCGCTGCCAGTCGCCAGTTCGTTGTAAACGAAGGTTTCGGGTGCAAAGCCGGTCAGCGCAGTACCGTTGACGGTGATGCTCTTGGCTCTCGGGTAGAGCGTGGAAAGCGGGTGGATCGCCATGCCGTCGAAGTTTGCCGTCATCGCGGCGGCATCCGCGGCTGTGCCGTTGGTGGCCAGCACGCCGATCTGCGGGCAGGCATAGGAAGCACTGACTGTGGTCAGGGTCTTCCAGGCGACGCCGTCAGTGGTATACCGCAGCTCATAGCTGCCGCCCTGCTTGACGACCTGCAGCGTAACCGCCGCGGCGCTCAGGTTGGCACTGGCAAGCTGCCTCTCAGCGCCGTCGGTCGCACGGTAGGCGCGGATTACAGTGGCGGAACCGGAGGTCGGATACTCGTAAACAAAGCGGACATAATCTCTGTCGCTGTTGTAAACGATCATACCGGCCTGCTGGTTGCTGGCCACGGGCGCCGCGGTGACCTTGGTCTGTGCGACCCAGTCGCCCATGGCGGACTGCATATAGACGTTCTTCGGCGCAGTCTCGGTGCCGAACGCGCCCTGTTCGGTGGTGATGGTCAGGCCATTTTCGCCGAACACAGCATTTGCGTTGCCGTTCAGCTCTCTCCAGCCTGCGGGCTTCGTCTTAAAGTCCGCGCTGGTCGGCACGGTGCCGACGCCGATGTTGTAGGTTACGCTTTCGCCCGTGTCCTTGTTGGTGGACTGCACCGTCACGACGCCGGGCAGCTTCTCGGGCTTGGTGATGACAACTTCCAGATCCGGGTTACTGTTCACAGCCTTAACATCGGGGATCGCGTTGCTGTCAACGATGACGGAATAGTTATAGATCTCGCTCTGGAAGCCGTCGATCTTCTTGCCATTGATGGTGATGTTCTCCAGGTACGGAGTGGACTCAACATAAACGACAAAGTCGGTCTCGACGGAAACGCCGTTGTAGGTCAGGGTCGCGGTCACGGTTGCGACGCCGACGCCGACGGTCTTGATGGTATCGCCCTCCACAGCAACAACCCCAGGACGGTTGGACGTATAAGAGACGGTTGTACCCTCGGGGAATTCTCTGGAGGACAGGCTCTTGATGGGGCTCTTTTGATCGGTGATGATGTAGCCGAACAGGCTCTCATCGTTCATGGCAACGGTCAGCTGCGGGTTGACAGTCTGGCCCTTGTCGAAGATCAGGCGCTGCTCGATGCCCTTGTCGTTGTCACCGCCCTGGTTGGGCTTTGCAGTCAGGACTGCGGGAACGACCTTCATGGCGCCGGAAACGGTGAGATCCTTTTTCAGGTTTGCGGCGGCGCTGCTGGTGCCGACCTGAATCTGATACTTACCGGTGTCAACTTCGTAGCAATCCTTGGTCTCGTTGTAGTAAGCCAGGTCAGGAATTGCCACCTTGACGGTCACGGTCTTGGATTCGCCGGGCTTCAGGGAGACTTTTTCGAAGCCTTCCAGGCGGCGGATCGGGCGGTTCAGGCTCGCGTCAGCCTCGGGCTGGGCGACATACAGCTGCGCGACTTCCATGCCTTCCACGCTGCCGGTGTTCTTCACGGTGAAGGTGGCGGTGATGGTGTCGTTGGCGTCGTATGCATCCTTATCGATGGCCAGGTTCGAATATTCGAACGTGGTGTAGCTGAGGCCATAGCCGAAGGGATAGGAGGTCTCGCCCTTGTAGTACATATAGGTACGGCCGTTGGTGGTATCGGTGGCGTACATATTGTAGTCATAGATGTTGGGGATATCGGCGTTGGTCTTGTACCAGGTGGAGGTCGTTTTACCGGAGGGGTTCGCAGCGCCGGTAATGACGTTGCCGAAGCCCACCTTGCGGATTCCCTGGTAGCTGGACCACAGGATCGCGTTCACGTCGCTCTCGAAGGTATCAACCTGCATGGAGCCGCAGGTCTCCATCACGGCGACTGTGTTCTTGTTCAGCTTGCCGACCTTGGAGATCAGCTGATCCAGGCCGCTGGGCAGAGCGATGCTGCCGCGGTCGCTGTCCTCACGGGAATAGCTCTGCGGTGTGCCGACTACGACGATGACATAGTCCGCGTTTTTGATGGTATCCTCGTTGGCAGAGCTCAGGGTGTTGCTGGTGATGTACGTCAGCTTGGCATTTTCATTGACGGCCTTGACGGCGTTCTCAATGCCCTTCTGAATGTTGATCAGGTTTTTCTGAATGTTCTGGCCCGCAGAATACAGGCCCAGGTACATATCGGTCTGCCATGCGCCGACCACGACGATTTCGGTGTCGTCTTTAATCTGCAGCGGCAGCATGCCATCGTTTTTCAGCATGACAACGCCCTCGGTGGCGACCTGCTCGGCAATGGCCAGGCGCTCAGACGTCTGCCAGGTGGCCTCGCCGCCGGCTCCCAGCTGCGCGGCAGTGCGGTCGTCAGCCTCTTTTGCGTAGGCGATCTGGCCGTCGAATTCGCCCAGCTTCATACGGGCCGTCATCAGGCGGTGTACGGCAACATCCACCGTGTTCTCGGTAAAGGTACCCATATCCGTATCAACTGCGGCGTTGATCATGGAGGACATATTGGAATTGTAGCTGCTGGCGCCGCTGCCGTGGCCGCCGTTGCATTCCAGATCCTCGCCATGAGCCAGAGCCTGGGAGAACTGCTCAATGGTGGTCAGGGTGTTCCCGGTGTGAGGGTTGGTATAGTTATGACGCGCGATTGTGGCAACAGAGTCGCAGTCACTGGTGATATAGCCGCTGAAGCCCCAGGTCTGGCGCAGCAGGGTATCCATCAGATAGCTGCTCATGGAGGTCGGCTCACCGTTCAGCGTACTGTAAGCGGTCATTAAGGAGCTGACATCCGCATTCTGGATGATGTTACGGTACGGAGCCGTGTAGTATTCACGGAGCGCACGCAGGTCTGTGGTTGCGCCGCCGTTGAGGCGGTTGTTCTCGCTGTTGTTGGCAGTGTAATGCTTGACTGTGGTAACGGTCTTGTAATAGCCGTCCTGGTCAAGCAAATTGCCTTCCTTGTCCTTGCCTTCCATGCCCTGGACAAACCGTGTGCCCATGATGGACTGCAGATAAACGTCTTCGGAGAAGGTCTCCTCGTTGCGGCCCCAGCGTGGGTCGCGCTGCATATTGACTGTGGGGGAATAGAACGTCAGGTTGAGATCCGCGCCGTCGGCGGCCTCAACAGTGCGCTCACGACACTCGTTTCCAATCTGTACTGCCTGATCGTAGTACAAATCGGGATTCCAGGTGGAAGCGGACGTCATATTCTGCGGATAGGATGTGGAGTTGGTGATCTGACTATTGCTGTGGTCACCGTGAGAGTAACCATGCAGAGCCTCACTCCACCAGGTATACGTATTGACGCCCTTGGTGGCCGCAACATTCAGCGCACCGCCGCCAAGCTGGCTCGCAGGAATCGCTGAGGAACCCTGACTAACAAGCTGCGAGCCTTTTTGTGACAATGACATTCTCGCAACCAGGTCGGCCGCTCTTTCCTCGAAGCTGTACGAAGTATCCTCGTAAATCGGCTTATCACCCGGAGCTGCTAACGCAACGCTCGGAAACAGGCCCAAGCAAATTGCAATTACAAGGATCAGGGACAACAAGCGTTTTTTTTGCATTTTCCATTTACCTCCTGATAGTTGAAATACTTTTGTCCTTCTTGCATAATTGACGACTTTCCGGCTGTGCCTGCATTTCTTTTCCACCTCCGCGTTGTCATGCGGCACAGCCCTCCTGCATATGTGATCAGTTCAACTCCTTTCCTCTCTTCCATGAATCAGCAACAAATGCTGCCAACGCGTATGTTTGCCCTGGTCGCACTATTGCGTAATTCCATAGGGCCAGTCGCTCAGGCCGCCGAGATTATAAACCTTCTCGTAGCCCAATGCCTGTGCCTGTTCCAGAGCCTGCTGCGCCCGGGCGCCCTTTGCGCAGTAGAAAATAATCTCCGTTCCCGTGTCCGGCACCAGCTCCGGCAGTGTTTTGGAAATGTCCCCCAGCGGAATGTGGATGCTGCCTGTGATATAGCCGTCCTGATCCAGCTCGGCCGCCTCCCGCACGTCTACAATCACTGCGCCGTTTTGCAAGTCATAGTAGGCCTGCTCTGCCTTAATCTTTTCCTGGCGGAGATATGTACTGTCCAGAATATCAAAGAAGTAGTCTTCACCAACAATCAAGACTTTGTCTCCAGCCCAGGCCATTGCATTCAGCTCTTGCTCGGATACTTTGAAAATCTGGTTGCAACTGTCACAATCCGGCATCGCCATAATCCTGCCCGCGCCGCAGGCCACAAGGAGCTGATCTTGATTCCAGCCGAACGCTCTTATTTGCAGGGGATAGCTGTTTTCCGGCAGTTCCCCATTGATCGCCGTCAATGCCCGCTGAAGCCAGATCTCCCCTGTCTCCGAAAACATGATCAGGGGTACGTCCGGCTGCTCCGCCTGCTGGCCAATGATGAAGAAGGAATCCCCCATCGCCTCGACCATGCTGAAAACGTAGGACGGATAATACCCTGCATAGACCAGATTGAAATTTTCATGGTCCCAATTCTCTCCATCGCTGCTGATAAAAATATCGCTCTCCCC
>OCQL01000035.1_pt1 | contig 15641 bp, 14 predicted proteins | sample 1538501 | NCBI WGS metagenome assembly OCQL01 (sample SAMN04571703, study PRJEB22368) | human gut metagenome | biome: human gut; material: stool | host: Homo sapiens | place: Luxembourg | collected 2012-10-18 | reverse complement strand
ACTCTTTCCCTACACGACGCTCTTCCGATCTTTTATATAGTACTCCTGAAGTTCCTTTACTTTTATTAATACGTTAATTTTGCTCATCTAAATTTAAGATTAAGTCAATTACGTCATTTAAGTCTGGATAATTTAAGTAGGATCCAATTACAAGATCTTCTTCTCTAATCCCTGAATACATTTGAAGTACCCAGTAATAACTAGCATCGGAGTATAACTCCTTAGCCATTAAGTCATACCTTTTAGAAGTAACAAGAATTTGTCCAGATGTTTGAAGATTTGAAATCAATCTAAATAATAATGAATTACTTAAATCAGTTCCTTCAAAGTATCTTGTAATTCTGTTAATCTTATTAGTAAGTTTTTCTGGAGATTTTGTATACATATCCTACTTATTTTAACCAGTCTAAGAAATTCTGACGAGTAAGTTTTCCTACTGACTTAACTGTATATCTAGCTTCTATAAATAATGGACGAAGTCCAGCATTAGTTCTAACTTTAGTTCTAGATATGTTAAAATCAGCATCAACAACTACTAAGTTCGGAATTCTTACACTAGTACCATTTATAAACATCGTGAAAGTTCCAGGGAGTGATTGAGATTCTTTTAATGCTTCCATAGAAGTTTTATATCCATTTGGAGGTTCTTGATAACCCCAAAGTCCTCCACCTTCTTGCACGAAATTTCCCATGAATAAATTTACAAGACTTTTCATATCATTGTAGATATCAGTATCCAAGCTATCAGTTAGCATCAATTGATTAAATTGAGTTGGAAAACTGATTTGAGAACCTCTAAACAAATAGATATAATCGTCAGCAATTTCATAATATCGATTAGCTACCTCATTAATATTTTGAGATATCGATCTTATAAAACCACTAACGTCTTCAAGCATTTCATTTCCTCCAATTGCTTTTAATCCTTCATCAGCTGCTTTAGTAATAAATTCAGCTCCTGCAGCATTTCTAGCAACAGTAGGTCTAAGTCCCTCCCATACTCCTTTTACTTTTGAGAAAAGAGTACTCCCAGAACTATTTTCGAATACATTCGTAATTCCTAGATTGAATTCATCATCAAGTACGTACCCATTAATGACATCTGTACCATCAAGAACGAGTCGTACTTGATTTCCTACTTGAGTTTTGAATTCATCTAAATAAAATATAGCTTGTCCTGCCATTTGTTAAGACATATTATCGATTTGAGCCTGACTTAATCCAGTATCTGGAATAGCTTTAGGACTTACTTTAGGACCTTGTTGATTTATAGGCTTTGTCGCAGCTACTGTTGCTGCAGCAAGAGTTTTACTTGTTAAATTTAAGCCTACTTTATTAGCTTCTAATAATTTATCTAACTTTTCTTCTATTTGTTCCTGAGATTTATTAATTTTATCATCAGTTCCAGGAAGTTTCTTAATTGATATATCATTAGATTTAGCAGTTATCTTAGGTTCTATAGTTTCAGCTTTAATGCTGCTTGGGACTCCTTGGGCACTTACAGAATTCTGTGTAAAATTATAAGTAGTGCTTTGAAGTTTATTATCCTCAGGAAGCCCTCCACCATCACTAGCTTCAATAATCCCTTCCACTTCTGACTTAGTTGCTGCATTGTTTACACTAATGGAAGTTTGATTATCAGCAATCAAAGGTTTATAGCTTGCTCCTATTTCTCCCTTAAGTTTTAACTCAGGTAAGAATGTTCTCGGATTAAGTTTAGTTACACCATCTTTATCAATAATTTCAAGATGAAGATGAGGTCCACTACTATGAGCATCTTTAGGGGTAGTCTCACCAATCACTTGTCCTTTTATTACTTTAGTTCCGATTTTGAGTTTCGGATAAGTATGTCGATAAATAGCTCTATATCCATCATTTTGCATGATTTCAATATGGCTAATACCTCCATTAGTCCTAGTAACTGCTCTAACTACTTCACCATCTGCTATAGAGTAAATAGGATCTCCAGCTTTACTACGGATATCAATAGCTCTATGAAATTTAGATGATCCAGCAACTCCTACATTTCGTTTACCGTAATCGGAAGTTATTACATTATATTTTGTAGGACTTCCGTGATATTTCGGAGCATTTGGATGAGATGCTAGAAATCTAGCATTATTTTCATCTTGAGTTTTTTGATACCCTTCTATGCTCATAACTCCATTAGTCATATGGGCATAGAATTCAGCTTCTTTATCTTTTTGAGATAAGTACTTCCCTTCTCCATTTAAAAATGCATTGATTACTGAAGAGAAAACGTCGAAAGGATTATCCTCTGAAGTTCCATCCTCAGAATCACTAGGAAGCATTATATCAATTGATTCTTGATTATTTCTAGAAATTATTGAATTGAGTTCTCGAGTAGCGGAAGATCTTTGAGACTCTTTCATATTATTTAAAACAGTCTCTAATCTATCTCTAGCAATCTGAACTTGAGAATCAGAAGCTATTCCAAAAGCTCTATCAAAATTAACTTGTACATAATTCCCTGCTCCAGGAATAGCTTTATCTACTATAGCTGAAAGTCCTAATCCAAGTTCTTTGATAGCTGAAGAATAATCCCCTTCCTTAGCTTCTTTAACTCCTAATCCAGATTCCATAAGAATTCCAGACATTGGAAAACTTCTGATAATAGTTTTAAATTGGTCAAGAGTTAAATTAGATATAACTTCTAAAGGTTTAACTACTGAAGTCATTTGATTAACTATTGAAGCGATTCCAACTTTATCAATTAAATTGTTTTGATAAATTTTGGAGTTATTCGCATTATATCTTCCACGAATTAAAGGTTTTGAAACGTTGTTAAACTCCCTTGTAATTGATTCAGAATTATTAAGTCCAGCAGCTACTCCTGCTCCAGTTTTAGGAGCAAAAGGAACTTGAATTTCTGACTCAGTTGTTTGAATTGGTTTAGGAATAAATGAAGATACTTGGAATTTACTTTCAGGTTTTTCATCTAGTAATTCCATAGTAATTTGACGACTTGGAGAAAGTTTATCAAGATTAGTAACTGCTACAGTTTTAATCTCTTTAGTTCTCTTATCTTCAATTCGCTGCATTTCAGTAGCAGCATTAAGTATCTTTTCATTTTGAATTTTAAGAGCTTCTATTTCTTCAGGTGATTTCTTCTGAAGCTCAGCTTCTATCTTCTTTTCTTCATCTAAAGCATTCTTAACATCTCTAATACCTAAACCAGCATCTATCGCGAGTCCAGCAGCTACTCCTGCTCCAGGTGCTACTAAGTCCAATAAACTAGCTGCACCTGATGCTACTTCTGCAGTTGCTCCTACCCAATCTCCTTTTAGTGCTCTACCTACTCCGAAACCTAATCCAGCAAGTAAACCTACTACAGGAATTCTTTTCAATAAAGCTTTTCCACTAGTTTTAGCAGTTGTTTTAGCTACTTGTTTAGCAGCTGCTTTGGTAGCAGCTTTTCCAAGTACTTTATCCATTTTAGTATAATGGAACATCTTACCAGTTTTAGTGGCAGGGTTTATAGCATTTGCAGCGATTTTGCCAGTTATACTAGAATTCTTAAACGCTCGAGGAGCATCTAATAATCTAAAGCTAGAAGAAACTATAGCATCACTTTTAGCATTTTCTACATTTTCCCTAGCTTTTGCTAAGTCAGAGTCAAAAGTGTTATTCTTTTTATACTCAGCAACTGCTTCTTCTACTGAAATAGTTGGAGTATTCTTTACTATAGAATTAACCTTAGCTTTAACTTGCTCGGGACTTTGATGAGCAGTTAATCCAGCTTGATTAACAATATTAGTAACATTAGTTACTTTTTCCTGATCGATTTCAGTTTCTTCATACTCAGGGAATTCTTCAGCATCTTCTGACTCTTCTTTCTTACTAAATAGTCTTGAAAAGAATCCACCTACAGCATTCGTAGTTACATTGAATCCCTTCTTAATTCCATCCCACAATCCTCCGAGGGACTGTCCGAAGTACTTATATAATAATGGAGCTGCTGCAGCAGTAAGGAGAGCTATGTCAAGAATTTTACCTAATTTTGTATTAACTATTTTAGTTTTCTCCTCAGTTTTAGATATAATCCTATCAGGGGCATTAGCTATAGCAGTTGTGAGATTATTAATCTTATTAACAAGACTCTGTCGTTGATCTCTTAATTCTGCAGATCTTTCTGAATTTTTTTGAATCTCTTTATCGAGCTCCCTAAGTTGATTTTCGATTGATTCCCTTTCAAGAGTTAATTCTCTATCATGCTCGACTAAAATTACGATGGTTTTGTCAGATTTTTCTCGAGTTGTACTACCATCTTTAGAATTTATTAGAGTTTCTTTTTCCTTAGTGAGTTTGCTCTGGATGATTTCTCTCTCCTTAGTAATTTCTTTTAATCGCTCTAATAATTTTTCTTTATCTGATACTAATTTTTTAGCATCATTTTTAGCATCATTTAATTGATTCTCTATGGCAGCTTGTCGAGTTTTATTGACTTGCTTTTCAGTCTCTAACTCTGATGTGGAATTAGTTTGAGAAGTGCTTTGATTTTCTTGAGTAGCTTGATTTTCATTATTAGTAGGTTTTTGCTCCTCAGGAGTTCTACTAAATAATTTTCCAAGTCCTTTAGTAGCTGCACTAATAGCTTTTCCAGCACCTGAAACTAGATTTTTAATTATTCCCTTGATACCTACTCCAGTTAATCCAGCTCCAAATAAACCTTTCTTAAGTCCTTTAAATTTCTTTCCGAACCATTTTCCAGTTTTCTTTAAAAAGTTTCTAATAGGTTTAAATATTTTTCCACCTAATTTGAGAGCTCCTCTACCTAGTTTTAACCAATTAGCCATAAAATTTGCATGGTGAATAAGGGTGATGCAGAATTAGAGATTCCACACCACCCTATTTAATTATGAACAAAAAGTTTAACCTGCTGATGAAACATCAAGTGCACGGTGATAAACTATAACTTCATAGATAGCATTCAAGTATCTTACTGAGATATCTACAACCAACTGATTATTTGCACGAATATCAGCAGGGTTATTAGTTTCATCACAGATAACATTAAAGCTATCAATTGAGTAGATTTGATTAGTGATATTGTTTGCAAAGTAGTTATTAATCAAAGCTACAACTCGAGTACGAGTTTCCTGAGTATTGTAGCGACCAATAAACTGCTCAAGCAATACATCCATATCACGATTGATACGACAAGCTAATCGAACATTCTGTTCCTCACTCATTACTCCGGTACCACCTAAACACTTGTTCTTATTCAAGTAATTTAAGGATTCAGAAGTACGAGTAATCACTGACATAATATTAGAATCAAGCAAAGATTCACGAGTAGTCTTAGTCAGTATTACAGAAGGCTTAGAAATGCTAAGGATACCATTAGCTTTTCCCATTACTGGAGCCCATTCTTTACCAGCTGCAGCATTCTGAACAATAGTTTTCAGATAAGCTACTTCGAGAGATAGATCGATAACATAGTCAGCGATTCCTGTATTCTTCTCGAATGGAGCCATTGTAAAGATATATGAACTCTTAGTAGTCGGAGCTAATGCTTTGATAGCTTCTGCATCATCCGTTTTAGCCATGATACCACAAGGTACGAATCCGTACAACTCCTGAGCGATAGTTACGAGTGAATCGATGTATCCAGTATTCGGATAACCGAAAGGACACCAGAATGCTACCTTAACATCATCATTTCCAGCTAATACATTCAGAGCTTCACGACGATCAGCCATACCAGTACCTGAGTAAGCAATCATATTACCGAATGACTGAGTTACTGGAGAAGTTAATGAAGAAGTATCAGTTCCTGCACCACCCATCACAACAGTGAATGGAATAGTATATTCATTGATATTTTCGATTGCCTGATTAGCTCCATACTCATTAATATAGGCAGGATCAAGTGAACCTTCATATTCATAAGTCTTAATCGGAGTTTCAACAGTTAAACCAATTAAATCTTCATTATTAGGATTAGCTTCGAGAGTAGCTACGTAATTAACTTGTCCAGGATATCTTGAGTAAACATACATCAATACGTCCTTATCGTTAATCGTTGTAGTCGAATCCCAATCAGAATCAGCGTAAGTACTAGTATACTTGTTAGTAGGTTTCTTTTCAGTAGCTAAGCACCACATTTTAGCAGTAGCAGTTCCACCTTCTTGTTCAGAAATAATCTGTAAATAATGAAGAGGATCTATCTTATTAATGTAGTTAAAGATACTTTCAAGAGCAGTACCTACTTCTGTGATTTCTGTACATTCCTGAGTAGTATTACCTTCTCCAGGAGTTCCTGGAACACTACCTGCGTAATATATCGTAGTTCCTACTTGAATGTCGAAAGCTTCAAGAGTCATAGCTTTCTTAACAGTTACAGGAACTGATTGAGCAAGTATTTGTTCACCTTTGAAGAACAGAGTATTTCCTGTATTTGAACTATCTTTCTTAAATGCTACACCAGCACGTGCACCATTATCTTGAATTGATCTCTTCAAATAAACAGGCATCAAGTCAGCAATTGCTGACGCATGGATAACAGTAGTATCAGTTGAACGAGTAATCTTACCAGTTAAAGTAAACTCCTTCAATACTTCAGTACTACTGTAGAACATCTTCGGCTCAGTCGTACCACAATCTGCAATAACTACACCAGCTGCAATATTAGCACCTGAAGTAGTATTAGCATCAGCTTCGGCGATGAGCATTTTTACTATTACTGAAGGCTCTTTCATTGTTATTCTATTTTAAAATATACATCTTTAAATTTTGGATCTTTATAACCCAATTCTGTATCAAATTCGATTCCAGATAAATAATTCTCTCGTAGTTCTAAAAGATCACTGTAAGTATAGTTCTCTATATTATCTAACTCAGCAAATTTGTTTAACAGAGATTTTAGATTCAGTAGAGCCTGCGGATTTAACCAAGCTGAGAAACACATTGTCGATGAGAGTATTAACCCTCAACGACCAATTGCCTCCTTTACATTTACTACAATGATACTTTATGTTAACTTCACTTCTTAAATAGATACTCTTGAGAGTACTTAGCACGACAATGTCATCTTGTTTAGCATTGAGAACAAGTGCTTCATATTTGTTCGGGTATTTCTCGAATTCAGGAAAGAAAGCTATTAATTTAATCAAATCAATATCTTTACATCTCCCTGACCTAGATACTTTATCGACTACACTTTTGAAGACTGCTAAATTTGGAGCATAGAATTCATATTCTCTATTATCTGGACCTAATCTAACAACTCCTCCAAGCATGTACTCTATAGGTAATGCATAGGATATCTGAGTTACTTCTAGATTTAGTTCATTTATTTCTCCACATTCTGAGCAAGCTTTTTCAACTGAGAATTCATTCTTATCACTGATCATGCACTTCTTAAATAAAAGAATCACATAATCCAAATCGATAAGATTAATCTTATCCCAATTTGAAATTTTCTCACGAATCCACTTAAAATCTACAAGATATTTGTGAACTGGAGTTTTAGCTGCTTCATATTCTCTAGTATATAACAAGAGGTCTTGAAATCCTAAACTAGGTATGTTAATAGTCTCAGAATTTTTATCAAGACCTCGGGATGGCATTTCGGATGGATGTACAATCATGAGTTTAACTATTTAGAGAAGTTTACGATGGATCATTTCAAACTGAATAGTCATTGTTACGTCTGACAAATCGCTACCTTTAGCTCCAGGAGTTTCAGGGATTGTCGTAGTATCAAGGATACCAGCAAAGCAATCATAGTAACGAACTTTCTCAAGAAGTGTATTATAGAAGAACAAAGTACCTTCAAATAACAGTTCTTTCTTATGTCTACCAAAACCTGTATCAGGGTCAGCGATTTGATTCAGCCAGTCATTTACAGTATAGACAATAGCTTGGTCTTCTTTATCGACAAAGTTAAATGTAATACTACCTGCCTGAATATCACGTCCAGCATTTTGATGCAGTTTCTGAGCAAACATCTCTTTTTCAATTTTCCCAGTACCATTCTGCATATTTAATGTCCCATCTTTCAGACGAGTTTTGAATAACTCTAATCCAGGGTTATAAACAGCAAGTGGCCATTGAGTAACTTCAAAATCCCAGATATCACCACGAATGAACTCCATGTTGTTTTCAGCGACTTTAAAGTAATTTCTGTGACTTAGAACTTCAGTTGCCATAATAAATTTATTTATTAAATTCAGTTATTTTATTTTCAATCACTGTAACTTTTATATAATTTAAAATTAACAGTAATGGTTTCTTTGACTCGAGTATAACTAATATCTACATCTACGTAAAGAGTATTTCCAGATTGTTCAACACGAGTAATATTAACAGATACTAATCGAGGAAGTTCCTGTACTAATTTACTAGACTCCATTTGAAGATTTCTTCTAGCATCTGCTACAGTTATCCCAGGATATAGAACATTGTAAAAATTACTGATAACGTTAGAGACTATTAAAGAAGTGATAAAATCAGCGTCTTCTATATAAATTATCTCATATCCGTTATACTCTCTATAAAATGTATTATACAAGTAAGGTTTTACCTTGCATCCTGCATCGGGACTAAAATTTTTACTTTCAATCCATTTAGTTATGTACTCGAAAGCTGCTTGATAAACTGCACCACCTGAAAAGTAAAATGTATATGGATAATTTGTAAGGCTCCTAAGTGATTGTAAATACGTCAAATCATCCGCTTGTATTAGGATAGTGCTAGTAAATTCTCGAGCAGTTTTTTCTATTTGATTTAGTACTTGGTAGTCAATGTAATCGGGAGTCATTAAAGCAGTTACTGGAGTTTCATACTCAATAAAACTATTATACCCATTAATCAAAGTTTCATCAGTAGGAATCTCTTCATAATAGCTATCTAGTCTGTACCTACCATTCAGCATGACTCCAGGTTGACAGTAAGCTACTTCTACAAAAGGATCATCAGCTAGCAAGGTCATTAAATAGTCATCATTCTCAGGATTTAGAGTTCCTATATAAGTATAGGATTCGTCAAGTAACTCCGTACGAATTGTAACTTTCTCACTTCCTTGAGTTATGGTAACGTAAATATCTCTACCTTCTTTAGCTAAAAATTTACTAACTAGCTTTAAACAGCATCCATATTGTAAACCTCTCCAATAATACACATCCTGTGTAAATCGAATATCATTGAGATACTCTATGCTCCTGCAGTAGTTATCGCAAAAATCGTAATAAAAGAATAACTCTGGAGAATTGATAAATAAGTAATCATCTTTTACATAAAGTTCAGCATTTCCATAGTATTGTTGAACTATAGGATCATTTATGATTGCTTGATATATTTCTTCATGCGTTAGTCCTTTTATTTCAATTTTAGTGATTAATCCAGTAATGTATTCTTTAGGAACTGGAGGTTCTTCAGGAAGTCCATCAATAGTGAATAGAATACCAAAATTGATATACATATTTAATCCTGACGGACGTGGAAGAATTAAAGTATCTCCAGCTTTTATATCCTCCTTAATTCTTATTCTAATTCCGTAAGTATATACATAACTTTTTGAAAATCCTACCCAATTAAGTGCCCTTGGGACTGGTGGGGACTCATATACATAATCATAAAGAGGATGACATGAAGTAACTTCATTAGCTGGATTAGTCGTATCAAATAAAGCTAAAGTAGGCCAGTCATTGAAATTAACTCTATCACCTGCTAGTACTAATGCACCACCTTTTCTAAGCAGTTCCAAATATTCTTGATATCTTGGAGCATATCGAAATTTTCGAGTCAACTCGAGCTCATTAGCAACGATATCAGGGTCTGGATAACCTCCACCTATTACGACATCACCAACGAGCAAGCTAGTTCTTGAATTCTCATAACTAGTTAGAACTGTTCCAAGCTTGATTTTGCTCATAATGATGAAGTGTTTTAATTATTTCATTTATTATGTAATACTTATTATTTCTTACTACGTAAAATTCAAGAGTGAAAGGAAATCCTAAATAATATCCGACAGAACCTTTAATATTCTTCACATCATTTGGCTGAGTAGTCTCTGGATCAACTGTCCATTTTAAATTACACATCCAACGACGTCCTATAGAATCTTTTACCCAAAATCTCACAAAATTAGAAAGGAATTTAAGAGTATTGAACTCATTAAAGAGTCTTTCAAATTTTCCTATAGAAGTCGTATATAAGCTTAACTTCATAGGGACTTTGTAGGAAGTTATTTCATCTTCCCAATTAGGTAAAAGTCTAAAGTAATCTTTATTGTATTCCTCAAACTGAACTGTAGCAATTTCACGATTTGTTACATCGATAGTTTCATACTCATACTTAAATTCAAAGTTAAATGGTTTTAAGATCTCTTCGAATTCTGTGTATAATGTTGCTAAAGTCCTAGTTTGATTTATAAGATATCGCTCTTTGGTATTGATAAGAGTAATTGGAGTTGTAACTAAATTTAAATCCGATATAACAGTAGATTTATTCACTGTTAAATTTATTAATTCGTAATAATTAAATTCAGTTCCTTCAGTTATTTTATCAAATTTTCCGTCACTAGTAAGAAGAGAATCAATTAGATTAAAATCAATTTCTTTAGCTAATAAATAAGAATAATTCCAGTCTCTTTTAATAATTGGAGATTCTTCTAAATCAGTTATAGAACAAATAACAAGACTTACTGGATCAATTGAAGCAAGTCTATAAATTGCTCCAGAATAATTTAAAGTGATATCTTGAAATCTTGTAGAAGGTCTAGAATTAACTCCCTCAGTATTTGGATAATATATAAAAGTTACTCCCGATCTATCAACTGTATAAGGTTCTTTAATATCTGCTGTAATTATTCTATACCACTGACAATCAGATTCAAAACTAAATTCTCTAAATTGATATCTCATATTAATCGATTTGGAAGTTATACTTCCTTTTATTAATAGAAACTCCAAGAGTATCTCAGGATATACTCTTGGAGAATAATTGCGTAGTATCACTCAAATTTAGCACCTAAATCCCATAAGTAGGAACGAGAAGGGCTAACTCTTGTAAATGTAGGATTAGAATAGCTACCTGCTTGACCAGTTCTCGGAAAAGTAGGATTACTGTAGCTACCTTCTACACCAGTTCTTGGAGCAGTTGGATTACTATATGATCCATTTGTTCCAGTCCTTTTAAATTGTGGATTGCTGTAACTCCCAGCATTTCCAGTTCTAGGAAATATAGCCATAAGTTTAATGTTTTGATGCGTGATAAGCTTTTAAAGCTTCTTCAGCTTTTTCTTTTGATTCATACCTTGATTTCCAAGGTTCTCCAGTTTTATTAGATATAATCATCCAAAGCCCTTTATTCTCAGGATCTTCTTGAATGCATCCGTCTTCAGGACATTTTCCTTCAGTATCAAACATAACTTGCATACCTCCAGGTCCATTCAGTCTTGCATTGTCAAATCTACTTTCAGACCAAATATCAAATTCACTATCTTTATAAGTTTTCTCATAAATTTCGAGTTTCTTTTCGCACTCAGCTTTAGTACCCTCAAATTTCTTATAAACTTTAACTACAGAACTATATTTGATCTCAACTACGACATATTTATCTTCTGACTGAGTTCCAAAGTATTTAACTACATCATTAAATGCTTTCTTAACTTCTATAGGAGCATCAAAGAGTTGTTCTTTAATTTCCTTTATATTGTCGAATAATTCAGTATTCACGTCCTTAAATATTTTAGATTTAACATTTAAAAGCCAGTTATCAAGAATTTCATAAGCTACCTCATAACTCTTAATTAACTCTTTAGCTTTCTTCACTTCTTTAAATTCTTTAGTAAATCTCTCCCATTGTTCGAATACTTTATTACCTCTTAATGAAGGAGTATTCGAAATTTTGATAGTAGCTTTTCGGCAAAGTTCTTTAAATTTCTTAAGCAGCTCTTTCTCCAAATTATTATTAAATATAAGGAGCTTACTATTATAAGGAAGAGTGATCCACTTAGATTTATCGAATTTAATTAAAACTTGTTCCCTATTATATGGAATAATATTTTGAATTTCAGGAATATAAAATAGCTCTAAGGGATTAGAAGGATTCTGATAGAATAAATCATACTCCCTTGGCATTTCTTTCTCCTTCTTTATCAATTCCTGAAACTCTTTAATAGGAGTCAAAGTTAGTTTATTCTTTATTAAGAATTCATTTACTTTATTTATACTACTCATAATACAGGTACTTCTCCAACAATCGTAAAATTAACTTCAATCTCATCAGCACTATGACCTTGTTCTCCAATAAATGAATTAGTCATTTCACCTACTACACAAAGTAAATTCTTAGTGTACATAGTATTCAAAGTACAATCATACTGATAGACTTGAATATCGAAAAGTAAATTCTTATAAGGGAGGACTGTATTATTACTTATGTCAAATACTGATTTAACATACTTTTCGAAATAATATCTAACATCTCTTCGAGCGTTATCCAGTATAGATAATTTTAATCCTGAAGGTCTCTCACCGTTAAATGGTATTTCAAGATTAATAAAAGGAAGTCGAATTGATCTCGATTTTAAGGAACTCTTAGTAAAAGAAGCTGTCATAACTGGCCACCATCCATTACTAAAATCCGCTGGAAAATCTGGAAGTTTACTTTCATATTGAGTAGCTTTCTTAATAGAAATTCCCCAATAGAAATTATCAGCCATTTCAAATCCTACAAGATTTTTACGAGTGGTCATCATTATAGGATTACCGTCAGGACCTTCTTTTAATTCGTTAAATTTCATAGAACCACTTTTGAATCCATACTTCTTAAGTATTGAATCAAGCATCCCTGTATATTTAACGATAGTTCCATTTTCGTCTGTAGTTTTCCATCCAGAATATTGTCCTAATTGATATTCAGGTTCAAAATTCTGATTTGGAGGTAATATTTCTCCAGTTAATTGCTGAGCTTTAATTTTAGCTATCATTGATTTTTGAAGAGCTGCATCTAAAGCTATTCTTACAGCATTTGTTGGAGATTTTAAAAGGTACTTAGCAAATACTATAGCGTCTTGAGTTTTAGATAAAATATTTCTAGCATTTGCTACTCCAGTTGATCCTAGTAATAATTCTAAAGTTCCATAAGCTGCTACATCATTTACTACAGGAGTATTTGCAACTATTCCTTGAGCAGTTGCTGCAGGTTTCATAGCTGCTTGAATTACTTTTCTAGCAACTCCTCGACCTTCTCCATCAGTTCCACCTCTTTGAATAGGACTTAAAGCACCTCCAGCATTTGCATTAGGAGGTCTGCTAATTTTTATCTCAGGTAAAGGTTTAGGAGTTAAATTAGCATTTCTCATTAGTAATTCATCAAGCCATGCCATACTTATTTCAATTAATCAATTTGGTAGTAGGATTGATATTATCTCACCTACTACACTTTATTAATAGCTTAAAGCATTCTTATTAGCTTCATTGAAGAATTTAGCCTTTTCATACTTATACTGTTCAATAATATCCTGAAGCTCCTTAGAAAGTTTCTCAACACCTTTAGTAGCTAATTCAAGATCTTTTGCGTCGATTTTAGGTTGTGAATGATAGGACTCATTTTCAACCTTATTAACAGCTTTAGCAATATCCTCAGGTACTCCTAGACTAACTATTTTACTAGTCACTTCAGAGTCAAAAGGTGAATAAACTTCTCCTCGAGATTCCCATCTTTTAATTCTTTCCTTCTCAGCTTTTCTTTTAGCTTCACGTTTTGCTTTTGTTTCAGCTTCTAATTTAGCTAATTCAGAATTATGTTTATCAATAATTGCTTTAAATTTTGAAGTTTTATCAATTATTTTCCGAATTCTTTCATAAGCTTTATCTAAAAGTTTGCTATAGTCAGATTCTTTAGTAGGTATTGTTCCAGGTCCTTTAACTAGTTCATACTCATCATTAAATACATATTCACCTCTTGGTATATAATGCCTTATGTTACCTTTATAAACTGATACTAGAACTTCAGGAGATAATTCACTAAGAAATTTCTCTATATCAGAATCGGATTTAATCCTTACCTTCTGAGAATCCTTTGAAAAGTATTTAACTACATCATTAAATGCTTTCTTTACATCACTAGGAGCATCGAAAAGTTGTTCTTTGATAGCTTCAAAATGCTTGATTACACCTTTAATATCTCCTTTAGGTTTAAGTACTTCTTTAACCTTATCAATCACTTCAGAGAAGTATCCTTTAGGATCTACTTTATGAGCAGTTTTCTTTCCATCGATGATGATATATCCTTCAGGATCAATAGAAACTTCTTTGCCATCAACTTTTAAAGCCCATGCAGGGAATTTATCAAAAGTTTCTTCCTTCTTAGATTTAGCTTCTTCAATAGCAGCAGTTTTAGCTTTTAAACGTCCGATAATAGCTTCAGCTGCTTTCTTAGCTTCTTCAATATTATCATTGTTAGCTGCTATCAATTTATTAGCACTTTCAAGAGCTAATTGCTCATTATAATTCTCTTTAAAGATTGCTTGATATTCACCTTTCAGCCAATCAATGAATTGTTCAGTTGACATCATAATTTTATTTATTTTTAATTTATATTTTCTCTAAGGCAGTCATCGGAGCATCGTTCGATTCGAATGTGACTCTACTAAAAGCATATTTACGAGGATCTAATTTAAGCTCTGAGCATAGATCAATTATATCTTTTATTGATGTATCCATACCATCATCCAATAGTATGTAATTATCCTCGTCTTTAAGAACTTTTCCTATTTTAGTGTCAAGGATTTCATTTTCTTCACTTATTTCTCCAGCTCTAAGCAATCCCTTATAAGTGATTTCAGAAGATCTTTTACTAAAATATTTTACTACTTTATTAAAGTCTTTCTTAACTTCTGCTGGAGCATCGAAAAGTTGTTCACGCAAATCATATAACTTCTTGTATAAGTCAAGTTGTTTCTTATCAGCTATTTCAGTTTTCTTTAATTCTACTCCTGATTGAGAAGTAGACATATTACTCATTGCATTCATTTTGCATTTTATTTAGATAGTTTAAAGCTTCGTCAGGATCAGTGAAAGGAACAATTCTTTTATGATCTTGACTTATATGCCAATCGATTATATTAAATAAATCATCATAATGATACTGGAGAGAAAAGTTTCCTTTATAGAAATAAATTATATAATAGGATCCCATAACTATTTCTTAATCTTAATAGTCTGAAGATGTTCTAGTTCATATTCATAAAGTAAATTAAGTTCTCCATAAGTAGATTTTTTAGTTACTTTGAAAGAGTACTCATAAATCCTACTTCTATATTTAATAAGATCACCTTCATTAGCAATATCTTTTGTGTGATAAACTAACTGCGTAGTTCCTGATTTCTCACCTACTCTCTCCAGATAGTTTAGATTGATTACTAACCTTTCTGTTGTAGTCGTAGTATCATAGCTATAATCTCCGTCTAAATCAATATTATTATATCCATGAACTTTAGCATACATATCATTAGTACTCTTAATGATAGTTACTTCCATTCCTCGAACTTTTAAAGTTCTTTCAAGGATTTTTAATTTAGATTTTAAAAGATTATCTGATCTATCAGAATTGGATAATAATCTAGGTAAATCCATATAATAACTTTTAGTCAATTTGAAAGGAGT
>OCQL01000034.1_pt1 | contig 15709 bp, 8 predicted proteins | sample 1538501 | NCBI WGS metagenome assembly OCQL01 (sample SAMN04571703, study PRJEB22368) | human gut metagenome | biome: human gut; material: stool | host: Homo sapiens | place: Luxembourg | collected 2012-10-18 | reverse complement strand
ACATATGCGGCCAGTGAAGTGATCGCGATGTATTTTGACAGCAGCTTTGCCTGGAACCAGTATTGAAGTATTTCGGTTGCCTGGAAAACCAATGAAATGCTGTACAGCGCACAAACAAGCATCGTTTCCGGGTCATTTGGATTTGCAATCGCAGTAAACGCAATTACTCCGAAAATCCCCAAGAAGCTCGTTGCCGTACTCATAAAAAGCGATGTTCCGAGCGTCTTTCCTTCACTGTCAGGCGCTGCAATAATTTCGTGGACAAGGGTCGAGCGAAGTCCGAGCTGTACAACCGGAACCATAAAGCTGACAATTGCTGCAGCATAATCAATGATTCCGTAATTCCCCGGTCCGAGATACCTGGCAGAAAGTGTTCCAATTACGAAGCTCAATAAGGACTGCACAACTTTACATGCAATCAGCCAGGTCGCGTTCTTTACAATTTTTCCGGATTCTGTTGGTTTCTTCATCATCACAAATTCCACCCGCAGTCCCCACAGCAGCAGGGACTGCGGGCTTCATTTATCCTATTTGTTACGAGATAATCATTTTGCCATCTTCTCCAAAGGTATAGGTACCCTTCGGGAGGAGATCATTGGTTTTAGAAACATAGTAGCTGCCGACCGCAAGGTTTGCACCGCTGCGGACATAGATGTAGCTGCCGTCGTCAAGCTGTACGAGGCCGGTATTGACCTGACGCACATTGTTCACATAGTAGAACAGGTACTCGTTTCCATCGCCGAGCTTCTCACGGTAGATGCCGTTCTTGATTTCCATTTTGCCGTCCGCACCAAAGGTATAGACAGCATTCGGCATGAGACCATTGGCCTTTGTCACATAGTAACTGCGCCCGCAAACCACGGTACAATCGCTCTTGACATAGTAGTAGGCATCATCAATTTTAACCAAGCCGGCATAGTTCTTTACGCCATCCTTGTAGTAATACTTCGTGCCGTTATCTTCGCGAATTCCCTCAAGGAACATCGTACCGTCAGCGTTGAACCAGTACCAGCCGGCAGGTTTCAGTCCATTGGCCTTGTCTGCAAAAACATAGTGCTTGGCATCCTTTACTGCTTTTAGGTTGCTGGCGATATAGTAATAGTTGCCTTCCCATTCAATCAGGCCGGCCGCTGTTTTTGCGCCATCCACATAGTAGTACAGGTCGCCATTTTCCTCGACCAGGCCATTCTTGATAATCATCTTGCCGTCAGCATCAAAGCTATAGAAACCAGCATCTTTTAGTCCGTTCGTTTTGGTAACATAATAGGTGCCGTTCTTGACAGCCTTGAGATCGCTGGCGATGTAGTAGTAGCTTCCGTCCACTTCGACCAAGCCAGCATAGTTCTTCACATAGACGACATAGTAGCAGAGGTTGCCATTCAGATCTTCATGGAGTCCTTCCAGCTTCATCAGCTTACCTTCGGCATCAAAGGTATACTTAGCTGCCGGCAGCAGGTCGTTGGTCTTGGCCACATAGGTTTCAACGCTTGTGACCATACCGTTGCGCTTGAAGTAACGATAATCATCGCCGTCCTTCACCAGACCCGCGTGCCATACCAGCATACCGTTGTTGATCCAGCGGGTAATGCCGTTATCGTTGTACACACCGCACTGCTCCTTCTGGAACACGCCATTTTCGTCAAAGACGAACACTGCACTCTCACGGTCCGGATAGTCATAATTGTCGGGGTTGCCATCCTTACCGGGGACATTGACTTCGGCATCTTCCGCATCAGGGCCGTAACCGGGCAGCAAATTTGCGGTAGGATACGGTACACGAACCATTCCGGTGACGATATATCCGTTGCTGTCGAAATAGTAGAAAGAACCTCCAATGTTATCCCAACCAGCTCCGTGCATAACGCCATTCTGATAATATGTTGTGCCTTGATCGCAGGTAAACCATCCATTGAGCTGCAGGATGCAGTTACTGTCGAACGGATAGTAGCCTTGCGGGAGCAATCCGTTGGTTTTGCTCAGATAGTAGGTGCCGTTGGCCTTTAGCGTAGCATCGGCGTTCACATAGATCATGCGATCGTCCGCCATTCTGACCAACCCAAGGTCATACTGGACATCATCATTTACATAGTAGACCAGCACACCGTTGCCATCGAGCGGCAGTATACCGTTTTTGGCAATCATTCTACCCTGTGCATCAAACTCTCGCTGATAACCGGCTTTGACAATACCATTTGTTTTGGTGACCCAGTACTTTCCGTTCTTGACTGCTTTCAGATTTGCATTGATGTAATAGAGATATCCATCATCTCCATAAACAAGGCCAGCATAAATAGCCATACCATTTTCATCAAAGCAAACAATATCGCCTGCACTGAATCCACTGGCGATGTGGGACAAATCGCTGCTCAGCTGGTACAATCCAGGCTGGACAATCAATGCGCCCTCTGCATCAAACAAATAGTAATCAGCACCCTGACCGCTATTGCCTCTCGGAACCTCACTAAACCCAGTGAGGGCATCGCCGTGGTCGCCAAAGAAATAGCGGTCACCGTCTACTGTCCACCACTTTCTGGCAATCGGTTGTCCGGCCCAGTAATAGCGACGACCGGTACTGACCGTGATCCAGTCTCCTCGCACCAGAACATGATCCGCAAAGGTATAGTTTAAGTCCTTGGGGTATTGCTTGCCATTTTCGGTGATCATCGTGCGTATTGTTTGAGCACCGTCAACCGCCTTGAATGTAGTTGGATCAAAATAATAATACTGACTGCTTCCATCGGATGTTTTGATCTCACGCCAGCCGTCCTTGGTCTCACCGTTGACGGCATAGTACAAATCATTCTCGTAGGCAAACAATCCGGTTTTTTTTCCGACAGAGATGCCATCCGAGCCGAGATCGTACCAATATTCACCGGTTTCACCATCCACATTGCTGGGAAGCTTGTGAATGCCAGTCAGCGCAGCGCCGTCTTGCCAGTAAGACCACTTTCCGTTTTCCTTGACCCATCCGTCCTTGGTATTCTTTTGCAGCTTAAAGCTGTCTGTGAAATCCGTAACGGTATCAAAGAAATGGGCACCGTAGTCTCCGTTGATATTCTCGCTGTTGTCATAGGGGTACAGACCGTATTTGATCTGATATTCTTCCTGCTGCGCCAGCGATTTCAGAACATGGAAGTGTGCATAAATGTCATAGCCGAGATCACCGCTAACCGTGCAGTCGAGCAATCCGTTTTCGTCCCATGCTGCGCTGTCTTTGGGGATAAGCTTCAAGCCGCTGAGTACGCAAAGCGGGTTTGCAGTAGCGGGGTTGATCGGTTCGCCCTGCTGAATGAAGTTGCAGACGACCATCAGCTTATTGTCTTCCACCTCAGCAGAGGTCATGGTGAAATACTCATTTGCCAGACGGAGCTTGGAGGTATCGATCGTAACGCCTTCCGGTGCAGTCAGTGTGATTGTGACCGTCGTCAGCGGGCTGATACGTTCGGCAAGCTGCAGCAGGAAATCCCATGCTGTGCGTCCCTCCTGATCGCCGCCGGGGAGCATATACAAAAGAGCTGTAAGCTTCTCCGGAATTGGCATCTTGGACATATCCACTGCAAAGGTATAGGATGCTTCCATCCCGGTTTGTGAGTCGATCTGATAATAGGTCTGCTCGTCCTCTTTATAGTTTGAATTGGAAACGGTGCGGTTCCATGCGAGCAGGCCACTGCCGCCGGTTGCCTGATTAAAGTCGAAGTTTGCTTCGTCGCTCTTATACAGGTAAGTCGTAATCTTTGTTGCCGTTTCCAATGCTTTATTGATCGCGGCCGTCTGCGCCTGAATCGCAGCTTCTTCATCACTGTAGCCCTTGCCTTTGGCTTCCTGATATGCACGGGCATATTCCTGATTGATCGTCGCCTGGAATTCGGCCAGCTTGTTTTTCAGAACTGCACCGATCGTCAGAGTACGCAGTTCGCTGTTTGCATTGGGTGTGAAATCAAAGCCGGAAATCGTACCTGCCTCGGGGTAATCGAATACCAATTCCGTTTTCGTGGTATTGACACTCCCACCCTCGACTTCACCGATCGATTGCAGTGTGATCTTCAGGAAGCCGAACTGCACATCATTGGGGTTGATCTTTACGGGGTTGCCGTTATAGGTAGCCTCCAGCGGGAGCTCGGTCGATTGGCCGTAGACCGCATTCAGGCTGTCTTTGGTGAATTTCAATTCCGTCGGTTCAACAATGTGCAGCGTTTTTGTGCCCAGCACGCTGCCATCTGCTGCAATGAGTTGGATCTGCACATCACCGAGCGCCTTCGCTGTGAACACCTCATCCGACAGCGTTCCGAGGCGTTCATCGGACACTTTCAGTACTGAGCCCTCAGGCAGCGCAATTGCGCCGCCGGTCGAAGTTACACCGGACGCATTGACAGTCAGCTCGGTTCCGACCGTCAGGTAGTCATAGTCTGCGGAAACGACCGCATGGTCGAATACATTGGAGGGTTTTGCCGTAGATACAACGAGGAGGGAGGAGCTGACTGAGCGCTCATACCCGTCTGACGGGCGGTTGACGACGGAAATCGTTTCAGAGCCCTCGCCTCTAGCGGCAAAGGTGGAGGAACCGCCGCCATCCAGATTTATGGCGGAGACGCAACCGGCATCCAGCATAATCTGTGCGATCTCGATGGCGCTGCCGCCTGCGGAGAACGGCTCCTGACGGCCATCAAGCACCATCAGCACGACCTGACCGTCATAAGTAATACCAACACAGGTACGGGAAGCACGGTTGTTGTAATAATTGACAGGTGCAGAAGGTACAATTTTACCGTTCCTGACAAGCCAAATATCACCGCCGACAGCTTCCTGAAGCTCACCCTTGTGCGCATTCCACTCGGCACTTCCACCGATAATGGGCGTTCCGTCCTTGAGAATGCCGAAGAAGTTTTCGCTGCCAATGCCGTGATACTCAACGCCTTCCATAACCAGCGCTCCGCCGGGGCAGCCGTTGCTCATGTTGTAGAAATCGGCATTTGTTCCGACAACCGCACGATAATTAGGAATATAGTGCTCTGTGTTGTTCGGATCCGTATGTTTTCTTTCTGCGGCTTCCATCTGATCTTTCACGCGAGCCATCTTCCAGACGGAGGCGTCATTGTCGTTATAGTTGGCATAGATATTGACATCGCTGCGTGTAATGTCTGCAGTCGCGAGATAATAAACAATCTGCTTATCATCCTTCGTCAGAGCCATTTTCACTTCTTGCTTTATGCCGGGAGCCAGTATGGAGGAGGTGCTGGAAAAGACCTTATAATAATTGTTTTCCAACTGTCCCTTTGCCGTTTCGTAGAGGTAATCGGCAAAAGCATAGCAGCAGGCACGGCGCAGATCGGCATTGACACCATTCGGAAGGTAACTGCCTTCCAGCGTGCGAATACCCTCATTGCCATAATAGGTATCATAGATGGAAGCGCGAATGTCATCCTTCGTCGAAACGCCGCCAAAACGATTGTCCAGGAAGAATTTTGCGCGTGCGGCATCGGTCAGGCTGGTCGTAAAGTAATTCTTCATGACCGCACTGATTGTCACACCGGTGCCAATCTTCTTCAGAATGTAAAAGGCGTCAAGATCGCCGTACAGATCGAGAATACCAAAAGAATGAATTTCCGGATCGGGATTGTCGTACAGAAAATACTTATCGTTATTGGTTCGGATCTCCTCGGCCATTTCCTCGACTGTACCTGTCACGCCCGCATTGGTCGTGAGCTGAAGCAGGTCACAGATATCGCCGGCCCAGCTGCCAAGATCGGCAGTGCTCTGATTACCGGTGTGGTACGCCATGTCCATTGCGCCGAACATATGCGCAAAATCGACCTCATTCCCGTTGGGTACCGTGAAAACCTCCAGGCTGCGCAGAGCAACGGCATTTGTTCCGTTGGCTGCGTCCTGCTCGGACACATAACCGGTAAAGGCTGTATTTTCCGGACCGCAGAAGGTCGTCCATGTGCTGGATGTGTATTTTTCCACGCCACAACGAATGTAGTTAATGACAAGCGCTGTAGCATCCTCGCCGGAATGTTCCCGGGCGTAAGCGTCGGCATATCCCTCAAGGGTGGTCAATGAGGATAGAAAGTCAGTATACCGTGCATCATCGGTTGAGGAGTCTACCGCAAATACAGACAGCGGGAGAATACTGAAAACCATCATGACCGCCAACAGGAGAGATATCCATCGCAGTGAAAATGATTTTTTCATATGAATTCCTTCCTGGATATTTATTTCAAGTTTTCGACAACGACATTCACAGCCTCCTGCATGGCATAAAGCTGATCCTGCTTGTCCTGTGCCAATTCGCTGATGTCACCGAGGTCGTAAACCGTAACATATACATCACGAGAAGTACCGCGTTTGTCAGTCAGTGTTCCGGCAAGCTGTCCAACTTCTTCGCCGATGCTGAGGTCGAAAAGAGTGTAGGTCTTTCCGTCTTGTTCAGTAATGAACTTGACTGTATCGCTGCCTATCTCGGCTTTCAAAAGCTGTTCATATTTTTGAGGAATATATAGCGTTCCGAAGTCGGTATTGATTTCTGAAAGTGTCGTGGTATCCTCAATTTCTTCTTCCGGCGGTGTGCTTTCACTCTGATTTACTGCAGGATCTGCAGTAGATTCCGGAGCCTTTTTCCCACACCCGGCAAACAAGCTGACAATAGAACAAATCACAAGGAGCATGACACTCCATTTACGAATTCGCGATAACTGCATATGCACTCCTTTCGCTGTGAATACAGTGGTATACAGGGAGGGACTTTCCCACCCTGTATACACACTTGTCTCTTACGGATTTACGACCATCTTACCGTCTTCTCCAAAGGTATAGGTGCCCTTCGGGAGGAGATCATTAGTTTTGGAAACATAGTAGCTTCCGACCGCAAGGTTTGCACCGCTGCGGACATAGATGTAGCTGCCGTCGTCAAGCTGTACGAGACCGGTATTGACCTGACGCACATTGTTTACATAGTAGAACAGGTACTCATTTCCATCGCCGAGCTTCTCGCGGTAGATGCCGTTTTTGATTACCATTTTGCCGTCCGCATCGAAAGTATAGGTTGCGCTCGGCATCAGACCGTTGGATTTGGTGACATAATAGCTGCGGTCACAAACCACAGAGCAGTCACTCTTAACATAGTAATATTCGCCGGAAATCTCGATCAGGCCGGCATAATTCTTCACTCCATCCTTGTAGTAATACTTCGTGCCGTTTTCTTCGCGGATACCTTCAAGGAACATCGTGCCATCCGCGTTGAACCAGTACCAACCGGCAGCTTTCAAGCCGTTCGCCTTGTCTGCAAAAACATAGTGCTTGGCATCCTTTACTGCTTTCAGGTTACTGGCGATGTAGTAATAGTTGCCTTCCCATTCAATCAGGCCGGCCGTTGTTTTGGCTCCGTCCACATAGTAGTACAGGTCGCCATTTTCTTCGACCAGGCCGCTCTTAATAACCATCTTGCCGTCCGCATCGAAAGTATAATAACCAGCAGGCTTCAGGTCGTTGGTCTTGGTAACATAGTAAGTGCAATTCTTAACAGCCTTGAGATCGCTGGCGATATAGTAGAAACTGCCGTCCACTTCGACCAGACCGGCATAGTTCTTCACATAGTCGACATAGTAGCAGAGGTTGCCGTTCAGATCTTCATGGAGTCCTTCCAGCTTCATCAGCCTTCCTTCGGCATCAAAGGTATACTTGGCTGCCTTCAGCAGACCGTTGGTCTTGGCTACATAAGTTTCAACACTTGTGACCATACCGTTGCGCTTGAAATAACGATAGTCGTCGCCGTCCTTCACCAGGCCCGCGTGCCATACCAGCATACCGTTGTTGATCCAACGGGTGACGCCGTTGTCATCGTACACACCGCACTGATCCTTCTGGAACACGCCATTTTCGTCAAAGACGAACAGCGCATTCTCACGGTCCGGATAGTCGTAATTGTCAGGATTTCCTTCCTTCCCGGGGACATTGACTTCGGCATCCTCCGCATCGGGGCCGTAGCCGGGCAGCAGCTCCGCCGCGGGATACGGTACACGAACCATTCCGGTGACGGGCTCCTGATTCTGGTAGAAGTAATAGCTGTCGCCATCTTTCCGCCAACCATTATGGTAGATCACTTCGCCACTCTTCAGCAATTCGTTGCATACAGAGCAGTAGGTATCGCCGGTGTAACCGTCCTCGGTGTCAGTGACTTCCTTTATATTCCGAATTTCTTCAACATGCCCCTTGGCAGGGATAACTTCCTGTGCAACAAGAATCTCATTGCAGACGGAGCAATGCTTGCCTTCCGTCTTGCCGCTTTCTGTGCAGGTAGCCGCAACAGCTTCATCGATTACTTCCGTATGCCCCTTAGCAGGAATCTCTTCCTGCGGTACAAGCACTTCATTGCAAACCGAGCAATGTTTGCCTTCGGTCTTGCCGGGTGTGGTGCAGGTAGCTGCAACAGCTTCGTCGATTACTTCCATATGCCCCTTAGCAGGAATCTCTTCCTGTGGTACAAGCACTTCATTGCAAACCGAGCAATGTTTGCCTTCGGTCTTGCCGGGCGTGGTGCAAGTAGCTGCAACAGCTTCGTCGATTACTTCCGTATGCCCCTTAGCAGGAATCTCTTCCTGCGGTACAAGCACTTCATTGCAAACCGAGCAATGTTTGCCTTCGGTCTTGCCGGGTGTGGTGCAGGTAGCTTCAACGGCTTCGTCGATCACCTCGGTATGACCCGTAGCCGGAATCTCTTCAATTCCGGAGATCGTTGCGCCGCAGACTGAGCATTTGACGCCCGCCGTATGACCGGCTTCTGTGCAGGAGGCAGGCTGTTCAGCGACATCAACGGGCGTATGACCGGTTGCATCAAGCGCTTCGGTCTTGGTTTCATTGCAAACCGTGCAGGTGTAGGTCTTGACGCCGGCATTCTCACAGGTAGGAGAGGTCGTGATCTCGCCCTCATTCCAACTGTGGCCCTTGGCGGGAATCTCAGTCTGTGCAACGAGGACCTCATTGCACACAGAGCAGTGCTTACCCTCGGTCTTGCCGGGCTCCGTGCAGGTCGGAGCCTTTGCTGCGTCAATGACTTCGGTGTGACCCTTGGCTGGAATCTCTGTCTGTGCAACGATGATTGCGTTGCAGACGGAGCAGTGCTTGCCCTCGGTCTTGCCGGGCTCCGTGCAGGTAGGCTCGACTGCCGGGTCGGTGACCTCGGTATGTCCCTTGGCGGGAATAGCCGTGCCGGTGCCTATTTTCTCGCCGCAATCCTTGCAGTAGGTGTCGCCGGTGTAGCCGGGCTCGGTGCAGGTTGCTTCCTTGGCATTACGAAGTTCTGTGTTCTCATGTGCGCAAGGCGTGCCGCCCCAGACACCGCTGACATAGTTGATGGTATCGCCGGCGCTTGCGTTCGCAGTTTCCGTGTAGGTGCCGTCGGCGTTGTGCAGCTTGGCGGCGGTAATGGGGATCTCATGTGCCGTCACACTGGAACCGCTCTGCGTGTACTGATATGTCGTGGTCTCCGCGCCGGGGATACCCTGCTGGTTATAGACACCGGTACCGGCGCTGGAGCAGATGTCCGCGCCGCCTGCGGTGGTGTAGATACCGCCGCTGGCGGTCAGCGTACCGTTGACGTCCACCTGTACATCCGCCAGAGGCGCACGCCTACCTGTCCGTCCGGGGGCATAGACCACCGGGATGAACTTCGCGCTACCACTGCCGCAGTAGCCGCCCCACTCATCCACGTCGTAGATGTAGATGCTCTTGCCGCTGGACACCACCAGCTCGGCGTCCTTGGCGATGGTGGTCTCCACGCCGGGCAGCAGCGATGCCGTCTGGTTGATGGTCAGCTTGCTGCCGGTGGTCAAATTGATGGTCATGTTGTTGGTCAGCGGCAGAACATACTCCGCCGAACTGACTTTCATGCCCGCCAGCTTCAAATTCAGGCTGTTAACCTCCGCTACACCGTCGATGGTATAGTGGATGCGGTCGGTGGCGCCGTCATACGCCTTGGTCAGGCTGCCGGAGACGATTTTGAACATGCCTTTGTCCCCGATAAAGGGAATGGAGGTGGGGTTGATCTTCCTCATGGCGTATACCGCAGTATACACCGTCTCGCTGGCGCCGGCGTGCAGGGTCAGGGGTACCTCCACATTCTGCACGGCGTACTGGCTAAAGGGGAACACCTTGTTGCCCATATCAGAAGATGCCGAGCCGCCGCGGAAGTCCAGAATCTGGTACCACTCGTAGACAGAGCCGCCGGACTGTACGGTGACAGAGCCGCTGCCGGAGATGAAGCCCCATGCGTACAGGCTTGCGCCGGACTGCACGTCGATGGCGCTGCCGGATTCCATTTTGATGTAGCCATAAGGCCCGACGATGCGGCCCTGCTGACCGCCGGAGGCGGCATAATACTGGCCGCCGATGCTGATGGCCGCCCCGTTTGCAAGGGTGAGGGAGCTGCCCGCCGCCATGGTTAGCGTCCGGAAGGGCGTGGCGGCCGGGGCGGAGGTGATGGCTGTCGGGGTACTGGTATAGCAGGTCTTGGCCTCGTCGAAGGGGATCAGCAGGGTGACCTTGCTGGGGATAGTGTAGTTCCCCGCGATCTTACCGCTCTCGGCGAGTGTGATGGTAGCAGGCAGGTTTTTCTGCGCCTCCGCGATCGCCTCGTTCAGGTCGTCAAATATCTGACCGCCGGTTTCAAAGAGCGCCAGCTCCTTGCTGACGAATTGCGCCGTGATGGTACGGTTACTGTCAAAGTTCAGGGCGGTCTTGGCATCGGTGCTGATGCACTTTCCGCTGGCCACATCGTACCAGCCCTTGAAACGGTAGCCCTCCGCCGGGGTCGCCGCTACCTGATAGGCGGTCATGGAGCTCTGGGTGTGGGTGTACACCTCGGTGATGGTCTTCCCGTCCACGGTATAGGAGCCGTTCTCGGCGGGCTGGAATGTCACGGTGGCGCTCACATCGGCCACCAGCTTCACGTTGGTCATGGTGATCTTGGTGTCGGCACTGGTGCTGCCAGATTCGATCTCCACCTCAACGGTGCCGCCGGCTGCAAGCTCCTTGCTGAAGCTGCCGGCTGTGGTGGTCGTAGCGTTGTTCACCAGGATCGTACCATCGCTTACCACGACGGTATAGTCAAAGGACAGCGTCGCCTTTGTGGTCTTGTTGTTGGTGATGGTCAGCGTAGAACGATAGTTACTGCTACCGCCGCATGACCCAGATGTAGACCGAGCCTTACCGATGATCTGCGTGCCGCTGGCACTCCACGCATTGTCTGCCGTGCCGTCAAAGCTCAGGCCAATGTTGGAATCACTCAGACCTGTCACGGTGCCGTTTGTTGCTGCAAATGCAGGCAGCGTAATGGCAGGCACTAATGCCAGCACCATAACTGCCACCAGCAGCAGAGATAGGAACCGTTTGGATATTCGTTGAATCATGATTGTTTTCTCCTTCTCGGTTTAGATTTTGAGGTTTTCATTTCAGCGTAAATGCTTACGCCGAGTAATAATGTAATGAGTGCCCACAGATGTGCCCGATGGAACAGTCCGGAAATATCCGACTCGCGGAAGAATTCGATAATAAACCGAAATGCTCCATAGCACATCATGTAGACTGGGTAAGCGCGTCCTTGCAGCCGTTCTTTCCAAATTCGCGGACACAAGACGGCGAGCAGGATCAGGTAAAAGACGATCTCCGCCTCACGCGTTGGGAAGCGTATCCCGTTTGTCCCCGGAATCGGAAGCCCGCGGCAGCAGCCTGACAAAATGCAGTTGATTCGGGCGCACATGACCGTAAAGACCATGCAGGGGGTAAAAACATCAAAGACTTCCTTGGGCGGTCTCTTTGAAATTTTTGCACCGAGCCAATACGCCAGCGGCATCAGGAACACGCCACCGAACAGGCTCATGTTTCCAAGGCTGGCTTTGTCAAAGCCGGTTTCAAGGAACGCAAACGCCTTCACTGTCAAAACGCCGTAGACCGTATGTGCAATCGCAATCATGATTGCTACATACCATGCCATATTCAGCCGTTTCCGCAGCAGTGCGAGCCATACCGCGGTAAATGCTGCGCCGACCGACAAGAGAATCAACAGTGGTATTTTATCTTGCAATAGAATCACCGCCTTTCGCCGAAACCAAAAGCGGAGAGTCATCGCCTTCGGTGGTTTGAATATGCCGCTCAAGCTGATCTTCGGAGAAACGATTCTTTATAAAATGTGCCGGTGCGCCGCCTACAATGGTGTATGGCGCAACATCCTTTGTTACAACGCTGCCTGCCGCCACAATCGCATCTGCACCGATGTGCACACCTTTTAAAATAATCGCTCCTGCTCCGATCCATGCTCCTCTTCCAATCACCACATCCTGATCATCTTCTGCGGTTTTATCCGCATCCGTCAGTTCTATGATGTGCTTACCGATGATGTCCTTGCGGTGATCTCCTGTAATGATCGTGACACCGGGGCCAAACAAGGCATAATCCTCTATGTAAATTTTCGCCCGTGTTGTCCAAAAGCGTGCATTTACTCCGATAGAGGCATGGTTTCCAACATGAATGTTCGACAGAGGGAAGAAGTCACCGCCCGAATCAATGTGCGAATCTTTGCCGCACTTGGCAAATGAGCGTTTGATATCCGGCTCAACGATTGCGTGGTATAAAACCGCTTTCAATTTACGAATGGCTCGGTATATCATGATTTCTTCACCTCTTTCTCTCCGGTATCGATGTATTCCGTGAATGGTCGGTGCAAATCACATTTCACATAGTGATGATGCCCATACTGCTGATCCGGCGGTATTCCGCCTCGCCAGTCTCCGTATTTCTGGGTGAGATAGGCGTCATACTGAGCCGGAACACGAACCGGAATCCCTTCAAACTTCATCCAGATTCCATCGCCATATTGCTTTTTGGGCGCATATTCCAACGGAGAAGTTGAGTTCGCATGATTGCACCAGATATCACTGCCGTCAGTAGAAAAAGAGGAAATAAAGCGGTCAAATGCTGCTATTTCCGCAGCAGTATCATGCTTATACCCGAAAACGCGGAAGAGCAGCCAATACCAATTGGTCCGTACCATACCGAGGTTTTGCGGTGATAAGCGGTTATAATTCAGTCTGACACGCCGCGCTGCCTCAAAGATTGCTCGCTTTTTTCGGAACATTTGGTGCTCGCGTTCGGTGCGCCACTGTCCATCCAACGGGAATATATCAATGAACACTCCATGGTTGATTTTCAGGCGATCCGCCATCATCTCTATGTAGGTCGTTCTGCTGTCGCGTAATTTGCTTCCGAGGAGATAGTATTGGGGTTCGGAATGATAGTTCTGCAGGAAGCACCATTCCGGCAATATTTGGGGAGCTTTCCTGCAGAATATTTCGTAGTCTTTTCTCGGAAGTGCAACATCAATGTCATCATCCCAGGGAATGAAACCGCCATACTTCACTGCGCCGAGTGCGCTGCCGCAGACGAGATAGTAGGTTAGATTCAACTGTTCACATATAGATAAGAACTGTTGCAACAATCCAAACTCGATTTCTTGCAGTTCAGTCAATGGGGTTCACCTCGTTTCTACTTCTTCTTTCCGAATCTCAGCAATCTGAATAGCACATATATTGCAAGCGTGTTCTCAGAGTGCAAGGCAAAATGTAAAACCTTTCGTTTATAACCGGATGGTTTTTCCGAAGCAACGGCGGACCGGTATAACGCCGTCTGACAAAATTCACGCCACCACTTCTTGAATTCCGTATAGCTTCTGTCGATGATAAACGGATTGGCAACAATGATAATACTCGCGTCAAATGCCCATCGGGATAACGTCCTGTCGGTGATTGGCAAGGGAAAGCGCCCCTTTTCAGACATGACCCCGAAGGTCTGTTCATATGGCTGCGTGTAATCCCTTGAGGATAACATGGCCGATCCCGGTACAATGGTATAATAGTAACTGGCATCTTTACTAAAGCGAATCGACCGGCAATGATGCAGATACTGAAAAACAAACAGCATATCTTCACCGATGGACAGCTCCGGCAGGAATGTGATGTGCTCTCTGCGAAGCGTTTGTAGAGAAAACAGCTTGTTCCAGACAGAAAAAGCAATTCCATATCTGAGCTGCCCGCAAAAATATGAATCGACCCAGTTATCATCCAGCGTAAAGGTTTCAGGCATAGGACTTAGCGCAGAACCGTTGCGGTCACTGCGAACGACATCAATCACAGGGAGCACGCCGGGACTGTACAGCGTGTGCAATGTCTCCAGATAGTTTGCCGATACCGTATCATCACTATCAATAAAGCAAAGCAGTTCCCCTGAAGCGGCTGCTATTCCTGTATTCCGCGCAGAACTGACCCCGGCATTTTTCTGACGAATCAGATGGATGCGAGCATCTTGCGCAGCTTTTGCTGCCGCAATTTCTGCTGTTTCGTCTGTGGATCCATCATCAATAATCAGCAATTCAAAATCCGGATAGGTCTGCCGCAAAACCGTGTCTATACATCTTTCAATCACACCCGCAGCATTATAAGCCGGTACAACAATACTAATCATTTTGGAGGACTCCTAACACCGTTGTAACAGCCGGTCATATACCTGCTGGAGCTGCCGATCTATGTGTTCATCGAAAAATTTACTGTAATCTACCTGCTCTGCACGCTGCTTTATTTCGGCACGACATTTATCGTCGCTCATCTTGAGGAGGCCTGAAGCAAGTGCATCTGTCGAAGACGCTGCAATCATCAGCCCATTCTTTCCGCTCTCGATAATCTCGCCGTTTCCGCCTACATCCGTCACAAGGCACGGCAGCTTTGCTGCACATGCCTCCAAAATGGAAATGGAGAGATTTTCATGCAAAGAGGGAGAAAGAAAGAAATCAGAAACATTCAGGTATTTTTGAATCTGTTCCTGCTGCCCGGCGAAAATCACTCGCTTCGCATGCCGTAGGGCGGCACATTCAGACTGCATCTCCTGCAGATAATCGCCGTTTCCTACGATCAACAGGCAAAGCTCCGGCGGCCAACTCTCATCCAGCTGCTTTAACGCATCGACCAAGTAAGACAGTCCCTTTTCTTTCGTGACTCTGCCGACATAGATGCCGATTCTTGCATTCTCCGGAAGGTTCAACTCCATGCGCAGCGAACGCTTTTCTTCCTCACTGCAATTGGGATATTTCGGCATTCGGTTATACACAAACGGAAGCATTTTCTTCTTGTATCGTCGAAACACATCGCGCTGTGACGCCTGCTCATAGACGCAGGAAATTCCATCCGATAAGCCAAAGATCATCGGCTCCACCACATGTCTGCATATCCAGCGCTTTATCGGCGAGTAGTACACCAGATCGCTGAACATACCATGGACGGCCACAAGGATCTTCCCGCGGCCGGAAAGTTTTGCGCCGAGAACAGCATTTAGGCTTTCTATTCCTGCTCCACGGATGTGGACGATATCCGGATCCGCTTCGCGAATGGCTCTGCGATAAAAGCAGATATCTGAAGGGCTGATTCCGCAGTGGCAGTTGTTCAACACCACCGGGACAAATTCATAGCGGTCCGACAGCGTTTCCCGACTGCTCAGCGCTTTATATTCTGTTTTCAATCCGCCGTTGCTGGCGGTCGTTACATACTGCTGAACAACTCGGGTTCTTGGCATGTCGAGCCTCCTCGTTACAGTTCATTTTGATTATTTTTTCTGCAATGGCAGATGCCAAAAGATTTTTTTGCGGCATATTGCAGAAATTGCGTATGCCTTT
>OCQL01000030.1_pt1 | contig 16014 bp, 10 predicted proteins | sample 1538501 | NCBI WGS metagenome assembly OCQL01 (sample SAMN04571703, study PRJEB22368) | human gut metagenome | biome: human gut; material: stool | host: Homo sapiens | place: Luxembourg | collected 2012-10-18 | reverse complement strand
GTCGCACTATTGTTTTTTCACAGAAGGACATCTGCAAGTTCTTCGACATTACTACAAACTGCATCGCAATTGTACTCTTCGGTATCAGAAATGTTTCTGAATCCGAATCCGAATGTTACTGCAACAAAATGAACGCCTATCTGTTCAGCCCCTGTAGCATCGTGATAGGTATCACCAATAAGAACAGCATCATTATAATCGGTGCAACCGAGTTTTTCAAGACACGTTTTTACTATATCGGATTTTTTGAGTACGTTGTTGTCGTCTGCACCCATAGCAAAATCAAAAGGCGCAAGCATTTCATAATGGTCAAGAAGCTTTTTGGCATAATCATCACGTTTGTACGTTGCTACAGCGGTTTTTATTCCTGCATTGTCAAGTGCTGTGATAAGCCGCTGTATTCCGGGATAGGGCTTTGCGTAGTACAGAAATTTATCCTTATACGCATCACGGAATATCTTTGTTGCCACCCTTGCTTGTTCATCACTCAGGTCGAACTGTTTTCTCAACGAATCTGTTATAGGCGGTCCTATAAACTTTCTTACGCATTCAGGCGCAAGCGGAGGATAGCCCAATTCATTGACAGTATATTCAACACTTTTCATTACTCCGTCCGAAGTATCCATCAGTGTGCCATCAAGGTCAAAAAGCACATATTTATATTTTCCCATTGTTATTCCTCATATAAAGAGGGCGTCAGGAAAATAATATCGATTTCCTTGCGCATCTCAGCAATTTTCTTCTTAATTTCTGCATTTACGTTAAGCAATCTGTCATAATCAGCAGAAAGCTCAAGATACTCATTATAATAATTCTCGGATTTGTTCGGAGAAAATCCGTCAAAACCCGCTAATACAACCTTTGACGCACCACCATTTTTCAGGAGCTTCAGTAACATAATGAGCGAATTATCCGAAATGACATCAACATCATCTCTTAAATTCTCATAATTCAGCACATAGTCAAAGCTGTCACCAGTAGGAGTTATATTTGATGTAGCAACAATCTTTGCGTTGAGCCTGTTAGTGTTGATATCGGCTATCATCATACCGTATCTCTTTGAGTTGCTCATAAAGATATAATCCTGAGGTATATCACTGTATACAAAATTTGCGCTCATAACGACAGGGGCGTTTTCTGTAACGTATTGCTTCACTTTTTCGTTGTTTATTTTAAGCGATTTACCGGGACCGAAAACGAGGACAGTTTTATCCTTTACATCAGCATACAGTTCTTCGGTATTCTTTTCATCATTTTCTATGCTTGTCTGATATTTTCTGTACAGCATCTCAATACATTCTTTGTTGTAATTCAGCTTATACGGCTCGGAGATATCCTTTACAATGTTGTTTATAGCCTGGACTGACAGAGTTTTCTTTTCAAGCAGATATCTGATGTATTCCGGGTGGCAATCATTAGATGCCGAGAGAAAGAAATGAAGATTATAGCCCCAATAATGCTCACGGTATATTTTCATTATATTTGTATCTATCGCCTCAAGAACCTGATCGATATTGTATGACTTTCCGTAAGACTTGTTAAGACACATTATCAACAGTTCAATAGGCGCATTACCTGCGGATTTACCCATCCCGTAGACTGTACCGTCTACCGCTATATCCCTGTCTGTGCGCTTCTGAAGGAATGAGATGCAGTTTGAATATGCAAGCTGAAAATTGTTATGTGCATGATAGCCAATCTTGATAGAACTTTTCAGATTATGGTCAAGCAGTTCAAAATAATGGTTGAGTTGCTGACTGTGGAGCAGTCCATATGTATCTACAATAGATACCATAAACGGATCCGCAGCATTTGCCTCATCGACAAAATCCAGGACGTCACGATCGTCGTATGAGGTTATCGAAACCATCTGATAGCATACTTTATAGCCCTTTGCCATAATCTGCTTACCGAGTTCTATAGCCTTATGCGCATTAGGCTTCTTAAAGATTATTCTTATACCGTCAAGGAAAGAATCTTTCTTTTCGCCTATATGCTCAATGCCGCATGTGCCGTAATCGATCATGCCGAACACAAGTGATTTTCCCTTGTCACAGCCATTGTAAATAGCATTATAGCAGTCTGTATCCGGTTGAATACTGCGGTTTATGTCAAAAGGTCTTCTTTCATCGAGAAATCCGACCTCGATTATGTCAACTCCTGCGCTGACCAGACGTTCAAATATACATATCATTGTTTCTCTGCCGAAGTTCCAGTCATTGACGTAACCGCCATCTCTTAGCGTACAATCAAGCAAGCTGATATTCTTCATATTTTACCTCTTTTCATTTAACGACAATGGCAAAATCACGTTCGAGTACCGTTTCGCCATTATTTTCCACAACAATATATCCGGCAGTACAGTTCTTCAGACGTTCAGGTAATTTAACTTCAAACTTCCAGCCGCAGAACGGAGTAGCACATCCGGTTTCGTTCTTGCAGACATCGGCTCTTTTCAAGTGCGTCTGCGCATCGCCGACATACTCGTTATCAACGAATATCTTGACATTGTCAAAGTTATATGCAGGCAGAAACCAGCCGTGAATAGTAAGCACACCGTTCTCTTTATTGATAAAGCCGTTGTTTCCGTCACTGATTCCACCTCGTTTGATCTTGCCGGATTCATCGTTATAATAAAGTTCTGTACCGTCAACATCTTTTCTTGAAACAATGTTTCCTTTGTTGTTGAAACGATAAACGGGGCATTTCATCACAGGGAATTTACCTATGATTTTGTTGTCGATCTTGTACATATCACTCATAGTGGGATTGGTAAAATCAATACCGTCCAATATATCCGGACCGAAATCCCACCATCTTATCTCAAGCAGTTTCTCGATTATTTCATTGCTGAAACGTTTCTTTATCACCTTTGCCGGATTGCCGCTGACTATTGTATAAGGCGGAACGTCTTCCTTAACTACGCTTCCTGCCTCTACAACCGCACCGTCACCTATAGTAACTCCACGCATGATAATTGAATTGCAACCTATCCATACATCATTACCGATATTGATTTTTTCATAATGTCCGCTGTTTTTCAGATACCTGTTTTCTTCTTCGGAATATTTGTTCTGAAAATCCTTTGAAGACGCAATTTTATAGAATGAATTGCCACCGAAGAAACCGTTTGTTCTGAAAGCAATATGACCGGACGCAAAATTCACCGGATGCTCAGTCGAACCGATTTTACAATCAGATTCAATCATTACAAACCGTCCGATTCTTGCCGTATCACGAATAGTTACCGATGAGTTGATAAAAGAAAACGCTCCTATGCTGTCGCACTCAATTTTACAACCTGCATTTATAAAACCCGGAGCCTCAACAGTTACATCTCCATTTATCGTGCAACTGCCATACCTTGTTATTTCGGTAATGCCTTCTTTATTGCAAAGATTCATTTTTTCAGTGATAATCATAATTCCCTACCTAGTCCTTTTCTCTTCTCTTTTCTTTTAATATTTATAGGGATCATATGTTGTTGATCCTGTAAGTGCGGTGTGAATAATTGTTTCTTATTGCTGTTTTCCGTAATTTGTGTAGCAATACCAGATATAATCCTTTACATATTGCTGTAGCGTAACCGGTTCCTCGTTAAGTGAATTCCACCATTTGAATTTATCGTACTCAAACTGTAGATTCAACGCTTTTTTTACTGAAGGATATATCGGTAGTTGCCTGCCGCTGAGTTCATAAGCCTTTTGGGGACAAAAATCTTCGTAGTTGTCATTGGTGAATGCAAATATTCGTTTAAGCAGAATTTCTACGAGAAAGTTGTTAGGATGATTCTGCGAGTAGAACAACAATTGTTTTCGGTAATTCTGCTCGATAACATCGCTGATGGAAATATCGCACTTCTTTTCACGTTCTTTTAGTTCGTTAATCGAATCTTCCGCATTTTTTACCACAAAGTCTTTTGAATAGAAATCATCGGAATTCAGCTTTTCAGCTATTTCCTCCGGCGACATTTTATCGACCATAGCGATAATGTTTGCGTCACCGTAAGGAAACGCTCCGTTCTGTAGCTTCGGGTCTTTGAAATGCGGATTTCTTGAATTATGCGTAACCTGCGGATAGTAGCCTTTAAAATATATATCAGGTATGCAAACTCGCTTTGCGTCCGCGCGTAATCCTTTCAGTATTACAGAACTTGCAAGCATAGGCGAAAATTTATTTTCTTCCGATATATTCTGATAAATCAGATAATCTATCTGAGATATAAATCCATCAGAAAAACCGTTCTTCAGCTCATCACCCCTGATATCCTGCACAGACGGGATTGAAAGCACTATGTATTCCGACATCAGCTGTTCAGAGGTACAACACATACTGCTGATCGGCATAGTCAGGCTATTTCCATAGCTTATCATGATTTTTCTGGAAAACAATCGCTTTATTGTTTCTATAATCCCGCCTATGTCGGTTCCGATAAAATCAGCTGTTTTTTTCAGCTTGTTATAGTCAAGCATATTGTTGCTGAATACAGAATAAATCCAGAAAGGCAATACACGTTTACCGCTATACCTCGGATCAGACATACTCTTTTTCCAGTTCAGGTTAGCAACAATAATCTTATCCGTAAGATTCGGATCTGTAATTTTATATACGGAAGCGAATATTTCCGTCAATTCTTTTCTATACTCCTCGTCAAAGATAACCGCAACTTCTGATTGCAAAGGAAAAAGTAATTTGCTCCTGCTTGTTCTTACATTGTCACGATTGATAACAGATAACGGAGTAATTATTTCGGGCTGCGCTTCGGTTTCGCGAAGCGCAACTTTGTTTTTTAAAACCTTTACCGTAATTTTTCTCGGTTTAGTAGAAATAATTTTTGAAAACTCCCAACCGGCACGTGAATCACAATAGTCTGGAAAATTTTTAAACACATCCGGACGCAATATATTAAGTTCTGCATTTCCGGCAAATGCATTATCACTGTACACCTGTACAGTATTATAGCATACCCCTCCGGGCAGATACCAACCTCTTAATGATAATTTTTTGGTAAACATATTGTAATTAGGTTTACCGCTTATACCACCGGTAACTATATTGTGAATACCCGTATCGTAAATTGCTGTAGATGTACCGTTTTCGTAGCGCACAACCGTTTTTTTCACCGGATCAAATTCAAAGCAAACCGGATCGGGATCTTTTTGTGCACCGTTTGCAATACGCCTTTCAAGTTCATCAAGCAAATCGTTGTCAACCTCGGCAATATCAATATTACTGAGAAGTCCGGGAGAATAATCCCACCACCTGATTTTCAACAGACGCTCTGTTATATCGTTGGGAAAACGCTTTCTGATAACTTTTGCGGGAACTCCTCCGACTATCGTATACGGTTCGACATCTTTTGTTACAACCGCACCTGCTCCGATAATTGCACCGTCGCCGATATTGACACCGCGCATTATCTTTGCGCCGGCACCGATCCATACATCATTACCGATTGTTATCTTTTTATTTTTTTCTATAAATCTGTTATTGAACGATGAAGAAAAGTTATAATTTCCGTATTGCGGATCAAAATCTCCCCATATTGCAGGGCAATTAAAAAAGTTGCTGCTTGAAATGCCGTCTACAGCGTGCATAGGAAGACCTATTGCAACATTCGGACCAATAGAGCAGTATTTTCCGATTCGTTTAACATAGCGTATGCTGGCGTTCTCGTTTATAAAAGCATATTTATCAACAATTTCCGCATCGAGCCTGACACCACGGGTTACAATTACACATGGTGCATTGATTCTGGTCTTACATGTTGCGGCATTTGCAAAATCCGTGTCGCTGTCAATGTTCATTACCTCGTTGCCGGATATATCATAATACTTTACGCCGTTTAATTTCATAGTACACCGCCTGAATAAATCTGTATATCAATCCTCAAAGAATCTGTCTTCCAGCATAAGACACCAACAGTGGTAAATAGGCAGACAGTATTCCTGTATCATATATGTTTCGGTTTCGGGGACCTTTACTGCAATGTCGCATATTTCTGCGAGCTTGCCGCCTTTTTCACCGGTAAAGGCTATTGTTGTTATACCCTTTGCTTTGGCTGTAACAGCCGCATAAAGAATATTCTTTGAATTGCCTGATGTTGAGATGCCCAGGAAAACATCTCCTTTTCTGCCGTAGCCGTTCACCTGCTGTGCAACGCACATAAGTCCGTCAACGTCGTTAAGAAACGCTGTGCCGAGCGCTGTATGACCTACAAGCGAAATGCAGGGAAGCGCACCTTGTAATTTGCCGGCAAGTTCTGCACCCATAACAGGGTCAACAGCAGTCAGCGCGTCCTGTTCAGCCTTTGAAAGTCTGCGCCTGAACTTGAATCCTTTCATAAGCTCTCCGGCGATATGTTCACAGTCTGCGGCACTTCCGCCGTTTCCGCCGAGAAGAAGTTTACCGCCGTTTTCGTATGACTTTTCCATCGCGTCGTATGCGGCAATTATCTGGGTTTTAATCACTGCAAGTGCAGGATAACGCTCCATGAGTAAATCAATATGCTTATTGAGTCTTTCTGTCACGGTAATCCTCCTTACTCAAGACCGAGAGCAAATTCATAAAGTGAAGAACAATCGATATCTGCTCCGCTGTCGCTGTCATTTCCGATAAATGCAGTTTTGCAACCTGCGTTTTTTCCTGTCTGTACATCGGTTCCGGCATCGCCTACAAACCACGACGAGGAAATATCTATATTAAAATCTTCCGCCGCACGTTTTACAAGCCCTGTTGACGGTTTGCGGCATTCGCACTTTATCTTGAGTTCCGGCACTTCGCCATCGAATCCTTTATCCGGATGATGCGGACAGAAATAGATCCCGTCTATATATGCGCCCTCTTCGCCAAGAAGTGATTCCATTTTGTTATGTATCATGTCAAGCTCGTCAAATGTAACCTCTCCGCGGGCGATTACTGGCTGATTTGTAATAACAACCGCAAGATAGCCTTTACTGTTTATCAGTTTTACGGCTTTGGCGGCATTGGGCAGAAGTCTGAAATCATCTATATCAGTCAGAAATCCTACATATTCATTTATAGTTCCGTCACGGTCAAGGAACACTGCCTTTTGTCTGTGTGACAGATTTCTGCTTTCGGGTTTTCCGTTTTCTATATCCTTTGTGACCGATTCGTACCGGTCGGGAGTTCCCATATCAACCACATATTCGGGGGATTTATACGAGTACAGCTTTCCCGTATTGACAAGCGGACGTAAAACATCTCTGTCAAGGTCAAGCTTTTTTTCTTCCTTGAACAAATGCGCAGTTGCGGGATCGGTGAAAATTCTGTCGGACAGAAGATGAATTCCGGCATTGACAAGATTTTTCATCCAGCCGCGCTCTTCCTCTTTTGTTTTCCATGCGGTAATCATTCCGTTGCAATCTGCCGCAATAAGTGAACTGTCATATGGATGTGCGTTTGGGTGAGTGAACAGAGTGGCAAGCGCTCCGTTTTTTCTGTGGAAAGCAAGCATACGGTTAATGTCGATATCAAATATGATATCTCCGTTTATCAGGAAGAAATCATCGTTTATCTTTCCGGAAAAGCGCGACAAAGCACCTGCGGTTCCAAGCGGGACATCTTCCATTTCATATCCGATATTCACGCCGAATTTGCTTCCGTCACCGAAATAATCCCTGACAACTTCCCTGAGATGTCCGCAGACTAACACAAACTCGGATATTCCCTGCTTTTTCAGATTTTCTATCTGATACTGCAATATGGGTTTGCCGAGAATCGGAATCATCGGTTTCGGCACCTGCGAATTGACAGAAGCTATGCGAGTGCCTTTACCGCCTGCCATTATTATTGCTTTCATATTTTCACCTGTCCTGATTTTTATATCTGATAATCCTCTGCGTCAAAATAAATAACTCTTGTACCGCTGTCTTCAAATCTGAACGGTATATACAGAAGCTTATCAAGCGCCTGCATTACAGACTTTCTTTTTTCGGGTTCAACATAGAACACGAAAAATCCGCCTCCGCCTGCGCCGAGGAGTTTTCCGCCCAGAGCGCCTGCGCTCATTGCCTTTTCATATATCTCATCAAGTGAATTTGTCGATATTCTTGTTGTAATTCCTCTTTTCAGTTTCCAGGTATGGTCAAGCAGTCTTCCGAAATCGTTAAGATCGCTGTTTTTATCCGTGAGAATTCCCTGAGCTGTGTCAACAAGCGAATACATCTCAAGGAGCTGAGCCGTCTTGTCTTTCAGAACCGCCTGTGTTGATGTCTGGATATCTGAAGAAAACCTTGAAAATCCGGTGAAGAACATCATAAGGTTATCGTTTAGTATTTCCTTGCGTTCATTACTCATCACAACCGGAGTTACCTGATAACCGTCAGCGGAAAAGTCAATTCTGTTGAAACCGCCAAACGCAACAGCAATCTGATCCTGCACTCCGCCGGCTTCATTGCAAAGTTCGCGTTCGAGATATATTGCATCATCGGCAAGCTCCCGCTTACTTTTATACTTTCCTTTAAGCGAATAAAAGGCATTCAGCATACCCACAGCAAACGAACTGCTTGTTCCGAGACCTGACTTTGCGGGAAGATCTGCTTCGTACGTAAGTCTGATATCACGCATATCAAGATATCTCATGCATTCTCTTATTGACGGATGGTTTATCTCATCTATGTTCTTTACTCTTTCTATTTTAGAATAGGAAAGCTCGGTTGAATATTCAAAAAACGGCGGAAGGTGACGGACATTGACATAGCAGTATTTATCAAATGTTGTTGAAATTACAGCACCGCCATGCTCATTGTAAAACCCGGGGAAATCTGTGCCGCCTCCGAAAAACGACATTCTGAAAGGTGTCTGCGTAATAACCATTATACTCTCCTCCTGGTTTAAAAAATCGTTGTATGTGCATTGGGATCGCGCCAATCATCGTTGAGATGACTTCTGAACATTTTATCAAGCTTATCAGCACAGATTCTGAAATTGGCAAGTTCGTAAACCGATTCTTTCAGATTCTCATAACTTATATTATTACGGATATGCTCTACAAGCTTTTTCTTCATATCCGCAGGATCGGCATAGTTGCAGAAGACAATACCGTTGCCTGCAGTTTCTTCAAGTACGGGAAGATCGTATGCAAAGCATATCGTATTGCAGTACTGCGCTTCGATAGGCGGAGTACCATATCCTTCAAAATACGACGGGAAGAGCATATATTTTGCTTTCTTTATTTCCGTGAACTTTTCCTCATCCGTAAGCTGTATCTTGATTTCATAGTCCACACCATAACGCTCTTTCAGCTCGTCAAGTTTAGCTACATAATTCTTGTATGTGTCGTCAATCTTGCCGGTGCCGTACAACAGTACAAGCTTGTATCCTGCAAGCGATTCATCTATCATCTCAAGAATATCATAACTTCCTTTATATTTATCGTTAAGACGGATAAAAGCAACTATGTTATTTTCCTTCGGTACATCGGGAACATTATCAGCCGCAACTGTATTGACAGTAGGATACCAATAATCAAATGTGGTATACGACGGATTTACAAGATAATATTCCTTTGCATATTTCATTGATTCAAGATCGCTGGAAAGAATCATACAGCCGTCCTTGCAGACATTTCTCCAGGGAAGCCACAACTCATCGGGCAATTCATTGTCAAGGTATTTATTCACCCAGTTACCCGACTCGAAATTAACAAGGACAAGCTTTGCGTTCATCTTGATCGCAAAATTACGCGCTCTGAGATAGAATGTTTCATTTCTGTCACGGTGAGGAACAATAATCAGATAATCAAGCTCCGTTTCACCGGGAATATCAATATTTGAAGGATCGAGTTTTATAAACTCTATCGGGTTATCAAGTCCGGAGTCCTTCATTGCGTCCTTGAAAATGGGCATATTATTAGCTATGAAGTAGACCTTGTTACCTTTATAGCTGAGGCTCTCGGCAAGATTCCACGCATGGGATCTTCCTCCCGAATAATAGTTTGCGGGCATTGAAGCAATTACCGCAACCTTCATTTTCTTGTTGTTGTCGTTGGTTATTATCGGACGATTGCCGAAAATCTCATCGAAAATCAGGCGGGTTTTTGTGATATCGCGTCCCCAGTTCCCTGCTTTATTCGACTTATCATCAAAAAGATAATACTTGTTGAGCTGGGCAGTATGTCTTATAAACGCCTTTTTCTGTTCACTTGTATAACCGTTGTCAACAGCTTTTTCAAGCGTTGCTGAAAGTCCGGCATTATTATAACATTCATATGCACAGCCTTTTCCCTTCAACTGATTGTATCCGAGCATTACAACGGGCTTTTCTCTTATAAGAGCCACATACGCCGCTTGCGAAAGGATGGTTACGCATACGGTCGCAAGATCTATAAGCTTATTTATATCCACGTTGTTTGCAATTATCGTACCGGAAGCGAATTTGTTGCTGCAACCGTACATCTCCATAATTGTCGGGTGCGGCTTATAGATAAAGTTATAGCCTTTTTTCATACATGCTTTCTCTATAGCCAATGCGGCATCATTACTTGTCTTATATACAGGAGAGTGATACCTGCGTGTGTTTTCGGTATATGGATACATACCCGATTCAAAATCGTTCTGACCAAAATATATAACTGTTGGCTTTCCGGGATCAAGTTTGCTCTTGATTATGTCAAGTTCATTGTTTATCGGCTGAGGGTTACGGTTAAGCCCTGTGCGTTTAAGCTCGTCAAGCAATTTGCCTGCAGCTGTTTCTTCTTCTGCGGTGACTGCACGGCTGACAAAGTTTTCTGCTTCATCGGCAATGCGGCTCTCGCCCATCTGACCTTTATCCTCCAAGCACAATGTACCGGGCAATACGCCGAATTCAAAGAAACGCACCGGGATTCCGCGCTCCTTACATATATTGAAAAGCAGGAAGTGCATAGATGTGAATTCGTTCCATAAAACAAATGTCACAGGAGCATTATCCTTTGTATATACGTCAATCAGCTTATTGTAATATCCGTAAAGATACTGCGTAAGGTACTCAGGATAATTTTTACCCATATTCTTGAATCTTGCCGTTATACCCTCGACTGTTTCTTTAAGATACGGCTTTGAAGAAATAAACCTTTCAAGCTCCTTGTCCATTGGCATATCTATGCCAATGTGGAAACTGTTGGGCATAGGAACATAGTGAAGCGTTTTGCAATCTATTCGTATCTTTTTTCTGAGAACATTCCCCGTTACATACGGTGCCTCTGAAATGAAAAGGAAATCGTACTCCTGGATATGTGCGGCAATGCTGTTTATATAATTACAGGTGCCTTTATCAAATGCTGCATTATGGCCGCAGAATATTACAGTCGGACGCAACCGGTATCTGAGATCATCAGATATAGTACGGATTGAATGCTCAAAATCGTCAAACACTTTCTGCACGTCGGCATTGATCAATTTTTCGCGCTTTACAGCAGATATTATCTTTTTCACTATACCGGTACCGAAACGCCATGCCCATTTGAACGGAGGCAATATACCGTGATCGCGAAGCCACGCATATACCGTTTCCCGGAACTGAGAATGAACTGGAGTGTACACAGCAGAGGGTTGCGCCGTTTTTTTAGCTGCGGGAGATCCGCATATACGCTTGTACATTGTGACATAAGCGTTTTCTGCTTTAGGTTGCAGAAATGTGCTGTCTTCAAATCTGATATCAGTGAACAGTTCCGCATCACTGCGCGGCATCTTTTCAAGCATTCTGCGGTAAAATTCAAAATATGATATAAAATCAAAATCAAGTTCTCTGATATATTCTCCCAATACAGAAACAAAGCTCTCAGCGTATTCAACGCTCTGATTCTGGATAAGATCTATTTTATCAGAAAAATAATGTTTTTTATCTCTGATAAACTCAAATTCATCACCTTGTTTTTTTACAAACTTTACAGAATCTTCCTGTGAGTTCAACAAATCTTCTGTCAGTATCTGAATTATCGTTGTCTTCTGTATGTCAGACTCGCCCAATATTACCGGTGCTTTTACATTGAGCCCCGATGAATTGCTGTTTTTGAGAAGTTCCTTAGCAAAGAAATGATAGCCAACCGTTTCAAGGTCAAATTTATCTCTGAGCAATGCACAAGCAGAACCACGGTATCCCACATCAAAAACCGCAGTCTTCTTGCATTCATCTATAACCGAATGAATATAGTTATAAGATTCTTCCGCATATTTTTCGCCATGCTTGCTGAAATATGGCTGAAGTACAGGGGCAAGGCTTTCATAGTCCTCACGGACTATGCGGCTTGATAAAGAAAGTCCATGTTCTGCAAAAAGATTTTTGATTTCTTCATAATCCGCATCGTCTTCCGAAACAAAAAGCCGCTCCCTGATAAACAGATCAAGCGTCATTCCTTCGCCCGCAGGATACTCCCTCAGGCTTTCTGAAAGTCCGTTTTTCTCTGTGGAAAGAAATGTGTTTACAATAGAACGGGTGATATATATTTTCCTGATATTTATAGGATTATAATATTTTTCCAGAATTTTATGTACTTTTTCAGTCAGATAACCGTCACGATACACATAACACAAATCTGTTATGCCCAGTTTTTCGCAGTCGTCCAGCATCCATTTTGTGAAAATAAGAAGCATAGGTCCGAAAACATATCTGCTGAAATTGTTTACATCGGAATTGAAATAATCCTTATCTGAATAGCTGATAAAAGGATCATCAAACATAAGGTTTGCCGAGTGCGCTATAAGAAATCCGTTATCAGGTTCGGACGGAAGATTGTTGTACAGCTGTCCTAACATTCTCGATTTTTTCAGAAGTGTGACAGGAGTAGGAATAAATACAGTTGAAAGCGACATAGAAGATGCTTTTTTGATATCGGCATCAAATATACCGCCGAGATTGAGTATCTCAGCCGGTTTTGAAATCACATCGGAATAATCAGATATAATCTTTGAAAACAATGAACCGTCGGATTTTCTCATCTGAAGTTCTGAAGAGACATATACACCGTCGCATCCTTCAAATCCGTTTTTCTCAAGCAGAAGGGTTATTGTCTTCGCAGACAGCTGAGTGTCTTCGGCTACGCATACTTTTTTCCCTGAAGCAACAGCGGCTTTCCAGACAGCCAACATTGACTTTCTTGCAGAACACAGCTGAAGATACATTTTCTCTTCTTCATTTACAGCCATTTCCGGATCAAGACCATAAACAGGAAGAATTTCGGATATTTTACCGAAAGTTCTTGCAGAAGACGGTTCATAACACCTGTTCTGCAGTGCATCGTAATCATTGCACCGACGTATAATATCTCCAAGTCCTTCTACACCGAGCTTTCTGCCAAGCAGTACATTCATATCCCCGCTTCTGATAACCGGACGAAGAATGAGCGTATTAAATACGCCAAAGCAGATAACTTTATATTTATCCGACCTGACTTGTGCAATCAGTTCGTCGATATTCATAATATATCACCTTTCAACAATTTATCTTTATCGTAAAACAAAATCCTTATACTCGTAAAAAGCTATTTTCATAAACTCATAGAACTGATAAGAATCCAAATGCAGATATTTAAGACGAGTGCCGAAAATATCACAGAATCCGTCTGAATAATCATATACTTTTTTACAAATATCCACGCACTCATCCGATTCGCTTTTGCATTCATCGGGTGACATATCAATAATACGCTCGATCGTATTACGCATTTTGTCAAGATCTCTGGAAGACATGGTTCCAAACTGAACCATAAAGTCTATATTGTATCTTTTAGCTGTGCAATCTGCAAAAACTGTGTAAACTTCATTTTCACTGCCGCATATACCGGTTATTTTTCTGAGCGCCTGTGAATGGTGCGTTGAATATAAAAGATTATTCTCGTCAAAAAGTTCCGGACAAGTTGATCTCAGCTTTGAAATACATTTTTCTCTGTCTGCATTTCTCATTGAGATTATTTCATTGAAAAGAGGCAAATAGTGAATAATTGAGCCGATTTTTTCTTCGGTTGTATTATATCCGTACTTACGAATTACCGATAAATCAAGCTCAGACAGTGAAATTTTAAAAAAGTTACTTATAAAGTCGCCGACTGTCATATTGGAATCGACCTTTGCGTTTATCACCTCAGATGTGGAATCAGAAACAATTTTTTCTATATCCAAGCCAACGGTACACCTTTTGACGCATAGCTTCGGAGTTTTATATTCCAAAATTCTGCGGATTATTTTTTCAAGCAGTAAACCTTCATTTTCTATGAAAATTATACTTTTCCTGCCCAACCTGTAACACTCGTCGACCAGCCATTTTGCATAAGAAAACACAAGCGGTGCAATCAATATTTCAGATACACTGCTTATGTCGGAAATAAACCTCAAGGCGTTATCAGGCATCGAAAGGTTATCATAATCATCGTACAGACGGTTTATTGCAAAGCCGATGAGAAAAGTATTATCGCATCGTCTGTCGGAAAAAGAACGCAATCTTCTGAAAGGCACATCAGAATTTGCGATGCTTTCAACACGTCTTATCTGCATAGCCTCCATCCCCTGGCGTTTTGCAGAAGATACGTCTGAGCGTTCGTTGTCGCCGATATGTAAAATCTCCCCGGCTTCAACGCCCTGTTTTCTCATATCATCTATCACAGTCTGATATAATCGTCCGGTACTCTTTGTCATTTTATACTCAGACGAAAGATAAAGTTTATCATAACCCTCATAGCCGCAATGAGCAAGCATTTTTGAAATGAATGAGTACGGCAGGTAGATATCGGAAACGATTATAACCTTTTTACCGAGTTTCTTTGCAAGATAAAACAGCTTTTGCGCACTATTCCTTGCAGAAAGCAAAGAATACTCACACTCAAGCTCGGCTTGTAACAATCTTTCAATTTCATCTTCTGAATACTCATAAGCATTTTTCATGACATCATAAATATCAGAATACAATATCTCATCTTCTCCGACAGCCTGCTTTTGTCTGGCGAGAGATTCGCAGTTTTTTCTGACAAGCGCAAAGAAATCATTCTGCTTGCATTCTCTGCCTGCAACAACAAACAAATCAGTTGGGAATATACTGGGACGAAGAACCAGTGTGTCAAAAATATCAAAACTTATTACTTTATAACGAGGATTTTCTATTGCTTTACGCAGATCCTGTAGTTGGCTCATCAGTAAGTCTCCTTTGTTCCACGTCAGCCTAAATCCATATAACGGGCATTATCTGTGTTCTTATTGTTTCTTGCAACGATCATGCCCTCTGCTATGTTCCAGTCTTCAAGCGTATCAAGGTCACATGACTCGTCTTTGGGTATTGAGAACAGGCCGATTTCACCGCCGAAAATCGGATTTACGCCACTTTCCTGCATTTTTATGAAACTATCACGCTTCCATGCAGTTATAGCCCATGCGATTCTGTCAACAGGCGTCAGAAACTGGCTGTTTATTTTCTCCTTACGGCTGAAGTTTACCGGTTTTCCTTCACAGAAGCACTCAGTCTTTTCTGAAACTACCGAAAAAACTACATCAAAATCATTTTCGTCGACATATTCAACAAAATTCTTAAGGGTTTCTACTCTGAGGAGAGGAGATGTCGGATTTACCATAACAACATAGTCACAATCATGGACCTTGAGGAACTGATATGTAAAGTCACGGTTTGTCGCTGTATTTGAAGCAAGCTCAGGTGGTCTTCTGTGGAAATGTACCTTTTCGGTTTCAATCGCTTTTCCGAGCTCTTCGCTTTCGGTATTGACCCATATACTGTCAAAAAAATCACATTCAAGGCAGAAATCTATCGGGTACTTAATCAGAGGCTTTCCACCGAGAAATCTGATATTTTTCTTAGGAATTCTCTGTGAGCCAAGTCTCGCGGGTATCATTGCAACATATTTTTTATTCATTATTTTACGCCTTCCTTTTATGCAAATAAGTTTTAATACATCCAACTATTGATATTTTGTCAAGTGGCTCTGTTCGATTTCAAATGGCAAAATAGTAGTATTTCTGGCAAATTTCAGATCGGAAGAGCACACGTCTGAACTCCAGTCACTAGAGAGAATCT
>OCQL01000018.1_pt1 | contig 17510 bp, 16 predicted proteins | sample 1538501 | NCBI WGS metagenome assembly OCQL01 (sample SAMN04571703, study PRJEB22368) | human gut metagenome | biome: human gut; material: stool | host: Homo sapiens | place: Luxembourg | collected 2012-10-18 | reverse complement strand
TGTTATGATTTTTGCTGCCGTTGTGTATGAGCTGCCTTTCTTGGAAATCCTGAGTATCTTGAAAAAGCCGGATGAGTATTCCATACCGAATATGGATGTAGCAATCGCCGCCAAGACGATGAATATCATAATATCGTCATATCTATAAGAAAAGAATGCGTCCCATCCTTTGTTGTACTCCAAGTGAAGTATAACTTTATCCAGAAGGTCGGAATATTTCTCTATTGTTTTTCGCTGATACTCCATGGAAAACGATTCGTTATTTCCATCGGTTGTCTGCAAGTAGTTGATATTCAATGAGGCGTTCTGTATTACTTTCTCAATCGCACTATGATAACTCTCAATATAGCGTATCCTTCCAAATAACGCTTCATATAGATCTCCATCGTTCCATATATCACTGGAAATGTACTTATCTGCCGGCATAATTACTTCATAATCTGTCTCTCCGTTTTCCATCAGTTGTTTTATATGTTCGTCAATGCTCTTTATATTTTCTTGCCGGAGTCTGTAATCGTTTTCAATATTCTCCCTGTCCGCTTTATATTGACTGAAAAAGTTTTCAAGAACATCATCCGGTATGTTTCTTTGGCTGTACACATAACAGGTATAATATGATACGCCTAAATTTATGAGAATAAAAACGCAGAGCAAAAGAACCAATATCTTATTTTTTATGATTTTATAAAATTCAAAATTAAGTATTCTAAACATGGCTTTATATACTCATATGGTAATCTTCAACTCATATCTTTATTTGGACTGATATAATAATAGCTTTCATTCTCCAAGTCAATCCTCAGTATTCCCTGAACACCGCCTACAGAATAATAGTCACGACCATTTTCTGTCAATTGGAACTGCATATACACATAATTGCCGTCAACAATATAATCTATTACATCAACCCCCGACAATCCTTCATCCAATGTTATTACTGTTTCCTGTTCTCCAGTCATCATATTGTATCTATAAATGTTTCTGGAAGAAATCGTAATATAGCCGCCGTCCTCTATCTTAATCTCAACACGATTATTATCCATGTAATATATATAATCACCCACAATGTAATAGTTGGCTACATCACATAAATCATAGGTTTTATAGTCGCTCCCATCGAAACCAATTCTCGAAAGTCTGGACTCTCCGGAATCAAACACTTCAATAAAATATAGATAATCATCATCATACATATATGTATGGGTACTATTATTCAGCATGACCTCTCTTTTTGTTACATTTTCAGTGGTAGTATAGTATAGCTGTCCAATTGACTCATCGTTATAATATAACTTCCCATCTCTCGCAAAAAAGACTTGATTTTGATATCCTTCTATCAAATCCAGTACTTCTGTTTTTTGGGTTGAAATATTCTGCCTTAAGAAGTTGACTGACCAAACGTCACTGTCTTCATTTGGCAGTACGTCGTAATAATAACAGTAATTATCATAGTAAACCTGAGTAAGTATGCTTCTGCCTAAACTTGCTCCCCTCAAAGGCACAACATTTTTGTTTGCCATATCGTAATAACAATATACCTTATCATAGTCAGAGTCATCATCAAACTCAAGTTTTGTAAAAAACATCTTATTATCGTAAAGTATACATCCATCTACACTTCCAAAAAATGGACAATCTTCTGTTGTGTGATCACACAACGGATCAATGCAGCAACCGATGAAAGTGTCGTTTTTCATATCATAATAATGCGGTACCTTATTAATATCTACTTGAAGGTATGCTTTATTATCTGTATATCGCTTAATAATATCATTCACGTTCACATTGATTTTACTTGCACTGTTTGAATCATTGGTTTCACGGTATGAAAAATCACTCATGCCTTGGAAAAAAGCTGTTTCCATCCAATTTTCTTCTTTTTCAGATAAATGGTCATCCATATCGGAATACGAATCTATAAACCCATTTTTACAAGACGTTGAAGCATATAGTATCAAGCCAAGCATTATGATTATTTGAACTGCTTTCTTTATTTTCATGCACACCTCTCTACATTATTCTTTCTTAGATGTTCAAGTAATAATTAAAGAAAAGGTGCATAAGAACTTATTTACATACCTCGTCATAAGAACCTATGCACCCTTCTTTATTCTATACTATGATTCCTGTTGCCAATGTTGTACTACGGACGTAAGTCATCAAGCGATTTTCCGCACAGAGAACACTCACGCTCTGTAATGACAGAGTGGTTTCCTGCTTTATAATGCTTAATGGTCTCAAAGCTGACTACATTGGTAGAAGAATATGCTCTATACCAACCAGATACATGTGTATAGTTAGATACAGAAACCTTAGAGTAGCCGGAAGAAGATCGATTTGCAACACTCGCATAGTTGCCTGTTTTTGTGCTTCTTGGTGCACTGTATGCAGTGGTATAGACATTAGAGTCCAAACGTGTTGCATTTGAATCACTCGTTGTTTCTGAAGCAACATAACCAGAGTAAGGCACGTCTGCATAAAGATAGCCATGATAGCTTCCACTAGAAACACCACCGCCAAGCTGAATGGCTGATGCTGTTACTGCGAGAGAAGAACTTATCGCAAGAATGCTTAGCATAAAAGCGATCTTCTTTTTAAGCTTGTTTTTCATTTTTTACCTCCACATTTTTATTATGTCGTTTTATAACCATATTCGCCGACATATTTGCGAACTTCTTGATTGAGTGTTATCAAGAAAGACATTACAACCGTTTTACGCGTACAAACGATCATACTATCCTTGGTTGCAATATGTAAAGAGTCCCGATCGCTAACTCTTAAACATCTATCTGTAAATAATAATCCTTTGCTGTGAATTGGAATATAGTCTCTCTTCTCCGAGTTCTTTAAGTTTTCTCATATAGCTTTCCTCAAAATCTCTTTTATCCTCATCCACAACTCTAAGTTGTCTATTCCAATCCTTTTTATTACCTATATGGAAAAAAACTCATGATTGTTACAGCTTTCAGAAAAAAATTTCAAATATTTTTTATTTCATCTCAAAGCCGCATTTTTCAAACCCTTTCACTACCTATATGGCATTTTTATCCCCAAATGTTACAGCTATTTTGAAATTCTTCCGATTTTTTTGCTCCATTACTCTTACACCAAGACGGCGTTTTCTACATCATATTCCACAACACTTACCATATTTGTCCGATCATTGTGACTATGTTGCTTACATGCTCTCCACAGCTGTATCATTATCTTTCCCACTTTCTTTTTGCCAGACACACAGCCATCCCACCCAGTATGACCACACCCGCAAGAAATGCCATGTATCGGGCCCCATGCAGCGTCACGTCAGTACCTTGCAGAAATCTGGTGTAATCGAGATGTGAGAATAACGGCAGTCCGATTTTCGACAATACAGCCGGGAGCAGCGTCACAATGCCTGTGATGATCCATGTGGTGCCATACCTTTTCGTGAGCGCGGACAGGGAGCACACAAAAACGCTGAGCAGAACGGCGGCAAGGATCCGCACCCCATAGAGGTACAGCAGATATTCCCCGATCGACACGGCATACGGATAGCTGGCGAGCGTTTCCACAGAATGCACGGGCGCGTTCCACAGAGGCAGATCAAAGGATCGATACGCAAACAAAAGCTCCACAAGATTCCACACGACTGTGAAAGCCGTTGTCAGGACGCACGCCGCCAGCAGCTTGGCCGCAAATGTCCTGCAACGTCCGTGCTTTGTCGTGCGGAGGATCTGGACAAATCCTCCCTCGGACGAGCGGCTGTCATATTCCATGGCGAAGCTGCCGACGCAGATGAGTACGATCACCGCGTACAGGTTCCAGTCAAAATCCGAAAAAATCAGCGTCGTCCAGCCGGTGTCGTAGAGAAACCAGGCTTCCCGTCCGTTTTGCTCCATTTCCTCTATATAGTCGACATGCTTTTCGATCGTTCTGAACAGCTCCCCGCGCGACACGGCATATTCTCTCTGCCGTCTATACGTCTCATATTCCTCCCGCGAAATCTCCAGATTCTGATACGCGGTATCCATTTCGTCGGAACGGGCTAGCGTATCGTCCATGTATGCCCTCTCGTCGGCAATCCATGCGCGCTTTTCCTCCGTGAGCGGTCCCTGCAGCTTTGTCATATAGCCGTGATACGCCGCGTCCGTAAAGGTCGGATTCGGCTGATACGCCACATAAGCGCCATAACATTTCACCACAAACAGCAGGCAGAGTACGATCCATACCGTCAGACTCTTCCTCTGTTCCGCCATGAGGAGAGAGCGCGGATATGTACGCTTTCTGCCGCCTGTTCTGTGGAGAAACGCCGCTGCTTTGTCTCTATGTCCGGCAAAAATGCGCTTCGGCACACCCATTCTTTCCTCTGCGCGCAGTCCGTACAAAAGCAGTGAAGCGGTGACAGCAGCGGCCAGCAGCAGCGCATATACCATGCATACCAGCACCGGGAACTCCACTACATGGTGCAAAAGGTTCACCGCGTTGTATCTCTCCACAAGCGGCGCGGCAAAGGATACCGCGATCAGGTTCAGATGCTTCGCGAGATTGTCCGTTGTATACACACGCAGCGCGTACAAAAGCAGATTTATCCCCAAAAAGCCTGTACCACACAGATACAGTACCACAATATGCCGTACCCACAGCGACAGAAGCACACAGAATGCCGTCATACACAGCATGGCAAGCAGACGATAGAGAAACGAAAGTAAGAAATACGTGCCGAATCTCAGAAGATAGGGGCAGGCGCCGTATCCGTCCAAAAGCTGCACGGCATTCCGCGGGTCAGAGTAGCCGGACGCCATACCGTATATCAGAAAGGACTCGGCTGTAAAAGCGATTGTCAGACAGGCGGCGCAAAGGATCCAAACCGCCGTTTTCGCCGCCGCGCTGTGCAGCCTTCCCCGCCGTGTGGTGCGCATGATGGAAAGAAAACCATTTGCGAAATCGCTCGAAAACACCGCAGCGCCTATCGTCATCACCGCAAAAAAGAGGAATATGTTTACCGCGTAGTCCGTAAAATACAGATTCCATCCCCGCACTGTGGTTTCCGTGAACCGCACCTCCCGCTGCGCGCGTTCATACTGGGCCGCAAGCTGCCGCTGGTACTGTACCGCGTATGCGTCCTCCGCGATTCCGGCCACTGCATACTCCCGTATGTTCCGATACGCCGCGTCTATGATACGCTGTGTATCCTCCCGATACGTCATGGCGGCATGGGAAACGTCATACGCCTGTCCGCCGGAGCGCACCGTGTTGTAAATCGCAAAGGCTCCGTTGATACAGAACAAAATCGCGATCACCGCCCACAAGAACCGTGTTCCTGTGAGCTTCTGTATTTCATATCGAATCAGCTTCATATCAGGAAACGAGCCGCAACGGCACAAAGGTGCTTTGCATGGTTTCGCCGTTTTCATACCGTGCTACAAATCCCAGCCCACAGGAATATATACGGATGATCGTCTCTGCCGGGGCCGCCGTGTACAACAGCGTTTTCTCTCCTATGTCCCGCGAGATCGTATAGAGATCGTTCCCCTCACTGTAGCATATTGTATTCCTGGATAACGCCATATAGGAAATGTCCGTGCCTTCCATCAACAATACCGGCTCTACACCTGCCTGCAAATAGAGCACCGCCGACCCATTCCGGCTCGTTTCCACACAATACGCGCCGCCTTCTTTGTCGAAAAAGTAGATAGAAAGAAGACTGCCTTCTTCCGCACGCAGCAGATACTCTATTTCCTTCTTTTTCATGTCGATTCTGTATACACCAGTCACATCGCTGTAGTAGGCGTATCCGTCATGAACGCCAGCAGATACCCAGCTTGTCGTGATTCCGCACTTTTTCGGGGAACCGCCGGAATCCTTTACGCGCCACAGCTCAAAGGACTCATTCGTATCGTCCGCCGATCGGACAGAATAATAGATGTAACGGTCCGCGTGGATCAGACGCCCCTGCAATCCCTCGTACCGTGTGCCGGTAATGGTGCATAACACCTTGAGCTTTCCCTTGGCAAAATCATATCGCATGATGGACTGTGGCAGGACATGCTCCCCCATCTGCGCGTCGTAGTATATCTCCCCATCCTGCATAAAGTAAAGCGTGCTGTCCTCCGTCATAAGCATAGAAGCGGATGCGAACGGACAGGCCGCCTCCGTTGTGTGAGGGCAAACCGGATCGGGACAAAGCGGCGTCTTTTCCCCGGTCAGAATATTGTATTTCTGAATCACCATATTTTCATCTGTCATCAGGGCATACATATCCGCAAACGTGTATGCTCCCGCGGTATTCTGACAGCCAACGACTGTAAATAGGCATACTATCGCAAGCGTCAGACAAAGCGATCGATATATTTTCATGTTTCACCTCACATATTCACTGCATTCGGTCCGCATCCAGTCTGCTCTCCGACACACCGAGGGACGCTTCTCCCTTTTTATCGATCAGGTAGTACGCTTTGGTGTACTGCACATATTGCCCGTCCCCGGCTGTCACCGTTTGGATCTGTACCGCCGATCCGTACCGATAGTCCTCCATGTACAGCATGATCCACTCCTGCTCTGCCTCCGCCGGCTGAAAAGCCACACGATCCTTTGTCAAGCGTCCGTCGCTGTCCATGTCCGCACAACGAATCACGAGGTTTCTGAATCCTGTATAAGGCGCGTTCTCGTTCGTTACGACGATACTGCCGTCCTTTTCCGCGTACTCCTGATAATAGAAAAGAGTTTCCGCATCCTTTCCTGTATCCGGCATATAGAACAGCGCTCCGTCACACACCGTGAACGCCGCTATATTTTCCGCAAGCTTTTGCGCCTTTCCCTTGGTTCCCTGCGCGGTGCGATACAGTGTTTTCTCACTGAGGTAGTAATAGTGATTTCCGTACACCTGCCCGAGGTATTTCTCACCGGAGCATTTTTCAATCGGTTCCAGAAAACGGTTTGTGAAATACGCGCCGGTCTGATCGATCTTCACGATCACGTCCTTGCCGAACCGGTACACCGAGCCATCTACCTCGATTTCGGTATACACAGCCGCGTCGATGTTCACAGCGTAGTATATGGAATTGTCTCCCACATAATTGCGCGGTGCTTTGAGATACAGTATGCCACCGTGGAACTGTATTTCTGTCAGCAGCCTGTCGGACGAAAACAGCTTCTCATAGGAATCCGCTCCGTTTTTCCAGCGCAGAAGGAACCATTCGACGGTTCTCCCGGACGGACGGGACAGCGTGGTGCCGATATAGTAGAGACTGTCCCCGTACCACACAGCGGCATGCACCATATCCTGACTCGTCAGATGGTCGCAGACCGCGGTAAGATCCTCCCTGCACGCCGCGGACGCGCATGCTTTATGCGTCTCTCCATCCGACGAGAGATAATACGTACCGTACTGAAGATTCTCCTCCTCGACGACGGAATGACGGGAAAAGCAGTCAACGGCATCGTCCTCCGCCTCCGGCAAAGCGTATTCCGTAAAAAAGCTGTCCCGGTCTGTTTTTTGTGTGATCACGGGATCCATATCCTCAAAAACGGAAGGCTGCGCCCAGTGATACACAGTATCCGGCTCTTTGACTACGTTGTCATCTGTGACAGGATGGGTAAAATCTGTACGGTTCTCCTTGGTATGTGTACACCCTATCAGAAACGCACACAGGAAACACAGTAAAACGGAAATAAGCCTATGCCGCATATGCGTTTTTCCTCCCAATCTTTTGAATGAATAAGGCGCAAGGTATCAAGCACCGATGATAATCCGTGTTCTTGCTCCCTTGCGCCTATTACTATCTAATGATTCTTAATATTCGATTATTTATGAACTCTTAGAATCAGAAAGGCTAGCAAGACAATACCAGCATTCAGATTCACACGAATGGTCTGACCAGCCGGAACTGAAAGTAGACGGAGCAGATGACGGTAATGTTGCCGATACAGAAGCACTTGTAGTGCCACTATCCCATCTGCTATAGCTTTCACCACTTTTCATCGTTATTCCAGCTTTTGCATATGCGGTTACCGGTCGAGAACTAGTATTACTTGTCGATGCAGTAACAGTTTCTCCAGAAACACTCTTCGAACCGGATCCAAGAGTAACCGTTACATTTTTATTACTGCACCATGTTCTTGTACACTTTGTTTCCAAAGACACAGCGTTCGCAGAAAGTGTCATAGATGCAAGCATTCCGGCTGCACAAATTATCGCTAAAATTCTTCTTTTCATTTTATTCCCTTTCTCAATTACCGATAAGCAACTGTTTATCAATTGTAAATTTCGATTTCTAAGATATGGCTGCATTTGTAAACGCGCATAGCTTGCATCACATATTCTGAATGAGTTCCATGGATCCAAACTATGCGCAAACATGAATACGTTTCATTGGATATGGCAGGCTATATGGGATGATTTCGTATTGCAGGTTATGTACAACATAATATATCCTTAGATCTAGTTCACTAACCACTTCCTCTCACCTCATTTCTAATACTATTTGAACTGATCTGTAATGGACACCTATTGGATTTTTGACTTCACAGTCCACTATTTTTCAATCTCGTCGATATTCCTCTTCATAACCTATATGGCAAAAAACATCCTAATTGTTACAGCTTTCAGAATAAAATTTCAAATATTTTTATTTCGCAAATTGCAATAGCAAGTTGCGTCTCTTTCATTTTGATGGATCATTAAAAACTTCACTTACACAATCTTCCCATCCGAGATTCGCACCACGCGGCTGGCGTATGGCAAGAGGTCCATATCGTGCGTGACCATGATGATCGTGTGTCCCATTTTGTGCAGCCTTTGCAGGATGTCCATCACCATATCCCGGTTCTGTGTGTCCAGGTTGCCGGTGGGTTCATCCGCCAAGATCACCTTGGGATCGTTCACCAGAGCACGGGCAATCGCGACGCGCTGCTGTTCTCCACCGGACAGACGCGTCACCTTTTCCGTCGCTCTGTCTGCCATGCCGAGCAGGTCTAACTTCTCCCGCGCGATCCGGTAGCGTTCCGACTTTTTCACACCGGCATAGCCAAGTGGGTGCGATACGTTATCGATCACGTTGAACTCTTCGATCAGGTAGAAGGACTGAAAGATAAATCCGATCTTCTCCCGCCGGAACAGCGCTTTTTCCTTCTCCTTCAACGTAGCGAGATCCCGGTCTTCGAATGAATACTCGCCGCTTGTAGGATCATCCAGCAGTCCGAGAATGTTGAGAAGTGTGCTTTTCCCGCATCCGGATTTGCCGATGAGCATGAGAAATTCCCCGGAATCTATTGTCATGGAGATACCGTTGAGCACCGTGTGCGCGCCGTCGTATGTTTTGCATATGTTCTTGAGTTCTATCATAATAACCACCTATTTCAGTATTGTGACAGGGCGGATCTTCAGAAAATCATTCCGCATGATGGCGTAGGAAATGGCGTAAGAGAGGATCGCTGTCAGAATCAGACTCAGATAGCCGATGGGATGCAGATGGATCTCCGTCATATAGTGCGGAAAATGACTGCATATCCAGCTTCCAAAGAGCACGCCGAGCAGTACGGCGACCGCCTGCGTGAGGATCGTGTCGCCGGTGATCTCCAAAAGCATCCTGCCGGGAGATGCGCCCAACGCCATCGAGATCGCGATCCGTTTTTTATCGCGGTATATCTGAATGATCTTGAGTCCGCCGATCGCAAAGACAATGATGAAAAGGGACATGGCGGTTAGAAATACGTAAATGTCCGTCTCTTCATTTACAATTACGTACTGATATTCCAGTTCTCTTTTTCTGCTGTCAAATCTGTAGGTCACATTGCTGTCCGTCTCAAGATAATTAATAATATCTCTGCAGGTCTGTACAGTCGCTTCCGCCGCGTAATCTGATGGGAAGAAGACAAACAGACTTTCAGACATCTTGAACTCGTCCCGCACATCATAGGTATCCGGTACAAAGATGCATTTGGACGTCTGTATATCAAAATCCGCGCCGGTATGTTGGCTTACAGAGATGATCTTATTTATGGAATCGAGCCGCTCCACAGGTAGAGAGGTGTCGTCCGCCTGTATCTCGCCGGAGGCACGAAGAATGATTCTGCCAAGCTCTCTGTCGCCAAATTCCGACAGATATAAGGGCGCCTCCTCTCCGACAAAGCAGGTGCCATCCGGATAGAGGGAGGTATCCAACCCGATGATTTTTTGCAGAAACGTTGTGTCACAGAAGATGACGTACATCCGCTTACCTTCGAGCCGTGGATCTGGAGTGGTCCAGAACCGGTAATAATACACATGGGAAAGCTCTATATCCGGCGCGTATTCCCGGTTGAGCTGTGCGATTTTTTCCCGGTCAAAGAGAATGGGTTCCTCTGTATTCTTTGCGGCGATCAACATATAGTTCGATTCGGCGATCTCATCCGCGATCCGATCTGACTTGTCTTTGAGCGAGCAGAGCAGATTCACCGTGTAGAACAGGAACGTCATCACAACGGTGAGCTGGAGGAGGATGAGAATACAGGAGAGAAAGTGCCGCCGTATATTTCCAAATACCTGATGGAGTACGTACATATCAATTCTCCTTTTTCAAAAACGCGATCAGTGTGTTTTTCCGCATTCTTCCAACAACGATGAGCGTCAGTATATGTCCCACGAGAAAACTGAACAGCGCGTGGACGAGAATCGTTACCGGTGAATAATGGGTGTCTATCGTGGTCAAGCGCAAAAGAAGCGGTGTGAGTATATACACGATCACATCGCTGATCCCGATCAGGATCAGGTTTTTCATCTCCACGATTTTGCGGATGTGGCGCATCTCCGCGCCGAGCAGCCGGCGGATACCGATGGATTCGCGTGTTCCCTCAAATTCGCCGATGAAGATCATACTGATATTGGTAATGGAAAGAAGCAGCAGTGCACTGCCAAGGAGCAGTAGGTTGATGGAGGTCAGAATGCCATCTTCGATTTCAAAATTTGTGACATCCGCCGCGTTTTTCATCGTGAGGGTCGGAGAGGCACTTACCTGTACCTCTGTCGGCGCGTCCGACGCGTGGACATAAAGCTCGTAATTTTCCATGGATGTTCCCTCCGCGAGGTCCGACGCGGGCAGAAGGATCGATTGCAGATTGTATATCGACCGGACGATCGTGGTGATCTGGTATTCCCTCCCGTCTATTTTCAGCAGTTCTCCGACACGCCAGCGGTAAATCTTAAAGAGGTTATTCTCAATGGTACAGGCAGGGTAGGAGGAATCACGATCCTTGGCAGGCAAGCTGTCTTTTATCGTGAAATTTTCATAGTTCTCAATGGCGTCGTCCAGATAGACAACCCGGATCGATAGCCAGGAATCGTTAAAGATAATATCCGCATGACTCTGCTTTTTCAAGGATACCGGATACTGACAAGCGTTGTAAATAGCCATAACTTCGTCCTCATCCGTGGTGGAGAGGATCCGGACGTTTTCCGCGTCGTGAATGCGCATGGAAGGCATAAACTCACCCATGACCTGGATGTTCACAATCGCCATGCAGAGCGGCAGAAGACTGGCGGTCAGGGAGAGGATGATCAGCACGCTGGTTTTCTTATGGTGACGCAGAAAGGCAAGGCTATTTTCCCAAAGAAACGCACACATCTTCATTTTTGCGATACCTTATAGACGATCCCGCCATTTCTTTGTGTGGAGTACAGATTTCCTTCTGTATCCATCGCAATATAGGAGTTCGTGCTCCATTCCGTCTGTGCGTCCGCATTTTGCCGGAAATCCACTATCGTTTCCACATAATCACCGGAGCGGTCCAGTCGTACAATAGACGAACCATCATAAGCAAGGACGATGAGAGAGTCATCAGTTACGAGAAAATCGGAGGAATACAGAGCGGATGGCAGCATTGTTTGCGAACCGTCAGCAAAAGAATATAAAAAGTTCTTTCCTGACATATTAAGCATTGTAGTACCACTATTCTGGGTAAATTCTCCTGTATTAATAAAGTAAATATTTCCAAGATAGGTATCTAAAAAACCATAGTATGTCTTGTATTCATGAGTATATGTATTATCTACCGTGTATACACCTGCTTTACTTGGGTTGAGTGAACCGGAGGACACATAGATTGTCTCATCCTCCGATATTGCAATATCTGTATAAGGAAACTCAAAATACTGAGTTTCTTCCCACAGGTAAATACTGTCAATGTATTCTAAATCACTATTCAAGCACTGTATACGACGGTTACCCATATCCAGGACATATAGAGTATCGCCGGATACCGTCATGGCACCAGGTGTGTTGAACTGTAACGGTGCTGCGCCAAGTTCTCCGACAGTTGAGATGTAATTTCCCTCCATATCGAATACAACCAAATCATTATATTTATAATCGGATACAATGATGCGATTGTCAAAATATGCAATACCAGAAGGTTCTGCAAGAATAGATTTATCTTTGCAGAAGATCTCCGCCTGGTAGTTTCCAGAAAATATAATTTTCTCAATGGGTGGTTTAGCAGACGTACCGCATGAAGTTATACATAATATTGATATGAGTAGAAGTAGGCAAAGACGTTTCATTATTTCTGTTCTCCGTTAAAATATAATCAAGCTGCTATTGCTTATTGTCGCTTCTTTATTATACGATACTATTACTCAAAAGTAATGCCTTAAAAGTCAAGGTTACCAGCTCAGTCGCAGCAACCGGTCTTATGAAATGCTACAGTTGTCGCACCGCATTTTGTGCATTTCATTTGAAGGTATGTGTTTTCCGTTTTAGGTTTAAGCCATAAGAATCCACACTTACCCTCATCGCACTGGACTCTTTCACTTCCCGCAACTTCATTGAATACATGGTCACAGCTGTATGTAGAGGTATCATCACCTATGGCAAATATGATGGCAGGGGTAACTGTGAAGAGAAGCATACTTGCCAGAACACATGCAATAGTTTTTTTCATTTTTTAATCCTTTCTACAAGCAATAGCAGCTGATTAACAAATTTATTTTCCGAACGCGTCGATTATACAACTCTCAAGTTCGTCTTCTTCAGTTCTTCCTATGAATGATTGCCCTGATTCTGTTAGTATTAAGAAGCTAGGATACCAATCTATTCCAAGAGCATTTAGAAATATCGCATCCTTATCACAGATTCTTTGAGGATTCTCTGTGTGATAGGAGTATATTCTAATTAACTCGAAAGGATGCTCCTTTGCTATATTTTCAATAATTGTGTCTGCAAGTTGACAATCCTTACATCCCTCCATTGTGAAATAAATAATGGTGTCGTCTCCGGATTGTTTAACATAACTCGACACAATGTAGTCTGCCGCATTAGTGAATAATGTGTTATTATCAACGATGTCAAGTGACTGTATTTTTTCTACAATCTTTTTTATTGTGTTATCGACGAAGACAACGTTATTATTATCATCGACAATATAGTATTTAGGGACACTTGAACTTAGTTTTACGCTTTTGTCCATAAACAAGCTGCTCTCTGTTGAAATCTCATATTTTTCAAGAACTTTCATCGGGGGAGTTTCTTCTTCCCAGATAATTTTTATTGTCAATTCAGGTGTTTGATATATTTTGAACAACTTAGAGATACTTGAAAAATTTTCAAGACAGCTTCCACAATGTTTCGAGAGATATACATATATGTAATATCTATTATCATGAATATAGGTGCTATCATCAGCATTGTACAAATGATCTGTAGGAAATGTATCGCCATATTCTAACAGTAGTATTTCTCGATTGTCCAGTTTAGTGTAGTTCATCATGTAAAAGCCGATACATATGAATAACACCGATGCTATACCTGCAATCACAATTGCAATATTGCTTTTTTTCATAATGACCTCCATTCCGCTATTATTGCGTCAAGTTCATATAGGAATGAACATATCATCCTTATAGCTGATATAGTAAAAACATCTTGAACGTTACAGCTTTCAGATACTCACTCTGAAGTTTCATTTCAACTTAAAAGTTTATCTGCAAGTTCTTTCACTACCTATAAGTGAAAAATGGTACTGTCGGATAGCAGCATACTTCATTCAAGCACACCACGGCGCAAATGCAGTACTACATCGGCATAGGCAGTCAGTTCCTCATTGTGTGTGACCATAAATATCGTCTTGCCGCGTCCTGCTTCCAGTAACGTCTCCATGATCGTCCCCGTTGTGTTTTTATCCAAATTGCCTGTCGGTTCGTCCGCGATGAGGAGAGACGGCTCCATAACCAGTGCCCGCGCAATGGCGATACGCTGCTGTTCCCCTCCCGACAGCTCGGACGGATAGTGGTCTGCCCTTCCTATGAGTCCCACAGAGCGCAGTACCGTCTCCACACGCGCGTCTCGTTCTGCTTTCGGAAAATGGCGGTACCCGAGCGGCAGTTCGATATTCTCCCACGCCGTCATTGTCGGGATGAGATTAAAGCTCTGGAACACAAAGCTGACCTTCTCCCGCCGCAGATCGGTACGTTCCTTTTGGGACAGCGTGTGTATCGGCGTATCGTCGAGAAAATATTCACCCGCGGTCGGCGTGTCGAGCAGTCCAAGAATGTTGCAGAGCGTGCTTTTGCCACTGCCGGATTCCCCGAGAAGCATCACGAGCGTATGATCCGGTACTGTCAGCGAGATCCCGTTCAGCACCTCTACACTGCCGTGACGGGTCTTGTAGGTTTTTCGTATGTCGCATAGCCGTATCATATTCTCCCTCACTTTCTAACTGTCAAAAATCCATTCGGGTCAGTCCGCAGCAGCTTCACAGCAAGGCGCAGTATCGGCAGAAGCAGTATCCCCACCGCCGCGATGACACAAAGCGACTCAGCCGTACCGTTTCCCATGTATGTCAGAATCTCCTCCGGCAGACGCGACGCTGTGATTTCATTTTGCAGATACGACACTGCCAGAATACGCCCGAGGGTCAGTCCGCATAGGAGCGCCGCCGTGCATACCGTGAACAGCTCCACGAACATGGTGACAAATATCTGTCCGCGCGATAGTCCGATGGCGTAGAATATACCGACCTCCCGCATCCGCTCCCCGATCATCAGCGAGGACACATACAATATGGCAATCGCACCGACAAGCAGGACGCCGAACTGTATCAGCGACGCGCCCTCTCCCAGCTCCCGTGCATGACTGCTCATCTCCTCCACTGCCGCCGCTTCCTCTTCCGTAAAGTCATATGCGACTGTAATTATCCTATCTGAGTATTGACGGCATGGGACAGCGACGGTCATGAACACACCTGTAAGCAGTGCACAGACCAAAATCAGCGGCAAAAGAACCCGGTACCGTCTGCGCTGCCGCCATATGTTTTTAAGCGCGTTCTGTAGCAAAAACATCACTATACCTCCCGTTAAGTCTCATCCTGCCGTATCAGTCGTATCGGGGAATGCACCCTTATGTACACCGCGATATACAGTGCCGTCACAAGAAAGCTCAGTACCGCGGCACATATGGCAAATACCGCACCTGCCCCTGTCATGCTGTACCGCACCTCGTATATGTCGAGAAATGTATACCCTTTTGCCAGATACCTGTGGACAAAGATACTGCAAATCGCAGCGAACATCAAAGAAACGGTCATGAGAATCGCGTTTTCCCCCGCTGTTTTCATGCGAATATCCTTCTCCGATATCCCAAGGCTAAGGTAGATGCCGATTTCTCTGCCGTTTTCATGGACAAGCACCGCCGTCACAATGCAGAACAGCAGCGCGGTCAGTATCACGGAGATTTGCAGCAGTACATTCGCCGTGGCGAGCAGACTCTCCGGCAGACGCATAAACGTTTCGTATGAATTGGAAAACGGATATACGGTAAACTCCGCGCTGTAGCTCTGCGGGAGAATACGGTGCATTTCGTCTTCAAACGCTGTCTGTGCGCCGCCCATGAGATTGTAATACGCGAAAAAGTTGTTGATGTGGTGGCGGGTTTCAAATATCGTGTCGGTTTCCGCCGTACCGTAAAGGTTATATGCCGTCTCAAGGTCTGTGTGGATCACCCCGAGCATTGCACCGGAGACCCGCCAATACGAGCGATAGTGTTCAAGCATATAGGCCTGCGCGTCCGTATCTTCACAAAGGCGGTCAAATGGAGTGCCGACATCCGGTGCGCCGCTGTAATCCTCGAACACATCAGTTCCTGTCAGTCTTTTTCCGCTTTGCGTCACCTTCGGATTCACAAACTCATAAATCCCTGTCCTGTAAACGCTGTATATGCCTGAGATTGTAAGCTCAGTGACAGGCTTACCATATATATCGCACAAAGTAATTCTGTCACCGACATCTTTTCCGTATACCGCGGCGTAAAAATCCGTAATGACACATTCGCCTTTTTTCGGCTCTTCTCCCGCCGTCAGAATGAAATCATACAGGTTTCCTGATGTAATATCCCGTGCCACCCCGCAAAACGCGGACAAATCCCCGCCGACTACGATATGCTCCGTCATGATTTTTGTCGGCACACCACTGTCCTCCTGCATGGAATATATCGCGTCAAGCATATTTTGTATACGCTCCGGCACGTCACCTGAGAAGCCATATGCCGTCTCTGCGTATGCGAGGGAGTAGTCACGACACTCCGCCGCCGCACCGAGGGAAGCAAACATTTCCGCAGTCGCCGGGTACGGATGGTTATACGCTTCCATCGCGTCTGCGTCGAAATACACGTCCGGCACTCCGTCTGTCTGTGAGGTTCCGTTCATCCTGGTGTCCAATGCTGACCATTTCGGATGATCCGGAGCGAATTGCAGTTCATTTCGGAAGGCTACGCGATACCGGTTTTCATACCGCTCCGCCACCGACTTTTTCTGCTCCTCAGCAAAGCTTTTGTAGAAAAAGCCGCAGAACGTCACAGACAGTACAGCAATGAGAAGGAGGCATGAGACGATATTCCTCCGCTTGTGCCGACAGATTCCGTTCAGCACCATCGTCAGCTTATACATCCCATACCTCCTTATTCATCCGTTAATTACAAGTAATACAATCGTAAATCCAAGATGCCTCATACTGCTCCCACATCCTGCAGATACAATAATCGTTACGGATGTGATGGCCGGTATTTGCATATCCCAGATTCTCGTTATCTCTGGTACAGTATTTATACCTATAGCATTTTGCCTGGCACTTGCTATCTCCAACATTTACACACATCGTCTGTGTATACGTTCCATCATTTTTTTCTTCTACCGAATGTCCCAGAAGGTTACAGATTAATGAGAGCGGTGACACTCTTTCACCTTCTTCAACTGTAACTGCTTCAATGGCGGTTTCCCCTGTCATTTCATTACAAAGGTCATGCGCTGCCACAGATGTCGATAATGCTGCCAATATAGCAAGCATCAAGCTTATGACTTTAACTTTCATGAATATGTACTCCTTTTAGATAAATTTTTCTCACACCAGTAATCTACAGGTGGTATATCATACATATCTGTTCACCAAAAGACGCTAGCAATATTATAGCAAACAGACAATTGAGAACAAGGTAAGATGTTCTTACTGCTTTTTCTTCACAGTCCACTATTTTTCAATCTCGTCGATATTCCTCTTCATAACCTATATG
>OCQL01000016.1_pt1 | contig 17583 bp, 18 predicted proteins | sample 1538501 | NCBI WGS metagenome assembly OCQL01 (sample SAMN04571703, study PRJEB22368) | human gut metagenome | biome: human gut; material: stool | host: Homo sapiens | place: Luxembourg | collected 2012-10-18 | reverse complement strand
CTCTTCCGATCTCTTATCTATTCTCAAAATCCTGATAATATTGATTTAAGTATAGACAAATTCACTATTTCTGTAGTATTGAACCAAGTGATTAATTACTCAATGACTGCTTATGTTGATAATGTAATTAATCATGGAGGAACTGTTGAAGCAAAATTGACTTTTGTTCCTAAGGATTTTATGACTAAAGCTAAAATAGCAAAGCATAAAGGAATTAAGAACTTAGTAAACAGCTTAGCACCTAATGGAATTACTGATGCTGATTTAGGAGGTAAAACTAATTTAGCAAGTGATACAGGACTCGATGGAGAAGACTTATATCAAAATAATGAAACTGACTTTAAAGTTCTTAATAGATTTTTAACTTCCTATCTTAGAGATATGATTTATGCTCATAGATGGGATACGACTTTTGTAAGTAAAATAGCTAAGAATTTAAATAAAGAACTTATTGTCAAAGCTTTTGATAAAAAGTTATCATTAACTGTTGCCAGAAATAAGTTTAAGGAGCTATCTCCAGAAAGTGAAGATATGCCTGTAAATGGTTTTAGCAACGTTCATTATAATAACAGCAACTTCTCTATAAGTACTTTATTCAAGAAGGCTCTTGAAAATTTTGACTATAACTCTAATTATTATAAGGCACTTGAAGATAGTGTGGAATTTACTTTTCCAGATGTTCAAGATATTAGAGCAGGTCATATATTAAAGGTAATTAGTAACTTGTATGAAAATAATGTTTACTTAGTTATCAGCAACGAGCTGATATTAACTAGAGATATTGAAAACAGAATCCGATTTATAGCTATATAGATATGCAGTTAGTTTGTGGAATAATAAAAGAGGTAACTGATGATAAAATATATGAGATCATCGCAACAATTCCTCAAGGTGGTGAAGTAAAAGCTAGACAAGTAAGATGTGAAAACGAACCTCTAAAAGGTGATGAAGTTTTGCTTATTATGCTAGACGACTTTTTCAATGGAATGAATTTATACGTACCATTGAATATATTAACTAAGGACGACTTTAGAGGGATTGCTCGAAAAGGTTATAAAGTTGAATGGTTGTATGAAGGTGGAATCGTAGTAACTGATGAAAGCACTACTATTACATTTAAAGATGATACATTAACTTATGACAATGGTACGACGAAAGTCGAAATTGCTGGAGGTAATATAACAGTTACAGCTAGTATGACAGACTTAACGAATACTCCTGTTAGACATGAAGGAAGTGCTGCACCTACTGGAAAAGGTGGGTGGAATTGTCTACCAAATTGTTTATTCAGTGGAGGTATTCATGTAGGAGATACAATAAGATAAGGATAAAGATTTGTTGAATTAATCATTTTGATTTAAATATGAAGCCAGGAGGAAAAGATCCCTCCGAATAGGGAGTTGCTTGTGAAAGTAGCTTCCTATTTCTTTTATTTCGCTTCTTAGCGGAGTTTAGCGGAGTTCCAAAACCTTTAATTAGGGTCCCCTGTGTGTTGTTCCACGGCAATGCTGTCACTGACTACCCCGTCCTCCTCTTGAAGTTAGCACTACGCTATGCTTCATACTAACTTAGAGGACGACCCTTCTTAGCAGAAGAAGGGATTCATTTAGAACCAGTTAACCTTTACGTTACTCTGTAAACTGAGCAACTTTAAAGGTTACTATGACTACGTCATAAATCACCAATTAATTGCTCAAAATATCTATTCACAATTAACTCTAAGTAATTGGAAGAATCAATTGAAAGTAATCTAGCTAATCTTCGACAATTACTCTTAGAAACACTTTTAGTGTTGCGTTCTAATTCTTGGTGGTTTTCCGTTTTATTTCTTTTCTTCCTCGATGCTAATTCTGCATCTTTCTCCCTCTTTTTTTTATTTTTGTTTCTAATGGCTCTTAATGCTTCTGATTTATCTCAGAAAGTATCTTCAGCAGTTTACAATGAATTTGCTGATGGAAAATCTGGAGATAATAAAATATATGTAGATGTTATTCAAGATTATATCAAACAAAATCTCGAAATCAATGCTACGTACTTTGGAATAACTCCCTTAGGTTCTCCAGATTCTTTAAATGGTCCAGTAGTATTTAAAGCAGCTACATTTATTTATCCTTCAGCAGCTGGTAAAGCTTATATAGAAACTTCTTTAGCTGCTATGCAGCAAACTTTTGGACCTCAAGATTGGTGGAATAAATTACATGATGTTTGTGAGTTTGTTTCACTTCCTTCTTCAGACAGTCCCAAGGGAGTTACTATTACTCCATTTCAAATAAAATTTTCAGTCAGAACTTTACCTGATTTTAATCAATTGAAAAATTCTAAGGATTATAAAGAAGCTTGGGATATCTGGATTAAACAACTAGTCGACAATTTATTAAAAGGAGTTGCTCAAAATCCTTCAACTCCTACGACTACTGTTTCAGGTTCTGGCACAACTACTTTTAATAATATTAAGTAATGAAATATTTATTATCATCAGTCTCCATCTCTAATGACAGACTTCAGGCAATTAAGGATTCTATCATTATGGCTTTCAGAATTGAGCCAAGAGATATCAAATTTGATGAAATTCCTTGCTTGAATAAAACTGTAGACGCTAAGAGCGATGATGATAGAGATTTAATTCTTAAAGAGAGACTGAATCAACTTTTAGATAGAATGTCTAAATCTGTTGGACTTAGCTTGCAGTTATTAGATATGACTGTGGGAAATACTACAAATATATCTATTAAAGTTGGTGAGCAAATTTTAGAATTTAAATTATGACAAAGATACTATCGAGAGAAGAAATCAAATCTAAGATGCAGCAAATCGCTGAAGATGCTGGATTTAAAGGTACAGCAGTTGATTTCATTATCTCTATAATGGCTACAGGATACTCAGACACTTTAATGTCTAGTATTGGATTAACTCAAGAAGCAAAAGCTGAAACTGCTGTCAATATTAATTCTCTTATATCTTTGGCATGCGATAGAATGTATTCAGCTTATCGAGGAAAGAATCCTAGAGTTATCATTACAGGAATTTCAACTGAATATCAAGTTCTCAAAAGAGGTACTCAAGTTTATTCATCAGTAGACTATAATCTATATGTTGAAAATGATACTGTGATGCTTCCTAATATAGAAATTGACTTACAATTAGTAGTAAGTAAAAACTATTATGAACTAGAAAATTCGAACAAGTCTCTAAGATTCTATACGGAGTATAGACAAGCTAATTTATCCGAGGATTTCCTATTATTTGTAGAAGGTAAGCAAACAGAAACTACAAAAGTATTTAGAGATCATGTTGATTTAGAAACAATTTTTGCTCTAACTATTCAGGACTTCGGAGTTAGATTTTATACTAAGCAACGAACTGATGACACTTATCTTTTATCAGCTTTTGAGTATATTTCTGAAGTAGATCTTTCTGAATTATATAATGAAGATTTTAGTATCCAAGACTTTACTTTATCAGATACTACTGAAGGTGCAAAACCTAAAGTAATTACTGGTACTGCTCGAGAAACTATAGAGGAGCTACGAGTAAACTATAATTCACAGATTGAAAGTCTCTATCTTATTCGTAGCAAGTCGGATTTAACTGAGTCATTTAGACTAGCATTCTCATCAAAAGCAGCTGACGTTAACTTTGAGCAGGATTTAAGTACTAAACCTCCAAAGGTTAATTTCTACTATATTCCTAGAGATGAATCCAATAAAATATCAGATTTGGAGTTTAATGCTTATGCTACTAAAGTAAGATATTATTATCTCTATGATGACTTGGTACTAAATTTAGCTACAAAGATCGAAGCAACTCTCGAAATTACTTTAGTAACTAATGAGTATGCATCAGTTCAGCAAAGTATTCAAAATATTATAGATGCTTATCAGAATAAATTAGGAACTTCAATAGAATATACTCAGTTAAGAACTGATATTTCTAAAATTGATGAAATCTCTAATGTTATAGACATGCGTCTTAAAGTAGCTGGAGAAACTCAAACTGAGTATACTTGTGATCCTCATTCCTATTTATCATTCACAATTGATATAACTGTAAGCTTATGATACGACTTCCTGATGGACTAAAAGGGACTCAATTATATGAGTTGTTGTATCTATTGAGTCAAGTTATGACAATTCCTAAATTTGAAAAGGATGTAGAATATGAAGTAGTTAAATCAGGAATTAAATATTATGCAAAAGAAGGTTATGATGATATTGACATTAGCTATTTAACAATGCTTATCCTAGCTAATAAAGGTTCTCGTAACTTTATTCCATATATTCAACCTGAGTTTCTAAATATTTCTACTTTACAGATTGTCTTTGATGAAAATATGAATATGAAAGTATTCCTAGATTTCATTCAGGGACCTTCTGGACTTGAAGCTTTAGGAGTTTTGAAAGATGTTTTGGATCATTTGATTTATTATCATGATATAGTTCTAGTACTTGAAGAATTTATCCACATAATTGAAGTAGTAGATGCACTTCGTGCAGAATCTCAGGTAGATGATATAAATCATACGAGTTTTATGCTAAATTCTATGGATGCTGACAAATCCTATAGTCTTTGGTATTCTTTAAATAGAACTTTAGAAACTGGAGACTTCAGTCATAGATTTTATCAATTAGATTTATCGAATGTTACAAAGAGTTTTGAATATTTTCCTACAGTAAATTTACCTACGGAAGTAGGGACTTATGGAAAAACTTCAGTACCTTCTGAACTTTCAGAAACTAATTCTGATAAGGATATTTCTTGGGATATTACTGCTGAGCATCCGAATGAGTTAGGTACTTATGGACTAAAGCATGAAAATTTTGATTTAATTTCTCATTTTGGTGAGCAAGATTTGACAGGTATTTCTGAAGTATTTATTCAGTATGAAGAAAAAGGTAGACATTATTCAGCAACTGAAATATCTGCTCCAATGCTGGAAGATCAATCCTTAACTGCTATTCATATATTTTATAGAGAATTATTTCAGCAAGGTAAATCTCATAAGAATTTTGACTATACCTCTCCAACTCAAGAAAATAAGTCAGTATCTGTAACTAATTCTCCAATAGCTAGAACTTTGCTTAGAAATATTAATTTCTTTGAAGTATCTTTAGAAAGTAATATGGGGGGTAAAAGTTTAGAATTGAGAATGCCTCCTGAAGTAACTTTTAATCTTTCAGGATATAACTTCAAAGCATTCGAGAAAATTGTTTAGAATAATTAAATTTCGAAATTTAAATAAAAGATGAGAACATTGTACGTTAGAATGTATGACGAATCTAATCAAGAGATTGGTCGTTCAGTCTTAATGCCGATGGATGATGCTCAAGCTTTTCAGTATGGGATTTCTTATGTAATTAATGGTAGGAATTATGGACGTAATCCTAATAACATTAATGCGAGTCCTTATCAGGACGTAATCATTCCTGAAACTCTTGATGAATTTCTTCAAGGTGCTGGAATGATTACAGATTTAGCTGAATCGCCTACAGGACTTCCTGTAACTATTGGGTGCTATTTATCATTGGCTACTGAGACTTATTACGTATGCAAGTTAGTTCCAAAGACTAAGAGTTTGAATGTCAACTCTTTAGCTATTCCATTAGATGAATCACTTTTAACAGGTAGCTATTTAGTTGTTAGGACTACTCCAGTAGAAACTAAAGAAACCAGTCTTCAGCATTACTTGCTTACTACAGAATCCTACAATATTATGCTCAGTCTTAAAGAGCTGGGTTATGATACTTTTGTAGCTAATTTCGATAATCAGAAGATGACTAAAATTAATCCTATGATTTCGAAAACTGCTGGATTACTTAATGCAGCAGATGGTAAACAATGGGTAAGAAGTATGAATGACGACTTCTATCCTAAAGTTAAGTTTTATAAATTAGGTGATACACAAATGCAGGAAGGTCAAACTTATCAATGCATTGCTAATATTACTGCCGATACAATTTTTAATAATTCAAAAGACTGGATACAGCTATGATTAACAGTGATGGATCAATAGTTACAGGTTTGTGGAATTATGTCAAGGATGTAACTTATACTCCTGGAGATATTATTCTTAAAACTGATGACATTATGCTATACTTTGTTCATACTCAATTTACAGCATTAGGAGTTGCTGAAGAATTAGAGTTGAACTGTGGAAATTATGATAAGACAACTGAGTCGAGTGATGATATTAATGAATCAAATGTAGCACTTGCACGTGCGTGCGATGTGTATGCATACATTCAAAAGTTAGCTAAGTTGACTAAAACAAGTCAAACTTATCAAACAATTACGACTTCTATAGAGTTGATTACAACTCCTGGATTATACTTATTGTCAAGTGCTTCTAAAGATTTACCTCTAAACTACGCTCCTTCAGCTAATGGAACTTTAAGATGTAGTCTCCTTAATACTGAAGATGAAGAATCAAATCCTAAGAAACAAATTATTCAGGAAATTCTCGATACCACTACTCTTAGTTATTTTGTACGTTCTTTAACTCTTAATGAGGATGGAAGTACAGTAGCTTCAAAGACTATGTGGGTGGATTTGACTGATAGATTAAATAGAGGGATTATTGCTAAGTTAGTTGATTATAAAAATCAATATGAAACTTTGCTCGGAAATCTTGATACAGCTTTGAATGATATTAATCAGAAATTCTCTTATAGCCCCTTAAATTATAATCTTAGCAGTAATACCCTGACTCTTACTGAAAATGAAAATGCATTTATTACTATTTTAGTTAATAATACATTTAAGGTAACTATTAATTATTCTAAGGATGACTTAGTAGGTACTCAATATTCAATAGCTTATCCAGCTATCAAGAAAGTCGGTAATGGTATTATTCAGTTAGCAGCAGGTATGACTGTTAGCACTTGTTATCAAGTTAGTATTTAAGTTATGAACACTTTAGTTAATAATCAAAGTGGAATAACAGTTGAAGAAGGAGTAATTAAATATAAAGGAACTGCTGTTAAAATGTTCCGAAATCCTCTCTCAGGTACTATAGAATCAAAAGATCTCGTAGCAAAACTTAAAGGTTTTGGTTGGGATAAAGATTTTCTTGAAAGTGCTGATAATATTACTTTCAAAGTTAATGAGAATGGGATTGAAAATTTAACTTTTCAAGCAGCTGATTATTCTGGAGTTAATCCTGAACCTCCTAACGTTGTTAGGTATGGTATTTTAATGGATAAGTATTTTGACATTATAGCAAAGCCTAGCAACATTGTTGCAGATATTGATGTTACTACGACAGTTCTAAACTTAAATGAGTTGTATTATGTAACTACTGGATCTTTCGGAGAAACTGAAATACCTGAGATAGCATTGATACAATTATTTATGGCAGATAGGACTATTGTTTGGACTGATGCTCATGATGGAATTGATATTGATAATCAATTACAAATTAAAGGTAAGGTGATTATCAGTAATAGAACTATTAAACGTGTGAGGATTATCGTATGAAATTATATACAGACTTAACCAAAGCTGAGTTACTCAAAGCTAATCAAATTTATCTGATGAGTACTCGTGAACTGGATTTGGTGAATGTTAGCGATATTCCCTCCAGTGCTATACCTCTTGAATTGTTATCATCTTCTGGAGATACTTTAGTATTTAACAAGAAAACTGTAGATTATACTGAATATAGTTATGCTTCTTTAGCTCTTGTTGATAAAAGTAATCCTAAGATTCTAGGTATTATAGACTTAGAGTATTTAGAGATAATAACTGTCAAGAGTTTAACCTTACGAGTGACTATTGATGAAAATGTAGACTTAGGACCTATACTTGTAGATTTACAAGGAATATCCAAAATTCCAACTACTGGAAATTATGCTCCGAGTGATCAGAAAGATGTTCCTTTAGATATTTACGAAGCTAATGAAGGTAATGAAGTTGAGGAGTACATAGCATCTAAAGATAATGTGATTTATGTTGTTCCATTTTCTTTAATGAGTGTTAAAGGTACTATTCAACAATTTATACCTAATGAATTTAATGGTCACTCTGTATTAACGATTATTACGTCTAGTAACAAATATTCATTTGACTTTGATTTCCGAAGAGTGTTTACAGATGATTCTGAATTTACTTTTGGAGATTATGAAGTTAAGGTAGTAGAAAATCTTAAGATGTTCTATGATATTACAAACAAGAAAGATTTATTCTACAATACTACTGCTCAAAATGTATTAGGAACTCATATTATAGGAGTAGGTCGAGAAAATGATTTGTTCATGGTTACTCAGAATCCTGAGTTAATTACTAGGACTGATCCGGAGTTAATTACGACTCTTGAAACTTCTCAAAGCATTCCTTCAAGTTCCTTAGTAGCAGAGTACGTTACTAGAGATTTGTATATACGTGTATATCAAAATGCTATTATAGCTTTTGACAAGCTTACTTATAAAGTTATTAAAAATACTGATCCTAGTTTCCTAATTTATTTAGATGATCAAGAATTACTGATTAAGGAAACTGGAGGAGTTAATTTTTATAAGATAAGTTATGATGGAACTCTTAAACAATCAGAAGCTATTCCGCAGTTAGATTACGTATTGCAAGTGAAGTTATTAGGTAGATCCTATATTATTAACAATAACATCCTTTACTTACAATGAAGTATAAATTACTAATGACAGACGAAGGTGAATCGGTTCTGATGAATCGTTCATGTGTATTAACTTCATTCAAGGCGTACTTATCGGATAATAAATCTACTTATGATAGCTATGTGGATCGTGTAGGTTATACTCGAAGCGTTGACATAGAATTTACTAGAATAGCAAATACTTTGTTCTTCACTTTTGACCTACTAGCTACCGATTTTATATCTGAGAACTATAGTATATTTATAGGTGCTACTGATTTATCTTCGGGAAATACTTATAATAAGCTATTATTCCTTGATAAGAATAATTCTTTCATCAAAGAAGGTGATGAAAATATCAACTGGTATATTGATAGTATTGTACAAGTTGGTACTAATACAATAAGTTTGGAGAATACTTTCCGATGCCAATTCATTAAGGATGTTGATTTAAATACGACTATACCCTATGGAAAATCATCGAAAGACCAGCTTCTTCAAATGTTTAAGATTACGACTGAAAATCCCTAGTATTGTGAAACTGATTATTTTATTCCTCTCATTATTTCTAGCGAGTGTATTTCTATCAAGTTGTTCTACACAGCGTCAAGTAATAATCAGGGAATATGATACTGATACAGTTTACGTTAATCAGGAAATTATAATCCCTGTAGATACTGCTGCAATACTTCAGAATGAAGTTGTTGACTCGCTTGCTGGGGAGAATGAAAAATTAATTCGAGAGATTGAAAACTTTGAAAATTTAGATAGCACTCAGAGAGAAACTGTTAAAACTCTAGCTAAAAATAATAAAGCTTTAATCGAAGAAAATTTCAATCTTAAGAAAATTCTCCTTAATCCTAGAAAACTAAATGTAGAAAAACTTAACATAATTAAGAGAACGACTAACAGATATGTTGAAATTCCTAAAGATTCATTTTGGGATAAGTTTAAGACTTTCGTTAATTGGTTATGCATAGTTTTCACATTAGTTGCACTTCTTTATTTTGCTTATAAAACTTTTAGAGCTAAACAATGAAACTTACATTAAAACGAGTAGCTTTCAGAGATACATATACTGAAGGTGAGCTTTATATCAATAACGATTACTTCTGTGATACTATCGAAGATAAAAATCGAGATGATAACAGAAATGGAGTATTTGATGGAGCTGAAAAGAAAGTATATGGAGAAACTTGTATCCCTTTTGGAACCTACAAAATTGATTTAAATACTGTTAGTCAAAAATTTAAGGATAGAAGTTGGGCTAACTGCTGTGATGGAAAACTTCCAAGACTGTTAAATGTTCCTCATTTTGAGGGAGTTTTAATTCATGTAGGTAATTCTCCGAAGGACTCCCTGGGATGCATTCTAGTAGGTAAAAGAAATGCTCCAGGAACTGTAATGGATTCAACGAATACCTTTAAACAGTTGATGAGTAAGTTAAAAGATCAAGAAAATGTAACACTCGAAATTATTTAAATTTATGAACTATACTACGACAAGAGATAAAGCAATTCTCGATAGAACTAGAATAGGACTTTCAAAAGTTCCTAATGCTATTCCAGCTACTCGACAAGAAGTCGAAGAAATGATTTCAGAAGGTGGCGGAGGTACTGGAGGAAGTGGAAGTGTTAGCCAATCTTTCGCAGATGCTGCAGTATTAAAATTTCCTGGACAAGGATTGTCTGAGAATAACTTTTCTGATTACTATAAATCACTTCTTCAGAAGAATTCTAATAGTCCGGTAATTTATTGTAAATTAGCTCAGCTAAAAGAGTGGAGAACTAACTCACGATTGACTCCAGGAAAGTCTTATGTAGTTACTAATTTGGTAAGTACTGTTGGAACTAAGTCTAAACAATATGCTGCACAATTCTTAGCTATTTCTAATAAAGAAGTTAGTGGAGAAATTACACTGTTAACTGACAAGACTAAGGTAGTAGCTATGCAGGGATTAGAATTCCATACATTTGGACCAGCTTGGGAATTACAAATTCCATTAGTAACTTCAGGAACTGATGCTTCTATTATTTCTTCAATTACCGGACTTGCTTCTCCAATTTCTGGAGTAACTGCTGCAATCGTAAATAATAATGACGGTACTGGAATTCTTAAACTGACTGCTGAGAATATTTCAGTAGATACTGAACAAACTTATCCAATTCAGTTAGCTAGTAATGATGGAGAAGTTGAAATTCTTAATACTGCTAATTTAATTCAAGCTCCGATTAATAAACTTAATGTAAGTTCTCCTTCAAATACTGAAATTGATTCTGAAGGATCTACTTCATTAATTATTGATTGTACGGAAACTAATTCAGCAGAAGTTGAGGTTGATCTTAGTGGAGCAAATGCTGCTAATTTCTTTGCTTATTTTGATGAAGTAGGTAAGCAAATTAGATTAATAATTAATGCAACTGGTAAGAATCGTTCTGAAGCTGCTTATCAAGCTACTGTAACTATAACTGGAAAGAATGGAACAGTTATTACAGGAAGTTCAACATTTAGTATAACTCAAGCTGTAGCATCATGATCAAACTAAGTAACCTTATAGTTGCTTATGATTTTGAGAGTGAAAAGATAAAATATATGAAAGATCCTGAGCGAGGAATAGAAACAACTTTCGATTTCCTCGCTTGTGACTTTCGTAATATAGAGCAATGGAGACTTGTTCAGATTATTTGTGGAAGTCCAGAGAATTTAACTATTGATGGAATTCTTGTGGATTGCTATCTTAATACAAAACTCATGAAAACTTATGGAAATCTAACAAGAGTTAAAGCACTTGCTAGATATATTTGCTGTAATTTTGATATGAGTAATGTAGAGATACGAGTCCCTTGCAATATTCTTGAAAATCATGAAGCACTGACTAATGAGCACTTAACAACAGTTTCAACCATTACTGATGACAAGACTATCTTGACTTGGTATGATCCTGAAGTAGCTCACGAGCAACATGCAGTTGTTGCTTCTAATAAAATTGAATTGAATTAAATCTAGTGATTATGGACTTAAAGAATTTATATGTACGATACGATATCGATTCCGAAGTGATCACTTGGATGAAAGATACTTATGGGAATACTAGTAATTTTGACTTTTTATGTACTGAGTTATATGGGAAAACTTATGACGGAAGTCAGACTTATGGAAACAAAGTATTCTCAACTGATAGAAATAAAGCTGGGAATATCTTAGTTCCTACAAAGATTGCTGAAAGTGATTTGGTATTAATTGCTGAGGACGATTCAGCTAGTATTAAAATTACTGGAACTTCTGTAATAGGATTAAGATATCACGGCTCTAATTTCATCAGCAATGCTGACAACTTACAGAATCTTCACGTTACTGAGGATGGAACTTGTATTGCTCAAAAGCAGTTTAGAGCTGACTATTTTGCTAATACTGAATTTAAACAGATTCATAAGCAATTATCATTAGTTCCTGCTAGGCTAGTAGATACAGTTACTCAATACATGATGGTCCCGGTTAGAGCAGCTTCTACTTATGTAGAGGGTGGAAAACCTGGAGATTTCTTGCTAGATGATGGAACAATTCTGTCGAGTGCTGTATATTCAATAGATTGGTATAACAAAATCGTCGGAATTGTTGTCAGCTATGATGCTGAGCATGATCAAGGATTTGCTTTTGGAGTTAAATTTAGAGTAGGAAATTCTAATGACGATAGATTCTGTAATGTAAGAACTGAAGATATTAAAGGGATTGATACTCTTAATATTAACTTTATGCAAAGCTCTATAGAACAATTATCAGCAAATTCAATCACTTTGCTCAAGTTCTTAAATTATAAGAAGGATAATGCAGCAATTGCTGCTCAATTAGCTAAAGGTACTGCTGAATTCCCTGCTTATAAATATTGTTCAGAATATTCCTCAACTGGATTTGAAGCTGGTAAATGGTTCCTACCTACTGCTGCATTAGCTTATCAGATTTTCGAAAATCAGAGAGTTATAGTAGATAGTTTAGGACTTCTAGGATTAAAGTTTAACGATCAACAATTTAACATTTGGACTTGTATTCGGTATAATGCTGAGCAACAATTTGGAATATCTATCAACAGTGAAATTTCAATTGCTCCAAAATACGTTGATCGAACTACCTATTATAATGGATTATTCCCGTTCACCCATTTTCATCAAAAAGCAACTGCTGAATTTGTAGAAGGTGACTCTATCGGAGATTTCTTACTCAACGATGGTAGAATTTTAGCTAAATCAGCTTACAAAGGTTACTGGCTAGATAAGATTGAAGGAGTTATCCTTTCAGTAACTGGTGAAGAAGGTTCTAAACAGTATGAGGTAGTATCCTTGAATGAGTTGAAAGGTTCTGGAACTGACTATTATTTTAGTAGTGAAAAAGTGCTGATTTCTGATATGGATACTAGCGATGCAGAACTAGTGCAGGATCCTCCATTAGCTCCAAATAATCCATTACTAGCATTTAATGATTATCGTAAGAACAATGCAGCAATCGCTGCTCAATTAGCTAAAGGTACTGGAACTTATCCAGCATATAGTTATTGTGCAGCTTATGAAACTGAATCAATAACTAAAGGAAATTGGTTCCTACCTACTGTTGTACAACTTAACAAGTTATATGAGAATAGAGAGTTACTTAATGATTCATTTAAGTTAGTATTTGGAGATCTCTTATCTAAAAATGAAGATACTTGGTATATGAGCTGCATACAAGGTTCTGCTGAAACTGAATGGATGATTTATTTCGGTCCATATGAAAATCCATTTTTAGTTGCTGGAGCTAAATTAGAAACTAAGAAAGTAAGAGCAACTCGTCCTATTGGTATTTATACTCAATCATCTAATTAAACAATTTTAAATTATTCAGATAATGTCGAAGATTTATAATAGAATTGACAAGAATTCACTTAAAATTAATAAGCAAGTTCTGTCTGAAAATATAATATCCGACTCTGATACTGAAGCTACAGGAAGTTCTCAAGTAACTCTTGAGAACTCTCCTACAGTAGCAAATGTAGATATAGGAAATTCTCATAAATCCTCTGCATCTCTTTCACATCTTGGGGAGTCCCTCGAGACTAAGAATGGAAATGTTGTTGATAGAGGGTTAATGAGTACCTATTTCGAAGGAGGTTCTTTAGAACTCAGAGATTTCGTCGGGAATGCTCCAAAGTATCAGTTGGATAAGTATACTCAAGTGTTCGAAGCACTTATGATGAATTTCGTAGATCCTGAAACTGGTTCAAGAACTTTCATTAGTCCCTATGTATTTGGAAGTACTGGAGATTTTTTGCTGAGTAATGGAAGAATTCTAGGAAAAGATTACTATCAAGAGTTATTTGCTGAGTTAGTTGTAGGTATAGTTGTAGATAGGACTTTTGCTATTGCTTTGGATGAATTAAGTGGACAAGGCACTGATTATTATTTCAGTAGCGAAAGAGTTCTTATAGCTAATATGGAAACTAGTAGTACAGGTGAAGTTAAAAAACCTCCAGTTCCTTCAGAGAATCCTCTATTAGCACTTACTAACTTTAGGAAGAACAATGCAGCAATCGCTGCTCAATTAGCTAAAGGTGCTGGAACTTATCCAGCATATAGTTATTGTGCAGAATATTCTGCAAATGGTTATCCTGCTGGAAGCTGGTTCTTACCTACAATGGCACAACTGAATAGCGTTTGGATTAATCGAGAGGTGCTTAATCAGAGTTTAGCTAAGATTAGTAAAACCGTCGTAAGAACTGACAATAGTTGGTATTGGAGTTGCATTCAGAAAGATATCAATAGTGAATGGAGAGTTTATTTTGGTATAGATTCTTCTAGTAGATACTTTTATAGTGACTACAAAGATGACGTTGACCATCGTTTTTCAACTCGTCCAATTACACCTTTATCACAACTTTAAAACTTTTAAAATATGGGAAATTATATAAAAACTCATCTTGGACAAAGTATGCCACAAGCTGGTAAAGGTCTTGCTATTGCTGTAAATGGTTCAGGAAGTTTATGGAGTCAAGGAAAATTAATTACCAGTCAGATAACGAATCATTTGATTAATTCATCACATGCTACATCTGATGGCGTTAATCTTTATATTCCTGATGCTAAAGCTGGTAAATTTGCTAAGATTTTAACTTTAAGTGGAACAAAAACTTATACTTCTGTAGCACCTGTTTTGGACTTAACAGGAGGTGGATATGCGGTAGTAGGTGATATTTATTATTTAATAGGAATTGCTGGAAAATCTCAAAAGTTAGGTCTTACTTACAATTTCAAAACTGATACTTGGACTTCTTTAGATACTGAAATACCTAATTATTTAGGATCTGCAATAATTCCTAAAGATGATACGGATTTATATATTTATTCAGGAGCTGTGAGAAATAATGTATCAAATTCTCCAAATATTTTATATAAATATGAAATTTCTTCAGGAACTTTAACTCAAGTCAATAAATTTGAAGGTAGTATATATGATTCTGCATTTAATCCTGGAGTATATAGTGAAGAAAAACTGTATATAGGAGCTTATAAAGGAATATTTATCTACGACTTAAGTACTAAAGCAGTAACTCTTACCAATATAGGGTCAGGTAGAAATGGAACAAACTATTTCGTAGATGGAACTACAGTTTATCGAGGAGCAGCATTTAATCAGGACTTAGAAACTTCCTTAATTAAATGGTCTCTAAATCCCTTAGAAGTTACTGAGTTAATCAAAACTCCTAAATCAGGTTGTGCAGTGCTTGTTAAAGATTCTGGATGGCTTTATTCAGTTCCTTTTATTGATGAGGATTCTAATTTAGTTTACTTAGACTTATCTCAGCATTCATGGCAACCAGTATTTTTAAATACGTCTAGTATTAGTACTGCAGGAGGTCCTACTATTTTAACTGATACTATAGTATCAAAAGATGCTCAAGTTCTTAAGTTTGATGTAGAACATACTTATGACTCAGGGAGATCAAATAATTACTATAATTTATCTTCTGATCAATCTTTCGCTACTGTTCAAAATCATAAATACGAAGATGGAAATCCTTTAGAAAGTTGGGAAATATCTCTTGAAGAAAATACTACTGAAGAATCCAGAGAAGTGATTATCACAGGAACTTGGATAAATGAAGCATCAACTGAATATAAATTCACTCAGAAGATCATTCAATTACCATATTAAACTTTTAGAATATGAGTAACGGAAAATTTATAAATTTATGGGTAGGTCAAGAAGCACCTCCCAACATTAGCGACTTATGGCTGTATCCTTCAAATTCAGGATACCAATTCCGAAAATTTAATAGGAATACAGCTCAGTGGGCCACTAGTGCTTCTCAAACTGTTTCAGCTGCTGAAGACATGCCTGCTATTGGAAAAGTTCTTCTTAATACTGGAAAATGTCTTTCAGCAGGCGCTGCAGCATCATTTCTAGATTATTGTAAGGAAAGGAATTTAGGAGTTGAAGCAGTTGGAATTATTACTGGAAAGAGTTTGCCAAGTAGTTCTGAAGTTTCAGTTAGTCTTGATGACTTAACTATAGAAACTAATTCAGTTACTTTAGGAGATAAAATGTATTATGTAATAGCTGGAGGTCTTACAAGAAGTTTTAACGGAACTACTATAAATTCTTTAGCTACAGCTTCTGGAGTAAATAATTGGAATAATATAGTAGGGATCGATGCTAATAGTTTTCTTCTATTAGTTGGATTATCTGCAGGAGGTCAAATTCAGTCTAAGAAAGTTTTTTCTTATTCTATAAGTTCTAATAGCTATACCGAGAAAGCTGATAATGGTTTTAGCAATCCTAGAAAACTCCCAATTAAAATAAACAACTCTATTTATGTAATTGCTAGTGGAACTTCAAGTAATAGCTCAGAATTAGGGATTTATAATTCCAGCACTAATACATGGACTACAGGAAAAACTCTACTTAAACAAAGTTCTCAAATATTTCTGAAAGTAGATGATTCTAACTCCCTATATTTAATTACTTTAACTAATCAAGGATTAGGAGAATTGATTAAATACGATTTAGTATCTCAAACTTATTCAATTGTTAAATCGAATATATTAGGTGTTTCACCTTGGATGGGATGCTGTACTAATCTCTCTAAAATTTATTTAGCAAGTGATCAAGCTACTGATAGAAAATTAATTATTAATGAGTTAATTTCTGATTTAAACTTTGCTAAATTACTAGAGACTACTCAGAATAGACCTGTAATTGGAGTGATAAATACTGATATGTACTTTTTATCAAGGTATGATTTAGCAGCTGAAAAAGAGTGGAGTAATAAGACTTATAAAATAACTCCAGGTTCTTACGAAATTTCTCCGTACAATCCTGAAACTAATTAACAATAATTATAAACGATTAAAGTATGAAGTTTAAAAATCTTAAGAAAGATATTGAGATTTGGCTTGGTACTCAAGAACCTCCTCATGACAATTGCATGTGGTTAAAGCAATCTCCGGATGGAAATGCTGTTCCCATGCTAATGGATGAGGAGTCAGGTTCTTGGCAGGTATCGCCTTATTTCGGAATAACTTCTCCTAAAGTCTATAAGTGCTATGACGATATGCGTGGTAACACTTATAGATTATCTACAGGAAAGTTCGTAAAAGCTGAGGATTTAGAATTAGCTTTAGCAGATTTGGAAAACTTAAATTTAGGTTTAAGTATTAACCAATATGTTGAAGATAATTCTCAACCTGGATTTAGACAATTGAAAGATTATCCAGTAGACACTTATGTACCTGCTTTAACTAAAAAAGGGCTTTGGAGCGATGTAACTGAAGATATTTATTGTTTTGCAGGGGCTAGAACTAGTAATGCATATAAGTATAATATTACTAACGATTCCTTCACTTCTTTAGCAGAAGTTACTCAGAGAATATCAGCAGGATATTCAGCTTATAAAGAAGGTATTTTCTATTTATTGCTAGGTCAAAACGGAGAGATCGGAAGAGCGTCGTGTAGGG
>OCQL01000009.1_pt1 | contig 22078 bp, 24 predicted proteins | sample 1538501 | NCBI WGS metagenome assembly OCQL01 (sample SAMN04571703, study PRJEB22368) | human gut metagenome | biome: human gut; material: stool | host: Homo sapiens | place: Luxembourg | collected 2012-10-18 | reverse complement strand
ATCTCTGAAATGGATTTTACTGCACATATCCGGGAATCGGATGGCATGGAACAGTCCGTCACCGAACACTGCCGAAATGTGGCGGCGCTGGCGGAATCATACGGGGAATCCGTGGGGCTGGGAAAGCTGGCAAGACTACAGGGAATCTTTCACGATGCCGGAAAGCTGAACCGGGATTTCTATGCGTACATCCACGGAGACAGCCGCTTTCATCGTGGTGAGATCGACCACTGCTATGCCGGGGCAAAGTATCTCTGCGCCTTTTCAGACCGGCACTTTCCGGATCAGGAGATGCCGTACCGCACCTCCCGTCTGATCGCTCGGACGATTCTGTCACACCACGGACTCCACGACTGGCTGACGGAGAGCGGAGACGACTACTTCCGAATCCGCAACGCCAAGGTGGAACGCTATGAGGAGATCGAGCCGAATCTGGATGCGATGCTTGCGGAAATGGGATATTCGGAAGCATCACTGAAAGCACTGCTGGAGGATGCCAGTGAAGAGTTTGCGGCAGTGTACCGCAGGATCAAGGAACTGCGCAGTGAAAACCGCAAGGCGTTTGATGCAGGAAACAAAGCGGAAAAGCAGAACCGCAGGACAGAATTCACGTTTTATCTGGGGATGTTGGAACGCCTTTTGCAGTCGATTCTGATGGATGCCGACTGTGTGGACACCGCTGACTTCATGAATGATTGTCAGACGGAAAAGCATTATGATGCGGCGCAGGTCTGGGAACGGATGGAGCTGGCGATGCAGCGAAAGCTGGACGGATTTTCCGGCAGGACGGATGCGATTTCCCGACAGCGGCAGGATATTTCCCGGCGCTGTGCAGAATTTGCGGCGCATCCGGTGGGAATCTGCCGTCTGATCGTTCCCACCGGCGGCGGAAAAACCCTGTCATCTCTGCGATTTGCCATTCGCTATGCAATGCGTCCGGAAAACGGCATCGAGAAAATCGTGTACACAGCGCCGTTTATGTCCATTCTCGAACAGAACAGCCAGGATTTCCGGGAAATTTCCGGGGCGGAGAATTTTCTGGAGCATCACTCCAACGTGGTCTTTGATGACAGCGAGGAAGGGGAAGAGGAACTGCGCAAGTATGAGCTGCGCACGGAAAAATGGGATGTGCCGGTTCTTGCCACGACGCAGGTGCAGTTTTTGCAGGCACTGTTTGACGGCAAGAACACTTCGGTGCGCCGGATGCACCGGCTTTGCCGTGCGGTGCTGCTCATCGACGAGGTGCAGTCCGTTCCGCTGAAATGTACCTATCTGTTCAACCTGGCGATGAACTTTCTGTCCCGTATCTGCGGCTGTGCAGTGGTGCTTTGTTCGGCGACACAACCACTGCTGGAAAAGCAGAAATATCCCATTTTGCTGGATGCACAGGAGAGCATGACCGGAGACTATCATGAGGACTTTTCTGTATTTCAGCGGACGAAACTGGAATATCTCACGGACAGCTATGACAATGCACAGGCGGCGAATTTCTGCTGCGAACAGTTCAAGGTGCATCGCAGTGTTCTCATGGTTGTCAATACCCGGAAAACCGCAGCTGACCTGTACCGCCGTCTCAAAGAACGGGTGGAGGACGGAGAAGAGAATGTCCATCTGATTCACCTCAGCACCAATATGTGTCCGGCACACCGGGAGAACGCCATCCGGGAAATGCGGAAGTATTTGCAGGACGGGGAAAGCGTCATCTGTGTGACTACCCAGCTGATTGAGGCAGGGGTGGACATTTCCTTTGGCTGCGTGGTGCGTTCTAAGGCTGGATTATCCAATGCGGCGCAGGCGGCAGGACGGTGCAACCGGCACGGGGAAATGAGAAAGATCTGTCCGGTGTATCTGATGAAACTGACAGAGGAAAACATTGACCGGCTGAAGGAAATCGTCTCTGCGCAGAATGTGACCAGCGCTGTCTGGGATTCTCTCTGTATGCAGCAGAAAGAGAAGGAGACTGATCTGCTGTCCGTGGAGACCCTGTCCCAGTATTTCCAGAAACTCTACCAGGAGAATCAAAAGGAACTGTCCTTTCCGCAGTCCGAAAACGACCAGGATCTGCTGAAACTGCTTTCCACCGACAGCAAACGGGCAGAACTGGGAAAAGGAAACCGCTCCAAATATGACAAGTTTTCCCTACAGGCGTTTGCCACAGCTGGAAAAGCGTTTCATGTAATTGAGGATGCCGGAGAAAGCGTGATTGTGCCGTATGATGAAGATGCCGGGCAGATGATCCGGGATCTGAACGGCGACCTGGAATTCGGACAGATGCAGAAACTGCTGCGGTCGGTGCAAAAGTATACGGTTTCAGTTTACGCCGGGGACAAACGGAAACTGGCAGAGGCAGGCGCACTCTGTACGCTGCATTGCGGAGCGCTGGCACTGGAAGAGAACTTCTATGACAAGACAGCGCTGGGACTGCTGACAGAGGGACAGGAACGTCCGTTTTTGGATTTATGATGTACAGAAAATATTGGAATTTTTGTCGAATATTGTCGAATCGACTATAAATCCATCTAAAATTGTTGACGATTATGTAAAGATGTGATATAATTGAATTGTAATTCCGGAAAAATACCCTGGTGTGCTTTTCCGGAACAAATTGCGGAAAGGAGTCTGCAGTATGAGTCAGACGATTCATAGAAATACCATTGAGTTTGAAGTGTGCGGAGACTACGCACTGTTTTCCGATGTGCTGACGAGACCGTCCGGCGAGAAGTGTACCTATGATATCCCGACCTATGAGGCAATCAAAGGGATCGTACACAGCATTTACTTTAAGCCGACCATTTTGTGGAAGGTGGATGCGGTTCGCATTATGAATCCCATCCGAACGGAGCGGAAAGGAATGCGTCCCTTAAAGATGAACGGTGAAAACGACCTGGCGTATTACACATATCTGCGCAATGTCTGTTACCAGGTGCGTGCGCACTTTGAGTGGAACGAAAACCATCCGGAACTGGCGTGCGACCGCAATGAGAACAAGCATCACAACATTGCAAAGCGCATGGTTGCCCGTGGCGGCAGACGGGATATTTTTCTCGGCACAAGAGAATGCCAGGGCTATGTGAAACCCTGCGTGTTCGGCGAGGGAGAAGGATACTATGACAACAGCGGCGAAATGCCGTACAGTCTGATGTACCACGGCATTACGTATGCAGACGAGGCAGAGCTGCCGGAGGACAAGGGAAAAATGACGGTTCGCTTTTGGAAACCGGTGATCCAGGACGGGGTGATCCAGTTCCTGCCTCCGGCAGAATGTACCATCAAGCGGCATATCAAGAAAATGTCTGTGAAGAAGTTTGGAAAGGAACAGGGCAACTTTAGCGGACTGGAAGAATTCACGGGAGGTGAAACAGATGAGCTGGACGAATGAACTGTACCAGGTGTATGAGAACTTTCACGACCAGACGGAATTTCCGGTTTCCATGGTGCCGATCTACCATTCGTCCACCAAGGTGCAGATCGAGATCTCCATTCGTGAGGACGGCGAGTTTTCTTCTGCCAGACGGCTGACAAAAGAGGAAGAGCTGACGGTTCTCCCGGTTACGGAGGATTCCGGTGCGAGAAGCAGCGGCATTGCGCCCATGCCCTTTACGGAAAAGCTAATCTATCTGGCTGCGGATTATGCCAAATATGTGGATGCAAAGCGTGCGGAAGAGTGCCACAAGGCGTATATGGAACAGCTGAAAGACTGGGATGAGAGCGACTGCACCCACCCGGCAGTTCACGCCCTTTTGCTGTACTTGCAGAAAGGCAGCGTCATGCAGGATCTGATCCACGCTGTGGGCAGCGATGGGAAAAGTGTGCTGAAATGGGATGAGTCCTCCGGAGAACTGGGAAAGGACAGCATCAACGGCGTGGACCAGGGGAAAGCCTTTGTGCGGTTTCGCATCCATTATACGGATATGCTGCGCAACAGTGAGACCTGGAACGACACAGAATTGCAGGATGCCTTTATCCGGCTGCGCCGGGAACAGATGCAGGATATGCCGAAACGGCTGTGCTATGCCACCGGCGAAGATGCGATCATTACCTATAAGCATCCCTCGAAGATCGTGCTTTCCTCGGCAAATGCCCGGCTGATCTCTGCCAACGATGACAGCGGCTTTACCTATCGTGGACGGTTCAGCGATAAGGAAGAGGCATTCGCCATAGGCTATGAGTATTCGCAGAAGGTCCACAATGCGCTGAAATGGCTGATTGCTTTGCAGCCCAAAAATCCATTTTGCGACCTTTCTCTGGTGATCTGGTCCAGCACCATGCAGGAGCTGCCGTCCATTTACAAGAACGCATTGCAGCTGGCGGACAAGCAGGACGAAGATGAGGACGAGGACGAAGAAGAGCCGCCCACCATCGGTACGGCATATGCCGATATGGTTCACCAGATGATCTACGGATATCGGGACAAAATGGAGATTCCGGATAAGGTCATGGTGCTGGGTTTGGAGGCATCGACGGAGGGACGTGTTTCGATACCGATGTATGCAGAACTGAAAGGTTCGCAGTTCCTGGAAAATCTGGAATACTGGCATCTTTCCACAGGGTGGAAAAGCTATTATTCCAAGGCGAAGGGTTATCTGGTGAACTCGGTTTCGCCGTATGATGTCATTCTGTGCGCACACGGGGTGGAGCAGAACGGAAAGCTCACCTGTAAATCGAAACTGTTTGGCAGCGAGATGCTGCAGCTGCTGCCGTGTATCATCTACGGCAAGCACATTCCATCAGAACTGGTGCAGAATCTGACACAGCGTGCATCAGCACCGCTTGCCTTTGATCCAAAATTCTATAATCACAATCGGGTGCTGAAAACAGCCTGTGCATTGATACGGAAACAGGAACTGGAAAACCATCCGGAACGATTGAAAGGAGCGAACGACGTGGATAAGTTGTTAGACCTCGACAAAACGAGTACAGACAGAAGCTATCTGTTCGGACGGCTGCTGGCAGTTGCGGACAAGCTGGAACGGGATACATTTGATATGGGAGAAGATCGGGTGACCAATGCCAAGCGGCTTTGGAATATGTTCTCCGTTCGTCCCTACTATACCTGGGGAATCCTTCGGGGACGGCTGATCCCCTATATCAACAAGCTGGGAAAAAAGGCAGACCGCTATCAGATCGAGATGCAGGAGATCAGCAGCATGATGTCTCCCGAAGTGTTCTCCAGCACGGCACGCCTGTCTTCCCTGTATCTGCTGGGATACGATCACGAGATGAAGTATCTGTTTACCAAGAAGGAAAAACTTTCAAACGATGAAACCGCCAAAAACGGAAACGAGGAGGAATAACTCATGAGCGTACTGGAACACAAAATTGACTTTGCAGTGCTGGTCACTGCCGCAAACGCAAACCCCAACGGCGATCCGCTGAACGGAAACCGTCCCAGAGAAAATTATGACAGCTGCGGTGAAATTTCGGATGTGTGCATCAAGCGGAAGATCCGGAACAGACTGCAGGACATGGGTGAGAATGTGTATGTGCAGTCGAAAGACCATGCCCGTACCGATGACTTTACCAATCTGAGCGACCGTGCCACGAAAAATGAACATCTTAGCCAGCTTGTCAAGGGCAAGGATACCGACCAGGATGCCTTTGCAAAAGCTGCCTGCGAGGAGTGGATCGATGTGCGCAGCTTTGGACAGGTTTTTGCAATCAAAGGCGGTATCTCTGTTGGCGTGCGTGGACCGGTTTCGATTCACCAGGCAGTCAGCGTTTCTCCGGTGAATATTGTAAGCCTGCAGATCACCAAGTGTGTCAACGGCGAAAGCGGCAAAAATGCCAAGTCCTCGGATACCATGGGCATGAAGCATATGGTGGAGTTCGGACTTTATGTAATCAAGGGCAGCATCAACTGTCAGCTGGCAGAGAAAACCGGCTTTACCGAAGAGGATGCGGAGAAAATCAAAGAGGCGCTGAAAACGCTGTTCGAGAATGACAGCTCTGCGGCACGTCCGGACGGCAGCATGGAAGTCTGCCGGCTGTACTGGTGGGAACATGACTGCAAAACGCCGAAGTACACTTCTGCCAAGGTACACCGTTCGCTGAAAATCAAAGCAAAAGAAGGCGTGGAAAATCCCAAGTCTTTGGATGATTATGACATCACACTGGAAACACTGGACGGCTTGACACCGGAAGTGATCGATTTGGTATAAGCTGCAATGGAATATCGGGAAGAGGAGTATCTACAGCTTTCCGGCATCCAGCATTTTGTGTTTTGCCGGCGGCAGTGGGCGCTGGCGTATCTGGAACAGCAATGGGTGGAAAATGAACGCACCGCAGACGGCAGGATCATGCACCGTAATGTACATGACAGCTCGTTTCGGGAAAAGCGTGGCGATCTGCTGATCGTCAGAGGAATGAAAGTATCATCTGCCCGTCTGGGGCTGAGCGGAGAGTGCGATGCGGTAGAATTCCGGCGCTCTCCGAAAGGCGTTCCCATTTTCGGACAAGAGGGTACTTATACAGTAACACCTGTGGAGTACAAACGTGGCAAACCCAAGGAAGACGAATGCGATATTGCACAGCTCACAGCACAGGCAATGTGCCTGGAAGAGATGTTGTGCTGCGACATACCGGTCGGATTTCTGTATTATGGGGAAACACGGCATCGTACCAGGGTGGAGTTTACGCCGGAACTGCGGAAACGAGTGGCAGATACTGCCGAAGAGATGCACCAGCTTTGCCGGAAAAGGCATACGCCAAAGGGAAAGCGGACGAAAGCCTGCAATGCCTGTTCTTTGAAGGATATCTGTCTGCCGGTGCTTTGCGGAAAGAAAACCGCAGGCGGTTATTTGCAGAAAATGCTGGGAACAATGGAGTAAAAATGCCATGAAGAAGTTGCTAAACACCATTTATGTGACAAATCCGGACAGTTATCTCTCACTGGATGGGGATAATCTGGTTGTCATGCGGGAGGAAAAGAAAGTACGGATGCCGCTGCACAATGTCGAGCGCATCATGACCTTTGGCTATACCGGTGCAAGCCCGGCGCTGATGGGCAAATGCGCAAAGGATGGAAGAGAGCTGGTCTTTATGACAAGCTCCGGAAAATTCCTGGCACGGGTCGAGGGCGCTGTCAGCGGCAATGTTTTACTGCGGCGGCAGCAGTATCGGGTGGCAGATGATGCAGACGCCAGCCTTTCGATCGCACGGAATATGATTGTCGGAAAGCTGTTCAACAGCCGCTGGGTGCTGGAACGCATGATACGGGACCATGCACCGAGGATTGATGCAGAAACGTTTCGGCAGAAGTCTCAGTTTTTGCAGCAGTCTATTTCCAAGGCGGCAGAGGCAGATTTAGCGGACACGCTCCGTGGCATAGAGGGCGAGGCGGCGTCGGTATACTTTTCCGTTTTTGACGACATGATTCTAAAGGAAAAGGCAGCGTTTGCATTTCACGGCAGAAACAAGCGGCCTTCGCTGGATCGGGTCAATGCAATGCTGAATTTTGCCTATTCGCTGATGACGGGAATGTGTTCTGCGGCGCTGGAGTCCGTGGGGTTGGATCCCTATGTGGGCGTACTGCACACAGACCGTCCGGGTCGACCGTCTCTTTCTTTGGATCTGGTCGAGGAATTTCGTGCGCTCTGCTGTGACCGCTTTGTTCTGACGCTCATTAACCGTGGCATGATCCATGCAGAGGATTTCGATGTCCAGGAGGACGGCGCTGTTTCGCTGACGGAGGACGGACGGCGTACATTCCTGCGGGCATGGCAAAAGCGCAAGGATGATATGATTCAGCATCCGTTTCTGGAAGAAAAAGTGGAATGGGGCTTGCTGCCCTATGTGCAGGCACTTTTGCTTGCACGCTATCTCCGGGGCGATTTGGATGCGTATCCGCCGTTTTTGTGGAAGTGAGAGCGTATGCTGGTAGTTGTAGCGTATGATGTAAATACAGAGACCAAAGAGGGCAGAAAGCGCCTGCGCCACGTGGCGAAGATCTGTACCAACGTGGGCATTCGGGTGCAGAATTCTGTCTTTGAGTGTCATGTTGATGCGGCAGAATGCAAGGTACTCAAGCATCGGCTGGAACAGGCGATTGATACAGAAAGGGACAGCCTGCGGTTTTATTACCTGGGAAATCGTTATCAGTCGAAGGTGGAACATATCGGTGCAAAGGAAACCATAGACATGGAAGAGCCGCTGATTCTGTGAGAGAAATTTAAGGGAAAAGTGTCGGTGCGAATCATAGGCGCACAGAAAGATGCTGAAGGTTTCGCACCAAATTTTTCTCCCTTTTTTCGAAAAAAACCATTTTTTCGGGTGCAGAATGTAGTCTTTTGCATCCTTTTTTGCAGGATTGTACAAGGATAGGCGAAATGAAAAACGCTTTCCTGTGCAGTTTTGCTGTCTCCCTCCATGCGGAGGGAGTGGATTGAAATATTATTCCGATCGTCATATTCTTAACTTGTCCACAGGTCTCCCTCCATGCGGAGGGAGTGGATTGAAATGATTTCTGGCAGATGACCAGATTCACACGACCGGTCTCCCTCCATGCGGAGGGAGTGGATTGAAATTCCGAAGGCTTGTCAGGGTATTCTGCGGAGAGCCTGTCTCCCTCCATGCGGAGGGAGTGGATTGAAATGTGAACATTAGTAAAATGTTTTGAAAACAACGAAGTCTCCCTCCATGCGGAGGGAGTGGATTGAAATGTATCGGTCAACTCTATGATGTGATGACCGATACGTCTCCCTCCATGCGGAGGGAGTGGATTGAAATGCCTCCGCCTCACTCATGGCGTAGGAATACCAATGTCTCCCTCCATGCGGAGGGAGTGGATTGAAATGCACAGTTTCTGTGTCAGACTTATCCCAACTGTGTCTCCCTCCATGCGGAGGGAGTGGATTGAAATATCGATCAGTGTTTCCCAACCTCCCACAGGAGAGTCTCCCTCCATGCGGAGGGAGTGGATTGAAATAAACATCTCCATCTGGTCAGCGTCCCAGTTGTCGGGTCTCCCTCCATGCGGAGGGAGTGGATTGAAATTTTTCCTCGATGTCATAATAGATCGGGAATTCAAAGTCTCCCTCCATGCGGAGGGAGTGGATTGAAATAATCCATATGGACATAAGAAACAACCAGTTCTTGTGTCTCCCTCCATGCGGAGGGAGTGGATTGAAATGCTGGGTGGCTGCGCCCGGTCGATCCGGAAATGAAAGTCTCCCTCCATGCGGAGGGAGTGGATTGAAATACAGAAATTGGTTGCAATTTCTGGACGCTTATTAAGTCTCCCTCCATGCGGAGGGAGTGGATTGAAATGAATCTTTTTCCGGTCATGGTTCGGAATCCTCGGGTCTCCCTCCATGCGGAGGGAGTGGATTGAAATAGCCAATCGCCGCTTGTCGTCCCTCTCAGTTGGGGTCTCCCTCCATGCGGAGGGAGTGGATTGAAATTTCGCTGGATTTTACAAAATATCCAGTTATAGGAAGTCTCCCTCCATGCGGAGGGAGTGGATTGAAATATTTCGTGACAATTCCAATCCGCCGGAATCTCCCAGTCTCCCTCCATGCGGAGGGAGTGGATTGAAATTCCACTTACGAGATTGACAATGATCTGAAAATGGTGTCTCCCTCCATGCGGAGGGAGTGGATTGAAATGAGGATTGGGAGCAGTACAACGACTTGATCCTTGACGTCTCCCTCCATGCGGAGGGAGTGGATTGAAATGCCTGCACCCCACGGAGCGCCTGCGGCTGTTCCAGGTCTCCCTCCATGCGGAGGGAGTGGATTGAAATAGCATATTCTCCGATATATCCAGCGTCTGGGTTTGTCTCCCTCCATGCGGAGGGAGTGGATTGAAATTCCTTATCTGCACAGACGTAGGAATACAAACATTGGTCTCCCTCCATGCGGAGGGAGTGGATTGAAATATCGCATCTGTCAAGTTGTTCTGTGGGCAAGCAAGTCTCCCTCCATGCGGAGGGAGTGGATTGAAATATTTCGTGACAATTCCAATCCGCCGGAATCTCCCACGGTCTCCCTCCATGCGGAGGGAGTGGATTGAAATACCTCCACGGTTCCACTCACTCCGCTCCCACGTTCTGTCTCCCTCCATGCGGAGGGAGTGGATTGAAATAATCCGCATCTGGTCATCTGTGATGAGATTGCAAGGTCTCCCTCCATGCGGAGGGAGTGGATTGAAATAAGCCATGGATCGCCAAAAAAGCAGGGCTGTATGGTCTCCCTCCATGCGGAGGGAGTGGATTGAAATTCCTAGCATCTTAACGTCCTCCGGAACGGTATTGTCTCCCTCCATGCGGAGGGAGTGGATTGAAATGCCATAGCAACAATTAGCCCAGCGAGTATTGCAAGTCTCCCTCCATGCGGAGGGAGTGGATTGAAATCTTGATACGTCCTGCCAACGCCTTGTCCGCCGCAAGTCTCCCTCCATGCGGAGGGAGTGGATTGAAATACCGTATTCGCGCCGGACTATGCCGGCGAAACAGGTCTCCCTCCATGCGGAGGGAGTGGATTGAAATGTCTGCAAAGTCGTTTTCGATGCCCTCAAAGTAGGTCTCCCTCCATGCGGAGGGAGTGGATTGAAATAGAAATCGGGTGCACCGCTTGATCAGTTCATCATGTCTCCCTCCATGCGGAGGGAGTGGATTGAAATGCAGAATCGTTCTACAAGTCCCGTGCATGGCGTGAGTCTCCCTCCATGCGGAGGGAGTGGATTGAAATGCCTCGATCGTGGAATAACCGCCCTTGTATACTCCGTCTCCCTCCATGCGGAGGGAGTGGATTGAAATAAACATTCGCATACCAGAAAAATATCCGATCATTGTCTCCCTCCATGCGGAGGGAGTGGATTGAAATGAAACAGCCCCATGTACTCACGCTCCGTTCTGTAGGTCTCCCTCCATGCGGAGGGAGTGGATTGAAATGCCATAATACCACGAATTGCCGCATCATCGTATGGTCTCCCTCCATGCGGAGGGAGTGGATTGAAATGTTGTCTGACTGCCGGCAACTGGGCATGGCAGGGCGTCTCCCTCCATGCGGAGGGAGTGGATTGAAATGAAGATCTGTCCAAGGCAGACCTCACACATCTGAGTCTCCCTCCATGCGGAGGGAGTGGATTGAAATAGCTTTTCTGTGGTGGACATATATTGCAGCCGGCTGTCTCCCTCCATGCGGAGGGAGTGGATTGAAATCTCCTTCCTTGATTTATTTGTGGAAGTGCACTGAGTCTCCCTCCATGCGGAGGGAGTGGATTGAAATATCATAAATGCCGTCATTGACGTATCCGGAAGTAGAGTCTCCCTCCATGCGGAGGGAGTGGATTGAAATATGTCCTGCTCCTTCCTTGAAAATGTCCGCTTGTAGTCTCCCTCCATGCGGAGGGAGTGGATTGAAATAGCTGAAACACTTTCCGTGTCTAAAAGTACAGTTGGTCTCCCTCCATGCGGAGGGAGTGGATTGAAATGCAAACCAATTGTACTCTCTGAGTATCAAAGATAGTCTCCCTCCATGCGGAGGGAGTGGATTGAAATACTTTCGAAATCCGGGCTGAAACCGACGACAACGGTCTCCCTCCATGCGGAGGGAGTGGATTGAAATGTTCTTGATGTCGATAATATATGGCAGTGTGTCAGGTCTCCCTCCATGCGGAGGGAGTGGATTGAAATGTCGACGCATTACTTGATAATGTGCCGACACGTCGGTCTCCCTCCATGCGGAGGGAGTGGATTGAAATCAGCGGCACGAAGGTGGAGGATGTGAACCGTCTGCTGTCTCCCTCCATGCGGAGGGAGTGGATTGAAATGCACCCCACCCGTTCTATTATAGCATACCTTGTTGTCTCCCTCCATGCGGAGGGAGTGGATTGAAATAGGCGTTATGCACCAAATACCCCCTTTGGCGGTGCGTCTCCCTCCATGCGGAGGGAGTGGATTGAAATTGCACAGGTGCTATGCAATTATTGCAAGGGATGCTATGTCTCCCTCCATGCGGAGGGAGTGGATTGAAATGTGCTATAATAATAATAAGGAAGGAGGTGATGAAATGGTCTCCCTCCATGCGGAGGGAGTGGATTGAAATAATTCTTCCAGAATTGGGTCTCCGACTTCTGCCTTGTCTCCCTCCATGCGGAGGGAGTGGATTGAAATGCAATTATCAAGTCCCATGTGCTGGTAGCTGACTTGTCTCCCTCCATGCGGAGGGAGTGGATTGAAATGTCTTGGGACAAGCAGACAGCGGCTAATACCTGGGTCTCCCTCCATGCGGAGGGAGTGGATTGAAATCCCTTTCCGGATACACTTAGCACCCCACGGCTTTGGTCTCCCTCCATGCGGAGGGAGTGGATTGAAATATCAATCCAGCCAATAACAGTTCCGCCCTTTTTGGTCTCCCTCCATGCGGAGGGAGTGGATTGAAATACAATCATATCCTAACAGAAGATTCGGTTCGACACCGTCTCCCTCCATGCGGAGGGAGTGGATTGAAATCCTATGAATCCATCATGCCGCAGTTTTGATGCGGTCTCCCTCCATGCGGAGGGAGTGGATTGAAATGATAACCTGTGCGAATGATTTCTCGGTTTTGATAATGTCTCCCTCCATGCGGAGGGAGTGGATTGAAATGCATTCCAGAAAAGTAACCGATCATGCCATTATCGTCTCCCTCCATGCGGAGGGAGTGGATTGAAATATAATACAAGCGTTCAATCCTGTGCATTGCACCTGTCTCCCTCCATGCGGAGGGAGTGGATTGAAATGATGAGATGTGCTTCTTCTGTGGATACCCATTCTTGTCTCCCTCCATGCGGAGGGAGTGGATTGAAATGTCAAGAGTGACGATTACGAATCCGGCGAAATGTGGTCTCCCTCCATGCGGAGGGAGTGGATTGAAATTCCGAAATTCACAGCATTTCGACCGATGCCGGAAGTCTCCCTCCATGCGGAGGGAGTGGATTGAAATGCTCGCCCGATTTGTTTTTCCGGCACGGATAGCGTCTCCCTCCATGCGGAGGGAGTGGATTGAAATAGGATGCCAAATCCGCTATGGAAGATTTTGATCGTCTCCCTCCATGCGGAGGGAGTGGATTGAAATGGATTACAGCATGGGAACGCTGATCGATACTACAGTCTCCCTCCATGCGGAGGGAGTGGATTGAAATTGCTTTTGCTACTTCTTTTGCAGCTTTTTCCACGGGTCTCCCTCCATGCGGAGGGAGTGGATTGAAATATATCGCCGTTTTCATCGGTGGATAAGAATTGCAGAGTCTCCCTCCATGCGGAGGGAGTGGATTGAAATATCGCTGCTATGCGGAAAAGACCAGTTAACATTCGTCTCCCTCCATGCGGAGGGAGTGGATTGAAATCATGGGATCATGTCCGATCGTGACTTTAACTTCAGTCTCCCTCCATGCGGAGGGAGTGGATTGAAATAGCAACATTGTCAGCAGTGCTGCATCTGCGGCTGGTCTCCCTCCATGCGGAGGGAGTGGATTGAAATGCGCCTTGGGATTATTATAGCATAGATTTCCTAAGTCTCCCTCCATGCGGAGGGAGTGGATTGAAATTTGATATTCCTGTTGGTAAGATTCTTTCTGGCATGTCTCCCTCCATGCGGAGGGAGTGGATTGAAATTTAGCAACAATTTTTGGAGCAATGCCAGATTCCATGTCTCCCTCCATGCGGAGGGAGTGGATTGAAATGCAGATATGGGCAGTCTGATGCGGAAAATCGCACGTCTCCCTCCATGCGGAGGGAGTGGATTGAAATCCACACGCAGACCGCCAAATGTAACCGTTGTTTGGTCTCCCTCCATGCGGAGGGAGTGGATTGAAATATTCACAAGGTGCACGAAGCAGCCGGCGAAGTCGCGTCTCCCTCCATGCGGAGGGAGTGGATTGAAATGATTTTGTCTTGTATCCTCAGCATCCGGTATATCCGTCTCCCTCCATGCGGAGGGAGTGGATTGAAATGTGCCGACGGCGAACTTACAGTAACCGTAACATGTCTCCCTCCATGCGGAGGGAGTGGATTGAAATTCCGGTATCCCCACCGGATAACGCCACAGTATAGTCTCCCTCCATGCGGAGGGAGTGGATTGAAATACCTGCTCCTGTGTGTAAAATATTTCTGTTGCTATCGGTCTCCCTCCATGCGGAGGGAGTGGATTGAAATAAGATTGGCACTGCCTATGCGTCTGGTAGTTATGAGTCTCCCTCCATGCGGAGGGAGTGGATTGAAATTATAATTGATTACAACGTCCATCACCTTGTTGCCGGTCTCCCTCCATGCGGAGGGAGTGGATTGAAATACACGCCGCCGCACAGATACCCAAGGTCAATATAGTCTCCCTCCATGCGGAGGGAGTGGATTGAAATGGTTAAGGTATCGCTTTACGGTCGCCTTAAATGTTGTCTCCCTCCATGCGGAGGGAGTGGATTGAAATGATTTTTTCAAGGAATGTTTTGTAGATGGTTGGGTCTCCCTCCATGCGGAGGGAGTGGATTGAAATATGGGTTCCGTAAATCTTAAGTCAATAGTTATCCGTCTCCCTCCATGCGGAGGGAGTGGATTGAAATACAATTTTACGGCAGAACTGGAAAGATTGCGCTATGTCTCCCTCCATGCGGAGGGAGTGGATTGAAATCCAATCTATCTTGTTGAGAATCACAAGTTCCGGATGTCTCCCTCCATGCGGAGGGAGTGGATTGAAATAAGGTCATTTCGAATAAAATTTCCCTGTCTCCGCCGCCGTCTCCCTCCATGCGGAGGGAGTGGATTGAAATATTTCTGGGTTCTGGGCTTTTCCCTAACCTCTGTATGTCTCCCTCCATGCGGAGGGAGTGGATTGAAATGCAGTGTGGAATGGTCATGGTGAGAATTCCGGAGGGTCTCCCTCCATGCGGAGGGAGTGGATTGAAATGAGGACTGGGAGCAGTATAACGACTTGATCCTTGGTCTCCCTCCATGCGGAGGGAGTGGATTGAAATTTTCAATGCTACACGGGTATCATAAATTTCCTTGAGTCTCCCTCCATGCGGAGGGAGTGGATTGAAATCCTCCTTGTCGGAATATGTGTCATAGTAATCTGTAAGTCTCCCTCCATGCGGAGGGAGTGGATTGAAATCATATCGCATTCCGTGTCCCCGTTCTCGTTCTTAGTCTCCCTCCATGCGGAGGGAGTGGATTGAAATGTACTGGAAGAGGGCATCGAAGAAAACGTGCATTGTCTCCCTCCATGCGGAGGGAGTGGATTGAAATATTATCCCAACTTGGTACACCCGACAGGAAACAAGTCTCCCTCCATGCGGAGGGAGTGGATTGAAATACCGCCAACTTTCCGATCTGCTATTTCCAGATCAGTCTCCCTCCATGCGGAGGGAGTGGATTGAAATACTTCCGCATTTCGGACAATTCATGAATACAACGTCTCCCTCCATGCGGAGGGAGTGGATTGAAATATCTTCCCGGTGAGGGCGTAAACAAATCCGTCATCAGTCTCCCTCCATGCGGAGGGAGTGGATTGAAATAAGGAAGGTGTCGCCGGGCTTGAACGGTGGGAAGAGTCTCCCTCCATGCGGCGGGAGTGGATTGAAATGCGTTTTCTTGTCCGTCGTATTGCTCCGCAGTATGCGTCTCCCTCCATGCGGAGGGAGTGGATTGAAATGATTTTATCGTTGAAAATAACATCGTGGAATATGCGTCTCCCTCCATGCGGAGGGAGTGGATTGAAATCTTGGCAAACTTGTCAAAAAATCCATCTATCCAATGTCTCCCTCCATGCGGAGGGAGTGGATTGAAATGGCTTCGGAATTGCGTCCATCGTGGATGCGGTCGGTCTCCCTCCATGCGGAGGGAGTGGATTGAAATGTGCGATGCAGCAAAAGCATCAGAAGAAACGTACGTCTCCCTCCATGCGGAGGGAGTGGATTGAAATCCCAGATAGGCGTTACAGTCTCCACAACGCCGATAGTCTCCCTCCATGCGGAGGGAGTGGATTGAAATGATTTCATCGAAGTTTTCGGCGTTTCCTTAATGTCTCCCTCCATGCGGAGGGAGTGGATTGAAATATCGTTACCACTTCCAACGGTACGGGTCATATTTGTCTCCCTCCATGCGGAGGGAGTGGATTGAAATGGTCGTTGTGACGTGTGTTATTACTGTGATTTCTATGTCTCCCTCCATGCGGAGGGAGTGGATTGAAATTTCAAACGAACACGACCTTCATCAGACTGCCAATAGTCTCCCTCCATGCGGAGGGAGTGGATTGAAATATTTGTCCGGATACCTACGAGGACGACGACAGCAGTCTCCCTCCATGCGGAGGGAGTGGATTGAAATGCCTGTTGAATATACAAAATATATTAAGGCTGCTTTGTCTCCCTCCATGCGGAGGGAGTGGATTGAAATGTCTCGATGTCTCCGCCGATTGCCTCCAGCGTGTCCGTCTCCCTCCATGCGGAGGGAGTGGATTGAAATGTTTTTCACCGGTCAAAATAAATGCTTTCCGCAACTGTCTCCCTCCATGCGGAGGGAGTGGATTGAAATATTCTGGGTCATAGTGGCACAGGAAAAAGCACCAGGTCTCCCTCCATGCGGAGGGAGTGGATTGAAATTCCAGATTCTCCGGCGGTTAGAAATGCCTCTGTCGAGTCTCCCTCCATGCGGAGGGAGTGGATTGAAATAGATCGTCACAATTGTTGATGGTTTCTTCGACAGGGTCTCCCTCCATGCGGAGGGAGTGGATTGAAATGTCGAGTTCGTGCCCCTGAAACAAATGTTTCTTTGTCTCCCTCCATGCGGAGGGAGTGGATTGAAATTTTTCAAGTCCCTAATTGTTAATTGCGTATGAACAGGTCTCCCTCCATGCGGAGGGAGTGGATTGAAATACACATGCTTTGAAATCTAAGGAGGAATGACACGTCTCCCTCCATGCGGAGGGAGTGGATTGAAATATATTTGGACAGTCTCAGCGTTGGAACAATCTCAGTCTCCCTCCATGCGGAGGGAGTGGATTGAAATAAGGAAGTACCACTCGGCACATATGAGGTGGCCATGTCTCCCTCCATGCGGAGGGAGTGGATTGAAATACTTCCCCAACATATTCAGAAACTGTACTCATTTCGTCTCCCTCCATGCGGAGGGAGTGGATTGAAATAGACTGGCGAATGGTCTTACCAGAAGAGACAGGGTCTCCCTCCATGCGGAGGGAGTGGATTGAAATGCAGGTCGTGAAGTCATCCTGGTTGAGCCGGATAGTCTCCCTCCATGCGGAGGGAGTGGATTGAAATTTTCCTGTCAAGTTCTTGTTGCTTGCGCTTGGTGCTGTCTCCCTCCATGCGGAGGGAGTGGATTGAAATATTACGGTTACGATCATACATTATATCCTGATAGCGTCTCCCTCCATGCGGAGGGAGTGGATTGAAATAACCGGGCATGATGCTTGATGTGCAGTGTGACCTAGTCTCCCTCCATGCGGAGGGAGTGGATTGAAATACAGATCCGACAGATGGTGGTAATGCTAAGCCGATCGTCTCCCTCCATGCGGAGGGAGTGGATTGAAATGATTGCGTCGGGTGCGTCTCTGATAGGTATGGCGTCTCCCTCCATGCGGAGGGAGTGGATTGAAATGGGATCGAGGTCAAGGCTCAGAACGGGAGACCGTGTCTCCCTCCATGCGGAGGGAGTGGATTGAAATGAGATGTACAAAGGTGAAAATAGAACAAGGTCACAAAGTCTCCCTCCATGCGGAGGGAGTGGATTGAAATGTTGTATTCCGAATAGTTATATTTTTTAACAAGGTCTCCCTCCATGCGGAGGGAGTGGATTGAAATGAAACATCGACTGCGAGCGTCGGAACTGCTGGCGTCTCCCTCCATGCGGAGGGAGTGGATTGAAATAATCTCCACTTAAATCCACCCCCAAAACCTGACTAGTCTCCCTCCATGCGGAGGGAGTGGATTGAAATTGCCGGGTTATGCTCTGCCCGTTGTGCCAATGGGTCTCCCTCCATGCGGAGGGAGTGGATTGAAATGTAGAATCCGTAAAGCGGCGATTGGAGAACGGCAGTCTCCCTCCATGCGGAGGGAGTGGATTGAAATGTAGTTGGGAGCGTCCACACGCACAATGGCGTGAGTCTCCCTCCATGCGGAGGGAGTGGATTGAAATATCACCGACATATCCAGGTGTAGTAATTGCACCGTCTCCCTCCATGCGGAGGGAGTGGATTGAAATTCCCCACATGAGATCATATTCCGATGCGTTATATGTCTCCCTCCATACGGAGGGAGTGGATTGAAATGTGTTGTCTCCCGGTTTCATCAACAGAATTTTCGGTCTCCCTCCATACGGAGGGAGTGGATTGAAATTCCTGGGGCTAGATCCGAAAGCGTTGAATGATTACATCTCCCTCCATACGGAGGGAGTGGATTGAAATGGCATTACTGGAAGCAGGACAGACACTTTTGAACGGTCTCCCTCCATACGGAGGGAGTGGATTGAAATATTGGTTGCGATATAGCCGACAGTCTTGACCTCGTCTCCCTCCATACGGAGGGAGTGGATTGAAATACTACGGTTCTGAGATGGTGTATAATATATATAGTCTCCCTCCATACGGAGGGAGTGGATTGAAATACCAGTTTCAGTATTGATAGGTAAGTATGCATTTAGTCTCCCTCCATACGGAGGGAGTGGATTGAAATACTGCCGTCCAGATAAATCGGTATGATCGTATCAGTCTCCCTCCATACGGAGGGAGTGGATTGAAATCCAGTGATACTGTTTCCATTTTCACTGAGCCACACGTCTCCCTCCATACGGAGGGAGTGAATTGAAATACTGAGATATGCCCATCAGAGTGCGTGACGCTCGGTCTCCCTCCATACGGAGGGAGTGGATTGAAATATCAGCGCTGACAAGTACAAGAGCGGCGTAATGCTGTCTCCCTCCATACGGAGGGAGTGGATTGAAATACGCCGTTCGAGTCCTGTTTTTGTTCCGGAAAATGTCTCCCTCCATACGGAGGGAGTGGATTGAAATCCCCCTCTCCCCGTGCCTCTGCCTCTGCGTCCGCGTCTCCCTCCATACGGAGGGAGTGGATTGAAATCTTGTAGTCGCTGTTGATTGCAATTGATTGTGCAGTCTCCCTCCATACGGAGGGAGTGGATTGAAATTCCTCAATTGCAACCGGGTCAGCCAAATATACGGCGTCTCCCTCCATACGGAGGGAGTGGATTGAAATATTTCCATTGCACGCTGTGTAGGCATATTATAATGTCTCCCTCCATACGGAGGGAGTGGATTGAAATGCATGGATGCGTGAGAACGGGTATCTAATCAAGCGTCTCCCTCCATACGGAGGGAGTGGATTGAAATGATGTCCTGTGGATTGTCCAACAACCTGCAGGACGGTCTCCCTCCATACGGAGGGAGTGGATTGAAATGTCTCTGGCATCCGACGCAGCCGCATTCTGGGATGTCTCCCTCCATACGGAGGGAGTGGATTGAAATAGGGGTAATTTGCGGTCATGTTTTTGATAGATATGTCTCCCTCCATACGGAGGGAGTGGATTGAAATGTAAAATCCGTCAAAACTCATTGAAAAATATCATGTCTCCCTCCATACGGAGGGAGTGGATTGAAATGAGTGCGGAAAGCCAACAACAGCGTTCTGGACGGCGTCTCCCTCTATGCGGAGGGAGTGGATTGAAATACTGTTAACCCGGACGGCAGCGTGACACACGTCGAGTCTCCCTCCGTATGGAGGGAATAAATTGAAATTTCAAATAGTCCGCATAGATCGGATTCCTGCAGCCCTGCTGCGCCACAAACTTGTCCAGCTTGGCACTGTACTCCATCTGCTGCATCTGATTCTGTGCAGCCTCGTACTTCTTCTGCCAGTCGGCAGCGGACTGCTTGATGCCGTCAATATCCATTTCGGTGTACGACTGGATCTTGCTGTTCGCATCGTTCAGCTGCCCTGTGACAGCGTCCAACTTCGCCTGCAGTGCTTTGTAATCCTCTTCGCTGTAGGTCTTTGCCTGCGGCTCCGGCGTCTGCTCCTGCTGTGTCGGCTCGTTCTCGGTTTCGTCTTCCATGTTCTTTCATTCCTTTCGTGATTTGGGTATAAAAATAGCACCTGATTGCTCAGATGCTGATTTCACAAATAAGAACGCCGTACCCGCTGGCTGAATTGTTCTTGTTTTCCGCCCTCCGCCAGTTTATGCCCTTGGTCGGGGCAGCTTTACGGATTCTGTGCAATAGCGTTATATAAATCCACCATAGCGCTGCACAACACCGCATAACCTTGCAAATCACCATATGTATCAGGCGTGAATTCTGCCATTTCTTCCAGCTTTTCCAGCAGGATTTCTTTTGCCTTTTGTTCCATAGGTTTCTCCTTTCAGGCATGAAAAAAGCACCTCGTTTGAGATGCTTTCTATCGTATTTGGTTTTACTTCTCAAAACAACACGTATTTTGAGATGCTTTCTAATCGCTTTGGTGTTCAATCCAGCACCTTAACAGCGTCTCTTAACTCATTTAATGACTTCCCACAGACGAAGGGAGTGTTCATGACATCAACAATAGAGTACACTGTTTTTTCAAACCCGTCAAAATAAAGTAAATAGCTGTATGTTCCGTCTTTATGAAAACAAGGGTCTATGTTTCCGTATTTCCCATGATATGTGAATTCGACCAGACCATAACAGTCTTCTACTTTCTTCTTCAAGAGGTCATTCGCACTCATAAAATATCTTGATTCTCCCTTCTTTCGGAATCACTCAATTCCTCTGCTTCACCATGGACAGGAATTCCTTTTTCATTTTTGATGTACATATGCTTATGTTCACCGTGTTTTCCTAATTTGCTTTCTTTTTTATGCCCGTGACTGTTGTTTGAAATCTGTTTCGTTTGGCAGCCGTCTGAATCGTAGTAGTTTCTATCCACGCCGCCTTTGTCATTCACCCTTTGCGTGATACCGTTCGGCGGACCCTTTACTACTACAGTTTTATTTACGACATAAATTTGACTCCCTGCCGCATTTGCGGTTTTCCCTATTATAGCACTGCTTTTCCATTCTGTCAACTGATTTTTCGCTGCATGGACAGCCTTCTGAGCCGCACTCCGTCCAAACCCGTCCACCTGCTCCCGGAACGTATCTCTCCGCTGTCCGGTCTGGCTGCAGAACGTTTTCAGCTGCTTTTCGGATTCTTTCAGTTTTACCGCATTTGCCACATAGTCTGCCTGCAGCACCGCCTTTGTTTCTTCGTCCGGGGCATTTTCCACCGCCGCCTGCGATGCCAGTGTCCGCCGCTTTAGCGCCCGTACATTCCGTTCGCCCTGCCGCTGCATCTGGCTGATCTCGTATTTTGTGTACTTTTTGCCGTTGTATGAGATGTTTTTCTCATTCAGCTTTTTGATCTGTTCCAGCGTGTAATTTGGTTTGGAGATGCCTTTGTAGTATGCGTGCCAATCGTGGCGGCAGTTCCAGCCCTTGAATCCTTCGCCGGAGCCGTAACCGATCTCATGCAGGGTGTACACGTGCAGCCCGTCAATGGTTTCTCCGGCATCTTCTCCGGTCAGCGTGACCAGCTGCCCCTGCCACCTTGCGTGTTCCGGTCTGGCTCCGCTGTGTGCGGTCAGTTCCTGTGTGGAGAGAGTGGATTGAAAATCCGTGAATTATATGAGTGGTGCCGTCTGTGATTCGTCTCCCTCCATACGGAGGGAGTGGATTGAAATGACGATGCAAGAATGGCAGACTGGCAGGGAGATCGTCTCCCTCCGTATGGAGAGAGTGGATTGAAATGTACACCTTTGGGGCGTGGAATCCGGCACGGGCAAGGTCTCTCTCCGTATGGAGAAAGTGGATTGAAATGTCAAAACAGACCGTGACATTAGTGTGAATCAGGTCTCCTTCCGTGTGGAGAGACTGGATTGAAACAAAGCGGTCGTAGTTTTTTCCAACGTCACCTTTCCGGTCTCTCTCTAACAGAATTCCCAAACAAGGCAGTCCATGCAATTGAAACTTAAAAATTTCCAATTACAGCAGGCTGCTGCAGTAAAAACGCCAGATCGGAAGAGCGTCGTGTAGGGAAAGAGTGTAGATCTCGGTGGTC
>OCQL01000006.1_pt1 | contig 27405 bp, 1 predicted proteins | sample 1538501 | NCBI WGS metagenome assembly OCQL01 (sample SAMN04571703, study PRJEB22368) | human gut metagenome | biome: human gut; material: stool | host: Homo sapiens | place: Luxembourg | collected 2012-10-18 | reverse complement strand
TCTCTCTAGTGACTGGAGTTCAGACGTGTGCTCTTCCGATCTAAAAAACTAGTGATTTCAGCGAATAAAACTGCTGAAATCCAAGAAAAACGCTTTTTCATCAAGATGCTTGAAAAAAAGCGGAAATGTTTATTAAAATTGTTAATTCACGAAACAGATGTGCCGTATGGCAGGGGGAATTGTAATGTATCGACAAATAAGCATATGGAAGAGAATCATTTATGGTATATTAGCAACAGTGATGGTGCTGACTTCGTGCGACTGGGGGACGATCTTCATCGCAGCAGAAGCGTTGGGGAATCCCAGCGGTTTTCAAGTTGGGTTTGGAACAGTGCTGTCAGGCGGTGCTACACTGACGGCACAGACCAATGACGGTGTCGGCAGTTTCTACATGATTACCAAGCAGCAGCAGACATTGATGACTGTCAATATCAGACCTGATTTTCAAACAGGTTACGTCAAGGGGCAGGATCTGGAGATCACACTGCCGTATTTGTATTGGGATGAAAAAAATGTACTGGTTCAAGTGAACTCGTTTGACAAGATTCCCAGTCCGCAAAAAGAAAACGGAGAATATATCGGCATAGAGGCAAAGCTGAATAATATGAGTATATTTGGTAATTCAGCTGATATCTATAATGAGAATGGTGATAGAATTGACAGCAGTCAATATGCTCGTGGAAAAATAGAACTGAAAAATGTTTATGAATCACTTTCCCAGGATTGCACGCCGCAATTCGATATCCGGTTTTATACAGCAAGTGACAAAGTAACGATACCGGAAAATACAGCCGCAACGCTGAACGTAAAGTTTTCATATGACAAGTATTATGACAACAGCGGCAATGAATTAAGCGGCAGCTGGTCTACAGATGATCTGGATTCTGAGCAGGAAAAACAGGCACGTACAGTTACTTTTGTCAATTCTAACCTGGAGTGGAGTACAAGCATCAAAAGCGTTCCGATAGTGCAGCTGGACAGTGCAAGTACTGATAAAAGTACTGCGGTCATGTGGCAGAAGTATAACTACATGGTATACGAAGTCACAGTGCAGAACGACTCTACAGAAAAAGAAAGCACCATCGACAACTATTTGATTACATTACAGGCGCAGTATAACCCGGACAAAATGCGGAGTATCCTGGATGAGGATATTCTTCGCTGGTGCGAGGATGATACGAACACGCCAAACACAAATATTTCCGCTGATTTTTATCAGCATCATGACTTTGTCGGTAAGCCCAATGAGGGCGGTGTTCTGATCTATGATGTCACCGATACACCGGACTGGAAAACGGAGTGGGATCTGGAGAATTTCACCAATATTCCCGGCGAAACCATACCGTATGGTTATTCCGGTACAGGTACGATCATTCTGCAAAGAGAAGCTACCGACAAATCCCATATGCTGTATTCCAAGGAGAAAGCGGAGGAACTGAACCAGGGTGACCCCAACGGAAAGTACTATGCTGCCCGGAAGTACATGGTTGCGATTCCGTATCCGAACAACTTTAACAGCAACACCGGATTCAAAAACACTTCTGGACTGACAACAACAATTTCGTTCGGCGGCGGCAGCAGCATTCACTGGTCGAAACAAGGTTCGGACACTACAGAGTTCACGCCCCATACCTGGGATAACTTTGCGCATCACAAATATGTCAAGGACGCAGACGGCAAAGAAGTAACAGATAAGACGGTTGGCATCGGTGCGGTGGATGAATATTACCTGGATGGGTTCAACAGCATCGGCAATATCCCGGTGTTCAATGCCGTTGCAACAGACCACGTGCCGGAAGATTTTGACCTGCAGGAAATCCAGATCAATTTGCAGAATGATGCGATACACTATCCGAACATTCAGCTGAAAGACTGGTTCAAGGTGGATGGAACAGACCTCAATCAGTTTATCCAGTTTGGCTTTACCGATGAAAACGGTGATGTGATCTATAAAACTGCCGACGAATTGGGCTTGGGTCTGAAACAGGATGCCAATGTTAGCGCAGCAGACGAAAAGATCTGGACGCTTGCCATTGGCGACGCACTGACCACACAGGCTGGTCTGACATTCTGCAATGAGGTCAAGTTTGTGTTCCGGGAGGAGATCCCACGCTATACCAACTTCAACGGTCTTATCACCATGCGTGGTGCATTTCCGCACTTGTGGACATATGACAACAAGATCGACACCTCTTATGAGATTCACTATTACCAGCCGCCGACAGCGTCGGAAGACGGCGAAGGCAAGTGGGTTTCGGAGTCGAAAGATATTGATGAAAAGAATGCAGTTATCAAAACGGAGCAGGCAAAACCGGCACTGACCGGCGTAGGCGTTTATGATGACTCCATCGGCGATCTGATACAGAAAGGCAATCCGCAGACAGTCTCTCTGAATGATGATACTGCGGCGGCTCGCTTTGTCATTTCCAACGACAGCATTTCCGAGATCAGCCCGGCAACACTGGATATCACCGGGCTGTACCCGGACGAGGATTACACTGCCGGCGGACTCGTTGCATCCAACATCCTGCTCAGCAAGAGTTTGCTGGAAAAGACAGCGATCGAGAAGATCGTGCTGCACGGAAAGGTGAACAACCGGGGTACGCTGACAGATTTGGACATCACACTGGATAAGCTGGAAAGCTATGGCACAAATGCAAACGGAGACCTGGAAATTCCGAAGTCTGCGTGGAGCGGTAAGCTGACCTATCTCACTGGTATGACCGTGTACTTCCAGCGCATCAGCGACAATATTCCGCTGACGGATGCCAACGATGACGGGAACTGCTATGTGCAGATTCACGGCACGCCGACCACAGAAAAGGATATCACACCTCACGGCGTGCTGAAAACCGATTATAGCTTTGGCGAACACGACCAGACTGCATTGGATCAGACGGTGGAGGATATCGTCGTACTGAACGTGTCCAAGGTGCTGCCGGAACTGAAAGCGAGCGTTCATGCGATTCGCAAGGACGGCACAGAAGCGTACAAGGAACAGTCTGTCAGCTATGACAAAAACGGAAACGCTCATCCCGTTTATCCGACACTGGCTGTGCCGAACCGGAGCGAAACGGAACAGACCTGGTATCAGTTCCTGCTGACCAACAACTCCCGTTCTACCAGCTCTCATGCGCTGCTGCAAGTCAATATGGACAGCGTCGGCAATGAGCCTATCGACTGTCTCCAGGATGTGGAGGGCTTTGATACCCGGAAGATCGTTCTGGACGGCATCGGTGCAGGACGGGCGGCAGAGATCGATAGAATTGAACTTTTTGATTGGGATAATACGACATATACCGCAGACAACGAGGCAAATATTAAGCCTAGTCTGACGGTCGATTCTGATGCCCTGACGGTGGATGCAGACGGCAATGTTACATATACCGTTCCCGACGATATCAAGCGCCTGCGGAGTGTGCGCATCATCTTCTCCCGCATCTACGGAAATGCAGATCTGGACAATCTCAAGGAGATGAATCTGAAACTGTATGGTTCTACGGACTGGACAGGGGATTTGAAAGCATCGGCGCATTTCGAAGTCATTGGCAGCATCAACGAGGCTTCCAAGACTTCCTCTGAGGCGACCATGCAGGTGGCAAAAACCAACCTCCAAATCACACCCTCTGCCAATCGTCCGGAGACACAGGAAAGCGATAATAAGAGTCTGACTGTGCCGAATAAGGCAAATGGTCTGTACTATGGTTTCCTGCTGGAGAATGGGGCAACTTCGGACTGCTACTCCAAGGCTGGGAAGTCGCTGATTTCCGTTGACCTCCAGAGCGTAGGTGTGAAAACAGAAAAGGACAGCGCCAAGATCGTAAAGGGCTATCTGACGGACAAGGTGACGATCTCTTCCAACTACGCCAAGAGCGGCGTGATCGAAAGCGTCAAGCTGACCGCATTCCTGCCGGAGGGCGTTTCTGGTCCGAAACAGGTAAAAACCTTTACCCTGGAAGATCTGGAAAAGAACAAGAATGCGGCAGGGGAACTGGAAATGGACCTGTCCGATTGGAAAGCACGGGACATATACCTTGCGAATATCGAAATCGCCTATGCCGATCTGGAGCGTGATCTCTCTGCGGCGCAGGGCAATGCACCGGAACTGCGTATCTACGGTACAAGCGACTGGTTCGACGATCTGACGGCGAAAATGACAGTGACACCGCAGCATGAGCTGATGAAAGATCAGGCAAAATCTGCGTCTGTGACATTCCACGTAGACCGTCCGGGACTCAGCGTCAACACACACATTTATTATAATGATCAGGAAGAATCCACACGTGCGGCATCGGGCAACACGGACGGAAATGAAACCATTTTCGGCGTTCCCTATGACCGTGACTTCATGCTGCGTGCGGAGTTTGCCAATGAGACCATTTCGGTTCTGGATGACACTCAGATCATTGCGAAGATTCCGTATGAAAAGCAGGGGGAAGAAAAAACCGGTTTCCATACGACAGAACTGCGTATTTACCAGGATCTGATCGACCAGTTCGGTGCATTTGACAATATCATTCTGACTGGTAAGGATGCGGATAACCTGGAGAAAACCGTAACTCTGCTGCCGAAAACCGACGAGAACGGAAAGCTCACCGGTTTCTATACAAAGGATGCGCCGGATACTGTTTATACTTATACAGACGGTGCGCTGACATTCACCAGAGACACAGACACACGGCTGTTCCCGGCGTTCGGTATCGAAAATCTGACGCAGGTAGAACTGAACGGCAGACTGGTAAAGTTGGTGGACAAGACCGCATCGGAAAAGCGGTATATCGAATTTGACGGTTATGACGATTCCCTGTTCGGAAAGACCGATACACTGGAAGTGGAGACACACAACTATCTGGACGGTTTCCGGGAATCCAAGGGCTATGTCACAGAACCATACGATAAGGACAAGTATATCGTCACGAAGAAAGACACCACAGCGATCTACGTTTCCAAGATGTATTTCGACACCACCGTGATGGCATTCTATAAAGATGCAAGCGCCGGAGACAAGAAGTACACTGCAGCAGCCAGTGCGGTGGAGCATTTGCGGAAGAAGTATGCCCAGCCCACAGAAAATATGACGACTTGCTCCTGGAGAAGCGATAAGCATATACACGGCGCAGACGGTTATCTGTTCTCTGAAAAAGAGAAGTGGGGAGATAGTGCGGATAACTCCGAGTTGGAGATCGGCTATAAATCCATCGGTTCTTTCGCTGTGGACTTCCGCCAGTATCTGAACACAGGGAACAATCTGCCCAAGGCAAATCCGACCCTTGCCGGACAGGAACACCAGTCGTATGACTACGTTCGCAATGCGTCTCTGAATACGGCGGCAACTGTGGATATTACATTGGATCTGCCGTCGAATACTTTCGATGCGTACTATCTGAAAATTGATCCTCGTGCCAAGGACTATATCAAATCCGTTACGGCAATCTATGCAGACGGTACCAAGCGCATCTGTTCCGGACAGGAAATTCTCTATGAAGCCAACGAGAGCAATACAAACGGAAACTTTGCACGGCTGAATCTGCTGGGCAGTGATGCGGATATGTTCTCTGAGGACGATTCCAACTATTATAAAAAGCCGGAGAGCTATGACGGAAAAGAACCGGAAAATCCGGTAAAACAGGTAGTTGTGACCATCGACATCAACCGCTACCAGACTGTCAATAATGACGGCAAAACGGCAAAGTCGCCGGACTACGGCACATGGTATGACCAGACAGATTCTTCTACACAGGGAATGTTCGAGGTTACCGGACGTTTCTACCGTATGGACGAGGCAGTTGCCAAAGCACACGCAGATGTGACCGTGGGCAACACCACTGACGACAGAAGTAAGGTGCGGACAGATTCGGGTGTGGACAAGGAAAAGTCGGAATGGTCTTTCACAGATCAGTATTATGCCTGGACACCGAATCATAGCTATAGTCATGGTCATTACTGGACTTATGAGATATTCGACTATACTGCAAAGCATTTGCAGTCCAGCACACGTGTGCATATTGTCAATGACCAGGACAACGTACAGAAGGGTGTCGGCGAAACACCCGGAACGGCAGAAAATCGCAATGCAGAATTTGGACAGGACAATAGTTTTGCAATTCGGTTTTATCGGCAGGGCAGAACCACAAGTGTTCCCACCTCTAAAGTGAATGCAGGATATAGTACATCTAGCCGTTCTGCACCGAACAATAACGAATATCATTGGACAATGAGCAGCCCGTATGTTCGTACCGACCAGTACGACTGGGTGAACAAACTTTCCTTTACGGATAAGGTTGTGCTGTCGGACAGCCTGCCGCAGATTCGTCCGGATGATGACTATGAATACAAGGGCTTTCTGACTACGGGCATTCAGATCAAGAAGGAGATCTATCAGTATTTCCGGGATGACGACAACATCATTTTCACCATAAATGCAAAGAACACGAATAATGACGTTGTCGGGTCTGCACAGACCATTTCTGTTCCGGTGTCTGAACTGAGAAAGATGTACGGCGAAACTGAGGACTGGAACATCTATTTCGAGTACACGCCAAGACAGCAGGACAATACAGATAGCGGAGACGATGGAGACGGCAGTACCGAAGAAGATGCGGATGATGCGGACACCGGTGCAGACGAGCCGCAGATCGAACCGACCTATACCTTAAAAACAGACGACGGCAAGTATGTGGTAGTTCTGGGCGAAGATACCTTTGTGACGGACTACAGCATGACTATGTATGACATTCCGGGTACAGGGGATTATTCTGCGGAACTGACCGACAAGGAAAAGGCAGATTATCACAACCAGAATGCCTGGGATATTCTGGTACAGGGCAAGCCGTATGCCATCAACAAGACAGATAAGGATATGTACGGCGAAAATACTGCCAAGACCAGCGTTTCCACGGATTATGACCCGGATGAGAAAATCTACAGCCAGTCGGATAATGCCACCATCATGGGCTATCTGATCGACTTCAAGGCTGACTATGCGCTGCAAACAAAGAGCGGCACCACATCGGAAAAGCTGTACTACGATTATGACCAGACAGACAACAACACACCGAATCGTGGTCTGTTCCAGGTGAAACTGTTCAACCAGGACAAGCAGAATGCGACCGGACAGGATGCGGCGGCACGCATTAACAGCGCCGCTACTACCAACACCATGGACGGCAGCTATCGGTTGGAGCATATCTACCTGCCGGCATTCCTCCTGGATGGGGATTGGTTCGGCGTGGAGAATCTGACGCTCCGTGTGGGCAGTACGGACGTTCCGGTGAACGTGGTCAAAGGCATTGGCGTAGACGGTATGGCGGACGGTATCTATGTGGTTCACGTTGATACAACAAAGAACGTACAGGGCGAAGAAGTTTATACCATTGATGTGGAACAGATTCTGCGCCAGCTGTATCAGGCAAATTCCAGCGTTCTCGGAACTTATACCAATTCCACCAACCAGAAAACTTATGTCAAGGCATATGTCAGCAGTTTCCAGCTGGATCTCAAGGCGAAAAAGGCAGACCGAAATGACAGCAGTACTGTGCTGGGCGACGGGGAATACCTGTCCGCAAGCAAAAGCAAGGACAAGAGCGCATTCCTGTATGACGGCGTTTATGTAGACCGTACACCGGACGATTTCACCAAGGATGACTGGAATTCCAACTCAACGCCGTCCTTTGGAAAATCCCCCAACGGCTATCCGGAGCAGACACCCAAGAACCAGCTTTCGGCGACATTCACATCGGTTGACCCGAATGCCAATACCTATGTTTATAAGAACACAGACGGTACGGCAAAGGGCAGCAAGAAAGAGGCGTCCTATACCGTCAAGAATCTGACCGGCACGCTGGATGCGGTAGTTACTCGCACCAGGATGTACGACCAGGATTCCAAGACCGGCAACATCGATAAGGTGGACTATCTCCATCTGACGCCGTATGACTACGTAGAGTATACCATCCAGGTGGGTGCGCCGAGCAACGCACTGATTCCGCTGGAGCATACCACAGTGGACTTCTCTGTTCCCAAGGGACAGCGGATCGTTCGCTGGGATGTGGTAGATGCAAATGGAAACATCAAGACAGACGGCAACGCTGCAGAGAACATTCCGGCTGCGGACATCCACGCCACACTGTCAGACGGCGGCACAACGATCGAGGCGGCACAGGGTGTCAAGTACGCACTGCTTGCCAAGTCGGATGCAGACCCGGAAGAAACCGCATACCAGCGGCTGGTGGCTGAACTGGGCAAGGGCGCAAAATCCGATGACCAGATCAAGCCGGGTGAAACGGTTTACCTGCGTGTGACCACACAGCTGACAGAAAACGGCGGCAGCTATGATAATGTGACTGTCGGCACGCCGGATCTCAAGATCCATGCCGCACCCAAGCACGGCTATCCGCAGTATTCTATTTATGATACGGCAAATGGTACGAATTATACGCCGAATACAGACAGGCAGAATTATCGTTGGAACAAGAGAGTAAAAGACGATGCCGGATATTCGTATTACTATCGTTATACCGAGGCTGATGCAGACAAACAGACCCAGTATTATGCACACGTGCAGAATGAACTGACCTATCAGTCTGTTGCGCCGGTAAAGCTTACCTACCAGGTAAACGATGCCAAGCAGAATTACGACGGCAAGGGTGCTGTGCTGACGGTCAGCGACCTGTACAACGAGACCGGACACTACTGCGACACCTATACCATAGACGTTTCCTTCCTGGAAAAGCGTTCCAAGGACAGCGGCGATGTGTTCTACCGAGGCTTTGAACTGACGAAACCCTACACAGTTACAGACAAGTTCGGCAGAGTGGAAATGCTCTATGCCGTTGCAGAGCCGAGTACAAACCCACGGTTTGCAGAGGATGAAAACATTGCATTCAAGACGGATGAGAACGGCGTAAAGGTGACCTGGAAGTCCTATGAATATGACCCGTCCATCACTACAGACCAGGCAGCGACAGCGAAAATGACAAACGACGACCTGCCGAATGTGGTTGGCGTTCGCTGGGTGTACTATGACCTCAGGGGCTTTGACACCACAACTGCGTACAGCAGCACTTCCAAGACAAAGGTCGCTTTGCAAAATGTGACGCTGACCGGTGTCGGCAGATACCAGGATGTCACAGACGGCACAGGCGTGAAAGCGGATACCTATAAGCAGTATTTCACAGCCACCAACACCTATGAACACATCCACAGCGAAAACGAAAACGCAGTGACGGTGACCGAAAGTGGCAGCAGTGCGGCATCTACAGCAACACCTACCGAACACACGGTGAAACTGACGGACAGCACAGTTCTGAACCCCAGCGTTTATCGGGAAAACCCCATTGCATCGTTCCACACCCAGACATTTTCTTCCGAGAGCGACGCATCGGCTGCGTATGACGAAAAGAAAACGCAAAAGACAAGCTATCGTCCTGGAGACACCATCTGGCAGAAAGTGACACTGAAAAACAACCTGGCGGCGCTGAGCAGCGGCAAACAGGCAGGCGAGGAGGGCAGACTCATTAACCCGGTCATCTATGATAAGGTGCCGGAATATTTTGCCGAGACTTTGTACGATTCGTATGGGGTCGGCGCTAGCATAAATTTTCATTTGCGTTTGCTGAATGCAAACGGCAGCGAGAAAGATTTGAGCAATATTGAGCTGTATCTGGCAAACAAAACCGCACAAAATGGGTATGACTACGGCGGAAAAATGACCTATACAGACGGGTTCAAGTCAACCAATGCAACACAAAAGGCATTTAACGATCTGAAACCGGCCGAGAATTCCACATATCAGATTTCCTTTACCGTGTATGAACTGCGCCTGCGTTATAAGGATGCTCCGGATGAGGATTTCGTTTTACAGCCGGGTGAGCAGATCGAGTTCTGCTACTCGGCGACCATTCGGGAAAACGATCTACCTATGGTGTATACTGCGTCTACCTATGCAGACGATACCGCCGCATCCACTGTGGACGGCAGCGGACTGCACCCGGCATATTTCCCCCGCATTGGTGAGTATTATCAGCAGCGTATTAATCACCATTATTCCTGGGATACGACATATGGCAAACTTTATCCCACGCTGACCGGCGGATTCTCCAGTGACGGAAATACCTGGAATAATTTCAAGCAGGTACAGAACAGCAATATCCAGATGGATATGGACTATCTGATGCACGATATTGGTTTCAGTGCGGACAAGAATACCCAGGTGGATATGTGGGAATTCCTGGATCAGACCATTACCCACATTCCGGGTTCCGGTTCTACAGATGCTACCATTGGCGGTCAGAATGACACACTGCTGGATGAGGATTCCCAGACTGCAAAGAATATGCAGACGGTGAAGTACAATGCAAGCTCCAAAATCGATACTGCCGACCAGCTGTCGCAGCTGCCGCAGACGGTAAAGTACATGGCAGGCGGTGCAAACCGAGATTGGTTCCGGCTGGCAATGGGCAAGCGGAACAAGGACTATGCAGACTGGGCAAATCTGGAGGCCGCAAAGAATACACCGGTGGTATGGAGCGAGACACGTCTCCACCTGCAAAAGGCATGGCTTGCCACCAGCTCGGAATTTGTGACAAGCAATATCCAGTACGAAAAGACAAACGGCGACCGCACCAATAATGTTTTGGCTGACCCGAATTATCCGTATTATGGAACATATTCCGACGGTCATGGAGTGGATTCCTATTACAATAGTGTACATGAGGTGACAGACCGCTCTGGTGCGGCTGCGCTGGAATATGATGAAGATGTCAAGGTACAGCTTCAGGCGTACAACTACGGCGACTGGGATCTGGACGGTGTGACATTCCTGTATACCTATGCCTATGGCATGAAACCGGTGATGAATGCAGACGGGACGCTGGATACATCTGAGATACTGGCGTACACCAACACCGGCGACTCGAAAGCAAATACATTCTCCCAGATCGACGGGACATATGTTACCGCAGAGATCATTCAGAAACCGGGAGACAAAAATCCGCAGTATCTTGCACCAAAGGCAATGCGGGATGCGGCACAGAACGCAAACATCACAGACGGCACAGACGGATATTACACCGCAGACGAGTATACCCCGTATGTGGTGAAGATCACTGTAAAGCAGCCGCTGAAAAAGTGGTACGGCAGAGGCAGCGGCTTCGGCTATATTACACGGGTGACACTTCCGGCAAGAGTATACACCGATACGGCAAGCGGCACCTGGTATGACCGTGTTCTCACCCAGCCCTATGTGGCAGAGGGCAGTCAGAATCATCTGTACTATCAGATCTATGACATCGACCATTGGGACGGTTCCACCAAGGCGCTGACCAAGCACAACCAGCTGTACGGTATGGACTATCTCTGGAGTCCGCTGTATTTCCATTGTGATACGGCAAATGAACAGCTTGATAGTCTGAAATATCTGGCATCCTCTCCGAATATGCCGTCAGTAAACGGTTACAATATCCAGAACAAGGAAACTGTAGAGGAAAACGGCAGCTATCATTTCACCAACAACGACAGCATCGGCCGCTATTCCAGCGGCACGACCATGTTCTTTGCCGAAACTGGTACAAGAGCCGTGCAGCGAAAGCCTTTGGTGCGCAGCTGGGCAACCATCAGCGAGACCATCGGCAAGGATGAAACCGAGATGTATGGCAAGACGGTAGAGCAGTACTACACCGAGACACAGGGTGAAGTCAACTGGATCAACGTCCATGTGGAGAACAACTATTACTGGGATGAGTACGGCTACAGCGGCAGTGCCGGTACTGAAGGGTACAACAACGAAAAATCGCTGCACAGCTATGGTACAGACGGCGGTCAGAAGGGTTCGCTCTCGCTGCCGGTCATCACCAACATTCTGCCCTATGGCATCGTTCCGGTTGCGGCGGATGGCTCTCGCTATACCACGGACAACGACAAAAACAACAAGCCTCTGAACTGGGAGCTGTACGACAAGGATGCTACCACTAAGCTGACAGATCAAATGGCACTCTATGATACTGAGGTCTACTATGACGATTCTACCAAGCGCTATGTGGTGCAGATTTTCGCCAAGGAAGAAAACGACACCGAAAAGGCAATGACGGCAGCTGAACTGGCAGAAAAGCAGAAAAAGGATGCCGCAATCCGCAACGGCAGTCTGTATAATTTCTGCATCAAGACCTTTACCTATGCAGAGCCGGACGATGTGATAAACGGCGTGGAAGAGGAAGACCTGCTGAAAAACTATCTGAATAACTATTCTTATGTTTCCAGCAGAGTGAACGCTTACCGGTTTATCACGGACAATGACATTTCCGGAAATCCGTACAAGGTTTGCTCGGCGGCAGTGATTACACCAATTATCAATTACTATTCCACCTATGCGTTCCGAAAAAAAGACGAACGAAAAGATGCAGTTGCTGCAACTGCAAAGGTGACTCGTCATTATTATGGCGGTGTTTATTATTACAAATCCGAAGATACCCTGCCCATGTGTCCGGACACAGATAACGACGGACTTTCGACCACCATTCCGGATTCCTATGTTATTTTGAAACATAAGTTTGAAAAAGACGGCAGCTATATGCTGGGCAGCATGAGCCGGTATGCCGAGAGCGATTCCATGGAAATGGACGAATACCGGAAGGACAAGCCGCTGTATGAACGCATCCGTTCTGCACTGAACCGGGATGTGACACTGCGTGACAACGGCAGCGATATGACTTTCCAGGATATCACTTCTGCAAATATCATACAGGATGCCGGCGTTGTGAACACGCTGAAGATCCGCACTCAGACACCGTCTTTGAAGGCGGAGAACATGGTGGCTGCGGAAAAGGCAGATACAGGTCTCAAGGGCTTTACCGGAGATACAGAGAATCTGGACGAAGTGAAAACTCGTCAGAAGTATCAGAACAACGGAAAAGACTTTGACTACAGCGATATCCTCTGGTACAGCGCCAAGGTTTCCAGCCAGTCCGAGGCGGATTACCGCTATCGTGGCAGTATTTTCCACGCCAAGATGGTGGTGACATTCCAGCTGCCGGAAAATGTACGGTACTGGGATGAGGACGACCTAATGGACGACTACTATCTGGAATACACAGATAAGTCTGGCGCCAAGCAGACACTGACCATGGCGCAGGCAAGGGATGACGGCTGGGGCATTGAGCTGACACAACGGTACTTTGCTGGAGATGTTGCACCGGCAGAAAATACAACAGACGGACTGACACGGGCGTACTCTGCCACCAAGCGTGGCGGCGAGACGCTGGTGTTCGAGATTACTACGCCGGCAGAAAAAGGTTTCAACTGTAAGGATGACAAGACCTATGTTGCAGGTTATCACCCGGCAGGCTATTTCAACGGCACGCTGAACTTTAAGATCAAGACCCGGATCGACAACCTGGAACTGCAAAACGACACAGACAGCAGCTGGGAGGACTATTACTCCAAGGTCTATGTAACCTTCGAACAGACAGACGGCAAGTTTGCCATCACAAAGGATGGTCTGTTTGCAGAACGGGACGCAGACGGCAAGTACTACACTCGTGGCGGCTGTCTCATGCCGAAACAGGACGAAAACGGCTATGTCTATAACGACTACGGCAATATCGTCTATGAGAAGAAACAGCGGCAGGAAGTTCCGGCAAGTGATATCGTGTATGATACCTATGACTTCAACTTCACCGGGCAGACCATGGAGGGAATGCAGCTGCAAAATGCAGTGCGTGTGAAGGATGAAAATGGCACAAAGGACAGCACAATTAAGGAGATCGAACCCTTTGACGGCGTTGTGCCGGGTGAGATCTATCTGATCGCATCCTCTGCAAAGATCGCTGTTATAAAGCCGGATACCACGGTGCGTGCGGATCTGAACTATGAGCGTGTGCGTGTCAATGACCCGAACTCCTCTATCACCATCGCAGAAGATCCCCATATCAAGCAGGTCTATAAGACGGTCAGCTACATCGACCAGGTGTCTAATGACACTGCATCGGTAAACGAATTTGTGGTGAACTATAACCTGGCGAACTATGCGACACTGCGTGGTACGACCAAGGTTGCGCCGGTCAATAAGCCGGATGTTCTGCCGCACGTTTCCGAGCTGGTTTATCCGAATGTGACGGAGATCTCTACCGGTAACTGGGCGATTCCGTCGGCAGATGCGCTGGCAACCGAATATGCTAAATATGCAGACCAGGTGCATGACATTCTGGAAAATCATCTGAAAGTGTATCCGTATGTACTTATCAGTACGGACCCTGCCAATGAAGCAGAATTCCTTGCACCGGAGACGGAGCAGGATGACGGTATCTATTCCAACGCTTATGCAAACAACGGCAAGGGAACCAGCTGGTGGGTACGCATCGGTAATGAAAATGGTTACGCACTGGATGCAAACCAGACCATTTCGCTGGAGACCGGCAAACTGCATTTTGACAGTACCAATGAGCAGCTGAAAAAAGAAATCACATCCGGCAAGATCAATCTGAACAAATCCATTCGCCAGGTGCGCTGGGTCATCCGGACAGAGGGCTTCACGGAGACAATTTCCGGAACCCAGGTCGAACTGACCGACGCAGAGGCACCCCGGTATTTCCCGGTGCCGAAGGGGCTGTATATGAATGCAGACGCAGACGATGCAGAAGAGGGCAGACAGGACCGCAATGATGTGGACAAGGATCACTATGGTCTGGTATCTCTGAGCGAGAGTATCAAGGAAAACAGTCCTCATGTTGCGTTTACCACTGCGCCGAATGATACATCAATTGCAAACTCTGTACACAACAACCATTTCGCAAGCGTGATCCTGCGCAGCGATGACTTTAAGTATGCGGTTTCCGGAGAAGTCTCCAGAGTGGGCTTTTATCTGGATCCGCAGCTGCCGTGGCTGGGCATTGATATTGATGCCAAGTATTTCAGCGGCGCTGCAAAGACAGCATACAAGTGGGATTCCAATACCAGCGGTATCAGCAGCAGTACTGGCAAGATGCTGAAGTATACGATTACGTATAAGAATCTCAGCCAGGAGCTGTTGGAAACAACTACGTATAACCGAAAGGGTGCGGAATCCGATAAGCTGTCGGAACCGACGGTTTCTCTGGCACTGCCGTACCTGGAGTCTCTCTCTGCGGATAATTTCCAGTATGTGAACTATCAGGATGATTCCAATGGCAGCATTGACGGCTATTTCGTCGGCGATCACTATACCAGCACTGCGGAAAAGAACAGCGACAACCAAGTGGTAACGCCAGCAAAGAATCTGGATGATGTGACGCCGCAGTGGACATGGCATATTGAAAATGAAAAGGGAGAATTTGTTTCTCTGAAAGAAGCCGGTGATGTTTCACTGGCTGATGTAGATGTAGAGACAAAAACCTATGCAGACGTAAAACAAACCGATGTTGCCATGGATGAGGAAAAGAATCCCAACCCCTACTTTGTGACAAAACCGATCTCCACCAACGTACTGAACCGGAAGATCGTCAACTTCAAGTTCTCCGGAACACTGGAGCCGGGTCAGCGCATTGTAGTAGAACTGATGGTGCCGCTGGATATCAGCAACAACAACATCGTGTCTACGGAACTGATGCAGGCAAAGGCATACGGATTCAAGAACGGTTCATTCCGGCCGTATATTCCGGACGACCAGGGCAAGACACAGAAAATGGTTGCTTACGAAGTAGACAGCCATGATGTCAACGACAACGGCAGCAGCGGTGATATGACACTGACGATCACATCACAGGCGATTGCTCTGCTTGCCATTGATAATGTCACACAAATGAAAACATCGACTTCTGATCTGGATTCCGTGAAAGCGGATGTTCCGGTTCGTGTACAGGAAGGCGGCAACTATTCGTACTCTGCCTCTATGCAGAATGCCTCGACCAGCAATGCAGAATATACAACGCTGCTGTTCTATGATGTGCTGCCTTATGAAAACGACACCAAAGCAACCGATGACACCGAGCGTAAATCCAAGTGGAACGGCTATCTGATTCCGGAGTCTGTCCAGCTGAAAAGGACCTCGTCCGGCGGTACGTCATCCTCTAAGGTTGACCCGTCAGAATATACAGTCTGGGTCGGACCGATTACCAAGAAGAACGGCAGCTATGAACTACAGGATGTTGATGCACTCCCGAAACCAGCAGACGGTTTGGATAGTACGCAGAGAAATGAATTTTATCGTAACCTGTATCAAAACATAAACAAAAAGGAGTCGTATTTTGTCAAGCTGTCGGATCTGATGAGCGACCATGAAAACGGCAAGATCTCTGATGCAGAGTATGACAAGCTGGTGCGTGGCATTCGTGCAATCTGGGCGCAGATGAATAATGCGGATACCATGCTGAGCAAGCAGAGTCGTATGGAACTCTACTATGAGATGCACGCACCGCTGAATCTGCCCAAATATGTGGGTACGCCGACAGTAGATGATGAAAACGAAAATGCGTTGTCCACCGAAACGATCAAAAAGAAAGTGGAGGGTGTAACTCAGTGGAACACCTTTGCTTCCGGTTACAGCTCTCCGACATCTGCCGACAAGAGTTACCATGTATTTGAAAACAAACAGGCTGGCGCTTATATTTCCGCACCCAGCGGAAAGGGCTATATCGGCAGCTATGTCTGGAGCGACTTCAATTATGATGGTCAGTGCAACGAGGCGGAATATGAGATGTCTGCCAACGGACGGCTGCTGCCTACCGGAAAGTGGACAACGGATATTGACTTCGACGGAAAGCCGGACGATCCGGGTATCAACGGCGTAAAGGTAGAGCTGCTGACCAAGAAGGGCTACTCTGTCAACGTCAACGGTGAGGCAGTGATTGCCGATCTGGACCCCGACAGCAACCCGAATCCGGAAAAGGTTCGTTATATTGTCATTGACGAGGAGACCGGTCAGCCAAAGACCATTGTAGAAAACAACACCAATTCCTATCAGTATACGTTTGAAGGTCCGGTTGTTTATACCACCGAAAGCGACTATTACGGCAACCAGGGCTACTTCATCCTGTCGAATCTGACACCGGGTGATTACCGGCTGCGGTACACGCTGCCGAAGGGATACGACCAGTATTCGGTTACCACACGGGAACTTGGCGAGTCAAAGACAAGGCTCAAGGTTTACCGTGACGGAAAGGTCATCTATAATGGTATGAGTCATGCTGAAGATGATGCAGTAATTTCCAATACCAACAGCGTTGAAAATATCGAATCGTCTGTGAATCAGCTTGTCGTACAGACTGCACTGATTCACGTTGATGCGGTGGAAGAAGATCCGGCAAAGCACCAGGCTTATGACACTGCCATGACATCCTATATGCTGGGTGTCTCCAGAGGTTATACCTACGGCGGCTGGGCATGGGTCGATGAAACAGACAACAACGGCACCATCGAAAGCGACGGCATCATGCAGGAAACCGAAAAGAAACTGGAAGATGTGACGGTGGAAATGCACGAGGTCGATGCAGACGGCAATATCGCATCGAAAGCTGCGGTAGACGGTGATGGCAATCCGGCAATTTTCCACACTGGGGATGACGGCTATTATCAGTTCCGTCTCTATCCGAACAAGAACTATGTGGCAATTGCAAAGTATGAGGGCAGTGAATCTACCCCGTATAAGCCTTCTCCGTTTGTGCTGCACAACGATCCGCTGGAGGCTGCGGATGACAACGATCTGACCAAGGCAGTGAACAACTTCCGCACACGGCCGTTCCAGACCGGTGTGCCTTATGACGCAAACCAGCAGCCGCTGTTTGAAAATGACGGACAGACCTTCCAGATCAACAAGAGCATTTCTCTGGGATTCGTGGACGGCTCCCGTGGATTTATCGGACAGTGGATCTGGGACGATGAAAACTACAACGGCATCCGGGATACTTTTGAAAAGGGTATCGAGGGTGTGACCGTGACCTTGAAACCGTTCTATTACGACAGCGCTACTGGAAAATGGGTAGCGATTACCGGTGAAGACCGGGATATCAAAACCTCGGAATCCGGTTCCTATGTATTCCAGAATGTTTCGACTTATTACAAGAAGGACGGAAAGACGTACCTGGCTGGCTATCGGCTGTATGTCGATCCGGAGAAGAACGCTGATCTGTACAAAAAGTATGCGATCACCAAGTATAAGCAGTATCCGAGCAGCCGCTCTGCGGAAAACAGTGACCTGCAATATACCGGCGATATGCAGTACTATCTCATTGGCGATGACTGGTTCGAGTATGACGCAAACGGCACTGTCACAGCAACGCACCACAACTATGACACAGAAGATAATATCATTATCATTGCCGGCGAGACGACAAACCAGAACACCAATGTCATTGACTATAAGGAAACCCATTACGATACCGGCGAAGCACAGCGTCTGCTGGATTACAGCGGCGGCTTTACGGAAATTCAGACTTCTGAAGTAACCGGTTATCTGTGGGAGGACAACGGTAAAAATGCAGCCGGGGAATACAAGGAGGCATTTGACTATGACGGTATCCGCAACACGGTGACCGCAGAGGATGGCACGACCCAATTCTACGAAAAGGGAATTGCCGGAGCGACTGTTCAGCTGGAACAGTATGTGCTGCAAAACGGCAGCTATCAGCTGGTTCACACCTACCAGGTAAAAACCGATGCAGACGGCAAGTACACATTCTCTGATGTTTCCACATATGCGGAAATCAATGGGGAAAAGGTGCTGGCACACTATCGTCTGAAACTGCTGTCGCTGCCCAGCGGTATGGAAAACTATGCCGTTACCCGCTATCGGCAGAACGGCGATGCGGAAACCCAGGTGGTGGACAGCCACTTGATCTCGCAGAACGAGCAGCACGGCGCAGGCTACACCGATTATGACATTGCGTCTTATCTGACCTCTCCGGCGGACGGTGACTATTTCATCACCGCAAAGAAGTCTCAGCCGGAGACAGCGCCGGGCATTGACGGAAAAACCTATTTTGAACCGTACATTCTCTATGATGATGCGGCAGCGAACAACGGAAATCATGATTATGCCTACGATTACATCAAGGCAAAGGATTATGACGGCTATGACGGCGGTCTGAAAGCATTTGAAACTGCCTCTGTCAGCGGCGTGGTCTGGGAGGATACCAACTATAATGGTGTCCAGGACGACGATGAAGCAGCATACTATGACAGCGAAAATCCGGCAGTCGTACACTTGCAGCAGTATTTCTATCGCAATGACGAATGGGTGCCGGAAAGTGCAGCATTTCGGATACACGAAACCAAGACAGACGGCAAGTACACGTTCAGTAATCTCCCCACCTATGTGGAAAAGGACGGCGTAAGGTATCTGGCAGGTTATCAGGTGATTTTGAAAAAATTGCCGGATGATTATGCGGCAACGAAGTACTGGAGCAATGCAGACCCGTCAAAGGTTTACAGCAAGCTGTATGTGACCGATGCCGACGATGGCACCGAGGACAGTCAGCGGACAGGTGACCTGCCGATCACTGTGCTGAAGGGCAATCACGAAATGCTAATTCTGGCACAGGAGGCAAAGGCAGGCACACAGTCCAACAGTACAGAACCGTATATCGATTACAACTGGGCATATGTCTGCGGCACGAACATCAAAAACATCGACACCCCGAACACCGCACAGCAGAAGTACTACGATCTGGTGAAGGCAAGAGATTATGCTGATCTGAATGCCGGTCTGAAAGAGCGTGGCGTTGCAACGGTAAAGGGTACGATCTGGGAAGATACGGACTACAACGGTATCCTGGACAATGGCGAAAAGGGCAAGAGCGGCGTTTCTGTCACTCTGGAACAGTATCGCTATGATGTCGATGCAAAGCAGTTTGTCAAGATGGGTGCAGACGAAACAGTCACAACTGACAAGGATGGCGTATATCAATTTACCAAGGTGCCGACGCACTTTGTGATCGGCGGCGTAGACCAGCTGGCATATTACCGCATTCGTGCGGATGTGCCGGAGGGCTATGCGGTGACACGGTATCGCCAGGCAACCAGTGACGCAGAAACAGACAGCGACTGGATCGCAGTGACCAACTATCTGACTGCACCGGGCAACGGGGACTACTTCCTGACGGCACAGCCGTCACAGGGCAATGCTCCCTATGATCTGACTGATGCTGTCACAAACAAGGAATACGATTCCATTTTGAATGCGGACGTGATCGACGTTTACAACGGTGGTCTGAAAGCGTTCGAGACCGGAAAGATTCAAGGCACTGTCTGGTTCGACAAGGACTACAGCGGCTTGCAGGAAACCGGTGAATCGGCAATGCCGACACAGCAGACCGTATATCTCGACCAGTATTATCTGGACGATGCCAGACAGTGGGAGTTTGTCAAGACAGGTTCCGTTCAGACAGATGCAGCCACAGGTAAATATCAGTTCTCTGACCAGCCGACCTTTGTGACGGTTGACGGAAAGATGTATCTGGCAGGCTACCGTCTGCGGTTGAATGCCGTGCCGGATGGCTATGCGGTGACCAAGTACCAGGTGCTGGATTCCACAGGAAACTGCATCAACAGTGACCTGCTGGCAGCATCTCAGGAAACGAATGCAGGTAAGACGGTAGACTTCAACAAGCCGGACGAGTATATCCTGCTGGCAAAGCAGGCGGCGCATGGCGTTGGCAGCATTGAATCGGGACTCCACAGTTACTATGTACGGAAGTACAACAATGTCGATTATGATATTGTCACTGCGGTGGATTCCGACGGCGTATACAACGGCGGACTGAAAGCGATTCAGACTGCGGCAATGGACGGACGAATCTGGAATGACCTCAATTATGACGGCACGATGGATTTGACCGAAAGCGGCTGCAGCAATCTCAACTTGACACTGTACCAATATTATTGGGACGGAACGACATGGAAAAAGACACAATTTAAGAAACAGGCGACGACAAACAGCAACGGTCAGTATCACTTTGACGGCATCCCAACTTATGCGGAAGTCGGCGGCAAGCGGTATTTGGCTGGGTATCAGCTGCATCTGGATGCACTGCCGGACGGCAATGCGGTTACCGTATTCGCCAACGACAACAAGCTGCACTGGGACAACGGCGAACTTACTTTGATGGGCGAGCAGGAGTATCTGATCGTTGCAGCAGAGGCAAAGTCGTTTACCGGAGAGTATACCGGAAGTACGCCGCAGTACAACGAGTACTATGACCGCACTTACCGTGCAGTTCCAGGTACAGATACGATCTATGACATCACGGAAAACCGTGACAGCAAGAACGAGTACCATGGCGGTATCCGGGCATTCCAGAACGCATCCGTCAGCGGACGAATCTGGAACGATGCGGATTATGACGGCGATATGACATCTGGTGAAACCGGCATGGAAGGCTTGTCGATGACGCTGGAACAGTATTACTGGGACGGCACATCATGGACACCGACCGCACGGCCGAATTACACCGCAACCGTAAAAACCGACAGCAACGGGGAATACCAGTTTGATGATGTTCCCACATTTGTGGAGGTCGACGGCAAACGCTATCTGGCTGGCTATCGGCTGAAACTGGACGCACTGCCGAAGGACGCTGACGGCAAGATCACCTATGGCATTACCAAGGCAGGCGGTGACAGCAAGTTCCAAAGACTTGAAAACCCGTATCAGAGCGAGAACCTCTATCTGACAGCACCGGATGAATACTTGATTCTGGCAGCAGCTGCACAGCCAAAAACAGATGCAGAATACCGAAAGACCTACAACGGCAGCGACTATGACATTGCGGATGCTGCAGACCAGGCAAACTGGAACGGCGGTTTGAAACAGGTCGAAAAGGCGCAGATCGTTGGACGTGTCTGGGACGATGCGAATTACAACGGCTTGCAGGATAACGGCGAGGGAAACATTTCCGGCGTAGAAATTACGCTGGAGCAGTATTACCGTGATGCCAACGGCAACTATCAGCCTACCGGCAACCCCTCCCAGAAGGAGTCTGATGCCAACGGCGAGTATCGGTTTGACAATGTGGATACGTTCTGTAATGCAAACGGCGAAACCTACCTCTGCTATTATCAGCTGAAGATGACAAGCGAAGTGCCGGACAATTACACCATTACCTGGTATCAGCAGGGCGATGATCCCGCAAGGGACAGCGACCTGGATGCAGAGAGCCGTTATCTGACGGCAGGCACTTATTTTGCTTGTGCGGCTGCGGATACGGACAATACGGATTATGCCGTAGACGGCAGAGACATTCTCCGAAAGGAAGATGTTTTCGGTTATGATGCCGGCTTTACAAGCCTAGCAGCCGGGGATATCTCCGGACGGATCTGGATCGACCATGATTACAACGGCATCCAGGATAAGTCGGATGATGATGCCAATACCGCAGAGGACAAGGCGGCAATTGAAAATGTTACCGTCAAGGCAATACAGTATTATTATGACGGCAGCCAGTGGCAGCCGAACGGCACGGCGTATACAGCCAGCACAAGCACAGATGCAGACGGCAAATACACACTGGCGAATCTGCCCACCTGGGTGAGAATCAACAATATGGATTTTGCCGCAGGCTATCAGCTCTGTCTGGAAAATCTCCGCGGCAACTATCTGGCGACACAGTATCGTGTGGGAACTGACCGCACCAAGGACAGCGACCTCAGACTGGACAGCGCATATCTGACAAGCACAAACGAATTTATTGTACCGGCGGCAGATGCGTACAGCGATGCCGACGGAAACCAGAACCGTGCATCTCTACGGGAAGTGCCGGATGCAAACGGTACGATGTACCAGGTAGACCTGGCCCGCAGCAAGAATACCGGACATTATGATGCCGGACTCAAGCAGCAGGACAAGGGTGTTATCCGTGGCACGATCTGGGACGACAAGAACTATGACGGCTTGTACAATCTGGACGAAGTGCCGGTGGCAACATCGGTTCGTGTGATACTGAAACGTGACATCTATGAGAATGGAAAATGGGTGCCGGATGATACATTCGGCGAAGTTTCCAAGATCGTGGACAACGGTTCGTATCAGTTTGACGGTCTGGATGTTCATGTGCCGGGAGATCTGTCTGACGGCAGCGCTGCGGACAACAAGGACCGCATCTATGGTTACTATATCGAACTGGATCTGGCAACTGTGCCGGATACCTATGCGGTGACCAAGCAGTACGCAAAACCGGATCGGGATCAGCTGAACAGTTTCCTGGATCCTGAGGACGGCAGTCTGATGGCAGAGGACGAATCACATATTATTCTGGCAGCTAAGGCAACAGAAGGCGTGACGGAACATACTGTCACCATCGGCGATGTAACATATGCGCCGGCGGATCTGTCGAAATCCATCGCATCGCATAACGGCGGTTTGACGAAGATCGAAAACGCATCCATTGACGGCTACATCTGGAACGATGCCAATTACAACGGCATCCAGGATGCGGACGAAGTGGGTATCGCAACGGCAACCGTCAAGCTGACCCGGAAGTATTACGACGACGCTGACAAGCAGTGGAAACCGGACGATAGTTTTGCACTTGTGGCAGACGGTACACCGGTGGCAACGGGTACACCAGTCGCAACGGCAACGCCGGTAGCAACAGGTACACCAGTGGCAACCGGAACACCGACTGCAACAGTATCCGGTGACGGACACTATCGTTTCGACAATCTGCCCACATTTGTGGAGATCGGCGGCAAGCGCTATCTGGCAGGTTATCAGTTGAGTCTGAATGAAATGCCGGAGGGTTATGCTGCAACGAAATTCCGAATGGGAAATGACATCACGAAGGACAGCGATTTGTATGTGCAGACTGCAACAGGCATCAGCACACTGAACCTGTACAAGGATGCAGACGAGGTAATCATTCTGGCGGAGGCATCCAGCGGCAATGCGTATTACGACAGAACCGTTGGCGGCACAGCCTATGACATCGTCAAGGCGAAGAGCAATACAGATCACGCCGGCGGCTTAACGCCAATCGAGACCGCAGCCATTGACAGCTACATCTGGAACGATGCCAACTACAACGGCATCCAGGATGCGGACGAAGTGGGCGTGGCAACGGCAACAGTTAAGCTGACCCGGAAGTATTACGACGATGCTGACAAGCAGTGGAAACCGGACGATAGTTTTGCGCTTGTGGCAGACGGCACGCCGGTGGCAACAGGAACGCCAGTTGCAACGGCAACGCCGGTAGCAACGGGTACGCCGGTAGCAACAGGTACACCGGTAGCAACCGGAACGCCGACTGCAACGGTATCCAGTGATGGACACTATCGTTTCGACAATCTACCCACATTTGTGGAAATCGGCGGTAAGCGCTATCTGGCAGGCTATCAGCTGAGTCTGAATGAAATGCCGGAGGGCTATGCTGCAACGAAGTGCCGTGTCGGAAATGATGTCACAACGGACAGTGACCTGTTCGCTGATACGCTGAATCTGTATGAGAATGCAGACGAGGTAATCATACTGGCACAGACGTCCAGCGGCAACACGTATTATGACAGAACCGTGGGCGACAAGACATACGACATTGTAAAGGCAAAGGACAACACGGACTATGACGGCGGCTTAACGCCCATCGAAACTGCATCCATTGACAGCTACATCTGGAATGATGCCAATTACAACGGCATCCAGGATGCGGACGAAGTGGGTGTGGCAACGGCAACAGTCAAGCTGACCCGGAAGTATTACGATGATGCTGACAAGCAGTGGAAACCGGACGATAGTTTTGCGCTTGTGGCAGACGGTACACCGGTGGCAACGGGTACACCAGTCGCAACGGCAACGCCGGTAGCAACAGGTACACCAGTGGCAACCGGAACACCTACTGCAACAGTATCCGGTGATGGTCATTATCGTTTTGACAATTTGCCCACATTTGTGGAGATCGGCGGCAAGCGTTATCTGGCAGGCTATCAGCTGAGTCTGAACGAAATGCCGGAGGGCTATGCTGTAACGAAGTGCCGTGTCGGAAATGATATCACAAAGGACAGCGACCTGTTCGCTGATACGCTGAATCTCTATGAGAATGCAGACGAGGTAATCATTCTGGCGCAGGTATCCAGCGGCAACACGTATTACGACAGAACCGTTGGCGGCACAGCCTATGACATCGTCAAGGCAAAGGACAACACGGACTATGACGGCGGCTTAACGCCCATCGAAACTGCATCCATTGACAGCTACATCTGGAATGATGCCAACTACAACGGCATCCAGGATGCGGACGAAGTGGGTGTGGCAACGGCATCGGTCAAGCTGACCCGGAGCTACTATGACACGCACGACACCACCTGGAAACTGGATGAGGATTTTGTGCTTGTGGCAACGGGTACACCGGTAGCAACGGCAACGCCTGTTGCAGCCGGAACGCCGACTGCAAGCGCATCCAATGGTCACTATCGCTTTGAAAATCTGCCGACCTTTATAGAAAAGGACGGTCAGAGATATCTGGTTGGCTATCAGATGCAGCTTTGCGAAATGCCGGAGGGCTACGCAGCAACGAAGTACCATGCGGCGGCAGACAGCAATAAGGACAGCGATCTGATCGCAGGCACGCTGGATCTCCAGGAGCCGGACAACTTCTTGATCCTGGCGAGCGCATTCAGCGGAAACACACCGTATTGCTATCAGGTACGTGGCGTGGATTATGACATTGTCAAGGCGGCAAATATCACCGGCTATGACGGCGGTATTGTACAGAAGGATTCCGGTGCGTCCATCTCCGGCATTGTCTGGGATGATGCAGACCGGGATCATGAGATCGGCGACGGCGAGTCCGGTATCGCCAATGTAAAGATCATCCTTCAGCAGTATTATTACCGCAATGGAAAGTGGGAACTGCTGCCCGATGCGAAACAGACTGCCTATACCAACGCAGACGGAGCGTATCGTTTTGACGATCTGCCTTTGTCTGTGACGGTAGACGGCGTCACATATCTGGCAGGCTATCGCCTGTGGATCGACAGCATCCCAGCAGGGTATAACGCTGAGGAATATATCAAGGCGAATAATGAAAAATTATCGTCCGGTCGTTTGGAAATCAAGACAGATAACCGCACACTGAATGGCTGCATTGTTCTGGGAATACCGGAAGAAAAGGATATCACGTCCGGAACTTGTCTGGATGGGTTTAACACCGCCAAGGGCGAAGATGTGGTATCTCTGAACGTATATCTGAATCGTGATCCGGAAGAGACTACGACAACAACAACAGTCACCGGTACGGTTACAACGACAACGGAGACAGCCGCAGGCTCGGCAGAGTCTACGACACAGACCAGTACAGCGGCATCTGCGGAAACCACTTCTGCAACAGGCGGTACAGCACAAACCAGTACAACAACGGTGCGTGTGACAGCCGGCACAACGGAAACGCAGACGGCTGAAACCACCACCACACATACCACATCGGCAGCACATACGACGGTAACCACGACACACACAGCAGGCAATACCACAACATCAAAACAGACCACACATATCACAGCACAGATAACCACAACAACGGCGAAAGCTACGGCATCGCCGGCAACACACACCGGAACACAGACGACTACCGCAACGACACATACCACAAGTCGCAGAACGACGACCAGCACGACCAGGGCAACCGGTACGGAGACTTCTCAGACAAAGGGAACGACACGCACCACATTGACCACACCGACTGCTGTTATCACTACGACAACGACTACCACCACAGCAACACACCGCACCACTTCTTCCGCAGCATCGCAGACAACGGCAACGGTTACGCTTTCCAGCGCAGGCCCGACCAACACAACGACTACCACACATACCACAAGCCAGACCACACAAACGACCTCCAAACACACGGTGCAGACAACGACATCCCGTCAGAACGGCACCACATCTTCTGCGACTTTGACAGAAACCAGCCGCACGACTTCTACAACAGTCACTGCGACGGAAACGACCAGTTCAAAGCCGGCAGGCAGCAGTGTTTCAAGCGCAACACACACCACACAGCACAGCACACAGACAACGACAAACACCACGACAACAGAAAATACCACTTGTGAGACATCGGATACTTCTACTAGCATCCGACAGACCACATCCCGGAAGAATCATGTGATCGTGGATACCACAACGACCACGACCATTACCACAGACAGAGATCATGCAGCAGACAACAGCACGCAGACGACGACAACGGCTGCCAACGATGTTTCTGCACAGACATCTGTCAAGAAACGAATTCCGCTGCCGCAGCGGCAGAACATTCCGGGAACGCCAAAGACAGGAGAAAGCACACTGCATATCACCATTTTGATTGCAGCCTGCGGATTCTCGCTGCTGCTGGCGATCATGACAAAGCGGCGTAAAAAGTAACTGCGCTTTCGGATTGATCCGGAACGCACGGCAAAGGAGAGATCGGAAGAGCGTCGTGTAGGGAAAGAGTGTAGATCTCGGTGGTC
>OCQL01000001.1_pt1 | contig 43156 bp, 19 predicted proteins | sample 1538501 | NCBI WGS metagenome assembly OCQL01 (sample SAMN04571703, study PRJEB22368) | human gut metagenome | biome: human gut; material: stool | host: Homo sapiens | place: Luxembourg | collected 2012-10-18 | reverse complement strand
TACCGAAGTATTAAATGCTATAAATACTACATTTACTAATTTTGATGGATTCATTGCTGCTATTGGTAAACCTAATTCTGTATTTTATAATAATAACTATGGTAAATTTTATATTAGATATACTGGTGATGTTATAACTATACAATGGAGTAATAGCAATACAATAAATCATGTAGCTTTACATAATGATGGTAATTATGCTTACAATACTATTCAAATAGTTGACCAAACTCTTTATAGATTATCTAATCTTACTATTGAACAAATAGTTAATCCTAAGATATGGATTGGCACTGCTACTCAATATGCAGCTATTGCACAAAAAGATAATAATACTACTTATATAGTTAAATCAAATGCTTAAATTATGGCTATATATCAAGGAGGTATTGGAATACATGATATTAAACTTGGTAGTATAGATGTATTTGAAATATATCAAGGTTCTAAACTTGTTTATCCTGAGAATACTGAAGTTACTGTTACGTTTAAATTAAATGTTTCCGGAACTGTTACTATTAATGGTTATACTCCTGTTATAAGTGAAAATAATACTAAATTTGTATTTACTATTCCTGTTAAGACTTATTATACTGCTAATATTACTGCTGAACATTATAAATCTCAAACTATTAGTGGTAACAGTGGTTATTTACCTATAACTCATAATGTAGAATTAGAATGGGAACAAAGATTTATATCTTATACTGTTACTTTTCCTACTGATGGAGTTAAAGTTTTATTTGATGGAATAGAAAAAGGAGTTATAACTAATGGTAAATTAGTTGTATTAATTGATGATACAGAAGCTAAAGATAGTTATACTGTTACATTTGAAGGTAGTAAAGCTAGTATATATGATACTAGTGGATTAAAAGTAGTAGATAGTAGTATAGCTGCAACTGGTGGTAGTTATGATTTAAAACTTTCTACTAGTTCTGTTAGGACTGCTTATACACGAACTGATTATGCATCCTCCACGGGGAGTATAACCAAGGGTTCTACTTATGCTGGTTCTTGGATTGAAACTGTTGTTAATCTTACTGCTAGTTTTACTAGTTCTACTACTTTAGGTAGTATAAGTAATAATGTATTAACTATACCTAATAATGAATCTACTAATACTAAAAGTGGAACTTTAACTGTTATATTTACTTTAGAAAATAAACAAACTAAAGAAGTTAGTGCTGCTTTAAATCAAGCTGCTGGAGCTAAAGTTTATACTAATTGGGTACTAGATTTACAAACTGATGGAACTAGTGTTGAAGCTAAAGGTGGTACTAGAACAGTTACAGCTAATATTGCTCGTAGAACTTATAAATGGAATAATACTGGTACTGTTTATAGTGAAACTGCTACTCCTACTCTTAGTATTAGTGGTAGTGCTAGTCTTAGTGGAAATCAAATAAAATTTACATCAAACGAAAGCGTTTCAGCCCGTTCAGCGACACTTACAGCTAGTTATGTAGGATTGTCCAAAACGGTTACAATAACGCAACAGGCAGGCGCAAAAGTGTATTCAGCGTGGTCTGCTTGGGTTGTTTCTATCTCGGCAAGCACGCAAACGATAGCTGCGAGCGGTGGGTCTGCTACGATAACTACTAATGCTAGTCGTTCTCGTACTTGGACTTGGAACGGAGTTGGTACTACACATACTGATACTGAAACTGCTACACCTACACTTAGTGGTAGTGCTGGTGGATTTACTTTAAGTGGTAAAACTGTTACTGCTAGTAACAATACTACAACAAATAGTCGTAGTATAACTATTACTGCTACTAGCAATAGTGTTTCTAAATCTATTACTATAACACAATCAGCTGGAGCTAAAGTTTATGGTAATTGGTCTGCTTGGACTGTTAATATTAGTGCCGATAAAACTAGTATTGGAGCAACAGGTGGAACAGCTACTATATCAACTAGTGCTAGTAGAACTAGAAGTTATACATGGAATGGTGTTGCCGGTTCTGGTGGTACAGAAACTGGAAATGGAAGTCCTGCATTAAGTAAAGTTAGTGGTGATGGTAATTGGACTAGTCCTAAAGTTACTTATGGAAATAATACTAGTACAAGTGGTAAATCAACTGTTATTCGTGCTACTATTGATTCAACTACTAAAGATATTACTATTAGTCAATCTGCTGGGGCTAAACAATATAGTGCTTGGTCTGCATGGACAGTTAATATTTCTAATAGTGGAAATGTTGCTGCTAGTGGAGGTAGTTCAAATATAACTACTTCTGCAAGTAGAACAAGAACTTGGACATGGAACGGAGTTAGTGGAAGTGGTGGAACTGAAACAGGAACTGGAACTCCTACTCTTAGTAAAATTAGTGGTGCTGGTTCTTTTGCTAGTAATAAAGTAACTTATGATAATAATACTTCTACAAGTACTAGAAGTACAGTTATTAGAGCTACAATGGATTCTGTAACTAAAGATACTACTGTAATGCAAAATGCTGGTTCTAAAACTTATAGTAGTTGGGGAGCATGGTCTATTAGTTTAAGTGCTAATGTAACAACTATTGCTGCTGCTGGTGGAAATGCTACATTATCTACTTCTGCTACTAGAAGTCGTACTTGGCAATGGAATGGTACAGGAACAACTTATACTGAAAATGCTAGTGGCGCTCCTACATTAAGTAAAGTTAATGGTGCTGCTTCTTTAAGTGGTTCTACTGTTAGTTATGGTAATAATACTTCTACTAGTTCTCGTAGTTCTATATTTAGAGCAACAATAGATAGTACTACTAAAGATATAACTATTAGTCAATCTGCTGGTAGTAAATCATATGGTAGTTGGTCTAGTTGGTCTGTATATTGTAATGCTAGTAGTTATACTGTTGCGGCATCAGGCGGTTCTGTTACTATTTATTATGGTGCTTCTCGTTCTCGTACTTGGACTTGGAATGGCGTTGCAGGTTCAGGTGGAACTGAAACAGAAAATGCTACTCCAAGTCTTAGTGCAGGAAGTGGTGGTGGAACTTTAAGTGGTAGTACTTTAAGTTATAGTAATAATACTAGTACAAGTGTTAGAAGAACTAGAGTTACTGCAAATTATAATGGTGCTATTGATTTTTGCGATATTGAACAAAGAGCAGGTAGTAAAGTTTATGGTAGTTGGGGAGCATGGTCAGTAAATATTTCTGCTAATCCTACTAATATTGCTGCTGCTGGAGGTAGTTCTACTATTACTTGTAGCGCTGTTCGTAGTAGACAATATACTTGGAATGGAGTTGGACAAAATTTTCCTGAAACTGAAAATGGTAGTCCTACATTAAGTAAGTCTGGAGATGGTACATTAAGTGGTACTACTAGTGGAAGTAAACTTACTTATGGTAATAGAACTACTACAACAAGTAGAAGTACAACTGTTACTGCTACTTATAATGGAGTTAGTAAATCTATTAATATTACACAATCTGCTGGTAGTAAAGTTACGGGACAAATGACATATCATACTGATATTTATGATAGAAATTCATCTAATTATACAGATTATACTAGTTATCCTGTAACACATGATACTGGAGGTGAACCTGTTATTTCTGGAGGTGATACAGTTATTACTTATTGTAGACTTCGTAAAACACAACCATGGACTTGGAATGGTGTTAGTGGAAGTGGTGGAACAGATACTACTTATGCTAGTGCAAAAGATGTAGCTATTGTAAGTCAATCTAACTGTACAACTACTGTTAAAGATACAGGTAGTAATAATATAATTATGTTTAGTTCTGTTGTTCCCGCTAATTTAAGTAGTAGTACTCGTACTTGGTATTTTAATTGGAGATGGTTAGGTTCTAATAATACTACTATTCGAAATACACAAGCCGCAAATACTTTACATGGTAGACTTGTTATTAAAAATGATCATTTTACTAGTCAAAATGTTGCTTTACCTATTTATTTAGATAGTGAAAATGTAGATTCAATATATAAAGGAGAAGCAAGTTATAATGATATTAAGAAAACTCCTATTGGTGTTTATGTATATATTCCTACTAATATTTCTATAATGAACGCTGGTAAATTGCAATTTTGGTTTGAAAATAAAGATGGTGATGGTAGTAAATATACTTGTACTTTAAGTAGTGTTAGCACACCTATGAATAATGTTTCTGTATCTAATAATAATAATATTATTAGTGTTACTGCTAATACAACTACTTCTTCATTTACTATATTATGTCAATTTACTATGACTTCTAATAGTACAGTGTTTAATGTAAGAGTTTTAATTTGAACCATGATAAGAATACTATTTAATATAACAATATTGCTAATGCTTATTGTTTATTTACTCATTAAAGTTATTTAAATTAATCACATAATTATGAACAATAAACAACTATATGAAAAACTAGGTCAGAATAGTTATGATAAAGTATTTCCTATTACTTATCTTCAAAATATTCTTGACAAAGATACAAATAATGATTTAACTGTTGTTCTTTCTAGGTTTAATCATTTATGGATTCCATATCAAGGAACTAGAGTTAATACTCGTAAAGCTGTTCCTGCTATTTTTAGACGTAATAGTCTTACTATTAGTTATTATGATGCTGAACATAATCTTTCTGTAACTGAAAGTTATATAGGTAGTAATCTTCAAGCTGGTGTTGAAACTAGTTGGGTTTCTGATGATAATTGGACAAAAATTCTTAGTGAGAAGTATCTTGAAGAGAATGGTGCTAAGATTCCAATTGCTGATGGAACTATTGATTGGGATATGCTTAATGAAGCCCTTAAACAAATGATTGCAGGAGATGGTAAAGTTAATATTATTAATTATCCTGATGAAGAAGATATTACTATTAGATTAAGTCCAGGTTGTTGTAGTGTTAATCGTCTTAGTCTTAAAGATAGACCTTATGAACCTGAATATAAAAGTGGTAAAGGATATAAAATAGTTCGCAAGGTCTTACTCCCCGTGGAGGATGATGCTAGTAATGCAGAACAGCTTTTATTTGATGGTTTTCTTGATGATACTTATTGTGAACAATATGGTCAAATAATTCTTAATACTGATAAGTATGAAGTTATTAGAACAGATTTAGGTAATACTGCTGGTATTTATTATGATACATATCATAAATTATTTGTTCTTAGAGTTAAGACTGTTCATGATGGAGTTGGATTTTATAATTATTATACTAGATGGAAAATTGTAGAACCTACTGATAGAGTTCAACCTCGACAGGCTATTGCCTATGGAAATAGTGAAGATTATAATATTTATAATACTTGTCTTTCTGATGAACGTCCAAGACTTGGTATTATATATGTTAATTCAGTAGATACTATTAAATATTATTTTAATGAAGAAACTTTAGTTCAAGTTAAGAATAATATTTATCTTAATTATAAAGCTGTTCTTACTCAAGATATGCTTAACGAAGAAAATACTCGTTATATTATTCGTTATGCTTTTGATTTAAGTGGTAAAACTATTACAATGCCTGTTGGTTGTGAACTTGTATTTGAAGGTGGTATTATTGAGAATGGTACTATTAATTTAAATAAATGTAAACTTACAGGTATGGTTGGTGAAGAGTCTGAATATTTTCCTAATGTAACTTGTAGTAATTGGGCTAAAGGTCAGATTGAATATCGTAATGGAAAGATTTGTTATTGGAATGGTACTGAATGGAGAGTAATGGGTGATACTTCTTCTATGGAAAGTTATACTAAAGAAGAGATTAATAATATGTTTAAAAATTATTATACTAAATCTGAAACTTATAATAAAGAAGAAGTTAATAATTTACTTAATAGATATGTTACTAATGATACATTTAATAACTTTAAAGAAGAAATAAATCAAACTATTACTAATAGTGTTAATCTTGATAAGATTCAAAAAGCTATTAATGATGGATGTGGAGTTAACATGACTATGCCTAGTGCAAATAGTAATAAACTTAGTCTTCCAATTTGGACAGGAACTGCTACCCAATATGCAACTATTACCCCGGTTGCTGGAATGACTTATAATATTATTGATGAATAATGAGTTTAACTCTTGGACGTCAAGGAGGAATTGCTAAACCTCTTAAGAAGCGAACAGTAGGTCAAACTAATATTGCTCATGTTTATGATGGTGCTAATCATATTTGGCCTACTTCTGTTATTCATTTTAGTGATTTTACTAGTGTCCAACTTAGATATATTTGGGGTAGTGATGATGGTCGAGATTTGGATACTAAATCATATTATGTTAATTCTCCTATTAATAGTTTAAATTATGTAGCTGTTGGTTGGTCTTGGAATTTAAGTCAAATTCCTTATCTATATTGGGGTGGCGATAATACTGACTCAGGTGCTGAATGTGTTATGTTTAATATTGAATCTATGATTGACCTTGAAGATAAAATGCCTGATATAATGAAAATGAATCTTTGTGCTAATTGGTTTGGAAGTTTGAGTATAGGTCATGTTACTGTTGAATGTACTGCTTATAAAGGTGGAGTTATTGTTCATGCTTGGCAATTAAAGAATAATGAAATTGATGTTGATAATAGAGGAATGTTTATTTTTCCTTTAGCTGATGGAACTATTAATATGCCTGATGGACATGGTGGCTATAAAGAATGTTGGTATGGTGAAGTTATTAAAAGAGTTGCTAAATCTAATAATGAAGTAAAGTACTTTAGAGTTAATCCTGTTAATGATAAAGTTATTGGTTTAGATAATATTAAAATAATTCGTTATGGTGGAGGATTTATTCACGGTGATGGTTATTGCTGGTATGAAAATAAACCTAATGATAAATATAAAGTTTGGAATAATCAAGTCAATACAACTGGTACTCCTATAACTCTTGATAAGCCAACTCTTAATATAACTAGTGATGATAATTATAGTTATGAATATCATACAGTTTTGTTAAATGAAGATAACACTGTTTATAACGATAATTACACTGATAACTATCAATTTAGATTTTGTTTTGTTGCAGGTAATTCTGAATTTAGAGGACAACAAACTATTCAATGTTATGTTGGTACACAAGGTGGTAGAGCTGATGATGATAAGACTTCAATAGGTGAAATAAAATATACTAAACTTAATAAAATTGGTGAATTGACAATATATAGTCCTATTGAAAGTTAAAATAATGTTAATGACCAAATAAAGATAACGGTTTAAGTGTTATAGATTATGTAGTTCAAACTGCAAGTATTAATCTATTTTTTTAACTTAAACCTTAATTTATTATGCAAGTAATTGAAAAAGTGAAAGTTGTTCCAGAGGGTTACAATGGTGCTGGAATGAATTATGACGGTGGTAATCGTCGTGATGTAAACGGTAAAGCTAATGCAGGTTTAACCCTTGGTATTATCGGTACTGCACTTGGCGGTTTGAGTTCCCTTTTTTATTTATCTAAATTTTAGTATGGACAAATTTATTGATGTAATTGTAGATGGTATCCTTAGTAATTTTGACTTTGGATTTATGTTTATTGTTAATGTTCTAACTTATATTATTATTAAAGTTATTGATTACTTTAATGGTGATAATAAAGTTCCTACTTGGCAAAAACGATGTGTATTAATTATAAGTATTGCTGTTATGACTGGTATTTATATTACAGCTGGTTATGATAATACTATTATGCTTGTTAATAGTGCTATTCTTGCTCCTGTGTTTTGGAGTTGGGTTGTTAGTCCTATTCTAAAGAAACTTGGAATTGGTTATAAAGATATTGATAATACTATTGGTTAAGATTGTATAAGATTGGTTAGCTAGGCTTGACTGACTAATTCAAGCCTGCTCCATCCTCTACGGGGAGTATAGCTTGCCGAATTTGGCTAGTTTTAAGCCTAGCTGATTAGTTATACACGATTGAATAAAAGTCTTACTATAAGCCTAAAAAGTGGCTCTATGGATGTACATAAATATTTACAATATTAAATTTCAAAATAGTAAAGTTATGAGAGTTATTAAGACTAAACATTTTCCTTTTAATGGTTATAAAGCTATTAATATTTTTGGTATTATATTTACTAAAGGAGAATTAAGTAATAAAGAACTTAATCATGAAGCTATTCATACAGAACAAATGAAAGAGATGTTATATATCTTTTTCTATATATGGTATGGTGTTGAATATCTTATTATAAGACTATTTCATATTAAACAACATGATGCTTATAAAGATGTAAGTTTTGAAGAAGAAGCTCATATTAATGATGATAATCTTAATTATATTAGTAAACGTAAACATTATACTTGGACTAAATATCTAGGTATTAATAGTTCTAAAACTGCTTAATTAAAAAATGTTAATAATATTGTTAAACTATTTGTTATTAATAATATAATTTATATTTGTAACAAACTAAATTCTAAAGATATGGAAGATGATAAAAGAGTTAATTATAAGTTAGATGCTATTAATAAACTTATTAATAATCTTAAACTTAGTATTTCAGGTAATAAAGAGCATAATGAGCTTGAAGAGAATAATGTTATAGTTAATCTTGATGAGATTAGTCAAAAGATTACTGAATTACATGAAATGGTTAAAGCTGAATTTGATGAATTTGAAAATCAACATAAAAGTGAATCAGATGAAACTCAAACTCTTCTTAATAATCGTTTTGATAAAATTGATGCTAAATTAGATAGTATTAAAGCTGCTGTTGATAGTATGAAAACTACTATTGGTAATAAACTTGATACTGTTAATTCTACTATTAATAAAGCAAATACAGATATAGTTGCTGCGATTAATGCTATGAAAACTAGTAATGATACTAAAAACGATGCTATAATTACTGCTCTTCAAGGACTTGTAACTAAAGTTAATCAAAATACTAGTAATATTAATTCTCTTAACGGTCGAGTTGATGCTCTAGAACAAGCTTAACATGAATTTTAATTTAGTAGAAATGTATAATGGCTTGTTAAGATTTAATAAGCATATACTAAATGAACTTGCAGAAGGACTTAAACATCTACCTAATTTAGATGGAGTATCTAAAGGAGATAGTTTAATTATTAATGAACAAGGTAATCCAGCTTGGGGTTCTGCTGCATTTATTCCTACTTTTGAAAATGCTGCTTATGGTATTGAATGGACTAAAGATGATAATGATATAATCAGAATTGGTAATGCTAAATTTCATAGAGAACTTCCTATTCAAAATAGACTTAAAGGTTGTGTCTATAATGAAAAGAAAATCAGTTATTTCCTTAATCCTACGGGTTGGGCTAAACCTCTTGAAAATGGTTTTGTTCCTCCTCTTGATGGAAGTGATGGCGATGTTGGGGTAAGAGTTCCAGAGTTTTATATGTGCGTTAAAGATACTGGTACTAAATATCAACTTTGGATAAGTGATTTTAATATTGATGGAACATTTACTAGAGTTCATCCTTTTATTATAAGTCATACTAAAACTATGACTAGAACTAGAGAAGATGGTAAAGAAGAAGTATTTAGTGCTTGCATTAAACAGAATAATACCAGATATTTAGGAGGAAATAAAAGTTCTTCTGTTGTTGCTACTAAATTACAAGGTAGACCTAGAACTGGTATTAATTATGATAAAGCAAATGAATTTTGTGCTAATCGCGGTGATTGGATTACAATGATTGATTATCTTGAATATTGTGCTTTACAGGCTCTTTGTTATATTGAGTATGCTAATTTTGATAATCAAGCTGCATTAAATACTAATTTAACTAGTGAAGGATTTAAACAAGGAGGTCTTGGTGCTGGTGTTACAAATTTAAATATGGATAGATGGACAGCTTTTAATGGTAATAATCCTATTGTACAAACTTATTGGACTGCTGAACATAATATTGGTAATGGTAGTACAAATGGTGATCATTATGAACTAGGAAATTATAATGCAGATGGAAGTAATTTAAATACTTATCCTGCTGTTTATCGTGGTATTCTAAATTTCTTTGGTGATATATGGACATTTGTTAGAGATGTAGCTATTATTAATAAAGATACAAATTATAATAGTGTTTATCTTCTTAAAAAAGGTGTTAATCATTCTGATATTACAATAGATAATATTCAAGATAAATGTTATTTTATAGGTGACCAAGCTAATACTAATAATTTTATTACTGAATTTGATTTTAGATTTGGTCCTTATTTTGTTCCTAATAAAGTTGGAACTAATAAAAAAGCTGATTATAATTGGAAAAGAGGTAATGATGGGCAAGATACAGATAAAGCTGCTTGTGTGCTTCTGCTTGGCGGTCGCGCTGATTACGGTTCTTGGGCTGGCTCTGGTCGCTTTGATTCTGGTTGGGTTCGGTCGTATTCTGCTGCTTATGTCGGCTTCTTTACCACAGTTAAGCTTGATTAAATAAGTCCACGTGGAACTGTTGTTAGGAGTAGTTGGTTAATTAATTTGTTTTTTGTTTTTGCATTTCTCGATACTACTCCTACAACAGTTTATTATAATATTAAATATAATAAACTTAAAACATAATATATTATGACTAAAGATAAACTTAAAGATGATATTATTAGAACTATATGCTGTTTAAATAGTGATATATCTAATAAAGATAGAAAATTATTAATTGAATTATTAAATTCTATTGTTGATTATACTAATAATACTGAACTTGAACAAGATGTTAAAGTTATAACACAAAAGCATAACGAATTAGTTGAAACAGTTAATGAACTTAAAACTAAAGTTGAAACATATTCTAATAAGATTAATGAACTTGAACAAAGAGTTCATCAATTAGAAAACGCAAGTCAATCTTAACATGGCTAGTCTTAATCAATTAGTTAGTGAATTTGCTCATGCTGTTGGCAATCCTAATAGTATTCCTCTTAGACGTAATCTTCGATATGCTATTCTTCATGGTCGTAATGAACTAATTCGTAAAAGTTATGAAAATCATAAATATGTTGATAAAGGTTTGCAACAACGTATTCGTGTTTCTATTATTAATGTTCCTGATGGCGACTTATATAATAGTCAAACTCTTGGGCTTCCTGCGATTAAACGTACTAAACAAGAAGTTCCAAAGCCAGTTAGACTTATTAATAACTTACCTTTCCAATCAATTAGAACTACCGGACATACTGGGATAGAAATACCATTTGCAAAAGAAGCTAGTGCTAAGTTTTATCATTATCTTGCAGGTATGTGTAATCTTCCTGTTTATGATTATATTAATGGTTATATTTATTTCTTTAGTAATAATAAAGATTGGTTTCAAAATATAGGTTCTATTATTATTGAATCTCCATTTGAAATTCCTTATCTTGTTCCTACCGAAACTGTTGAAAAAGCTAAAGATGTAAATTATGACCCTATTGATGATGAAGCTAAATACGATGATGATGAATTTCTTATTCCTGAAGATATGATTGGAGCTCTTAAAGAGATTGTATTTAAACGTAATCTTATTGAAGTTCCTCGTCAAACAAATGAAACTCCTATTGATAATTTTGTAACTAGATAAATTATGATTAAAGATATAGATATTAGTCATTATTATAAAAAGTTTATCGAAACTTCTAATGACGATATGGCAAAATATAATAAAGAACTTGAACTTATAAATAAGATGAAAGCTGATTGTCGTGCTTATATTAAAAGTAAAAATCAAGTTATTAAAGATGATTTAAAAATTAATCTTAATGAATATGGGTTTCAATTTCTTAATGATAATGTTGAATTAATTAATAAGTTAGAACAATTAATTAATAATCAACTTAGTTATACAGTTGGAGAAAGACGTATTGTTCTTCTCCAACTTTTGCGTTATTGTAACTTAGCTAAAAAAGCAAACGATTATATTATTGCTCTTAAACTTGCTACAAGACGTTCTGAATTAAGTCTTTCTGATTATAAGAAGTATATTCATAGATATTATAGTTATGGTGTTCATAAATGTGTTCTTGAAGGTTATGCTTATCATTTTAAATATGAGATTGGTGATTTAGTTATTAATTTCTGGAGATATAGAGATAAACCTAGAGATACTTATGTTGATTGGAACGCTACTAGACTTAAGAAACAAGAAATTATTAATGCAGGTCTTAAACCTTATGATAAAGAAGAAGCAGAAATATATAAAATTCGTGGACTTAAGTATGATGGTATTCCTTATGTAGTTTATAAAACTAATAAAGAGTTTTATGAAATACAACTTATTAATAATGGAACTCATAGTTATAGTGCTATTAAATTTAAATATGCTAATTATATTAATAGAGAGCTTCGTGGTAAAGATGCTAAACAACTTAATTCTGAATGTAAAACTGTTGATGATATTTTTAATCTTAAACTGGGATTAAGAAGTAAACTTCTTGTTTATCTTGAACGAGAACCTAATGCTCCATTTAAATATATTAGAAATGTTAATCAACAAAAGTATGAACGTGGAGCACATAATAATGGTAATAAAACTAGATATAGTGATAAATAAAGTAATGTAGTTGGACGTTCCGCTGCGCTCCACTCAACTCCCCGTGGAGGATAGAGATGTAGTTTAAACTAATTCTAGCTAATCCTAATCCTATCCATCCTCCACGGGGAGTATTCACTAATGATTTTGCTAATCTTTTTAATGCTGAACTTATTAATATTGCTATTGTATGTATATATATAAGATAGGGTTAACATTTATTAATCGCTGATAATCAATAAGTTAGAAGAAAAAATAAAAAAAAGTTACGCCACCCATGGCGTGTTTAACACTTATTTTAACTAAAATATCGCCACCAGAGGTCGAATTTTCGTTATATTGATAAAGTTGTTAATCATTAAACAAATAAAGTTATGCCTGAATTTAATTTTAAAAGTCCTGTTGTTACTCGTAAAGTTCGTGAAACTGAACTTATTCTTAAAGAAGTAATTCCTAGCCCATTTTTTGTTGAAAAAGAACTTAAAGATATTAATATTGTTGAAGCTGAAGCTTCTAGAATAAAGATTATTCAAAGTTTTTATGAACGTAGAGGATATGCTCAAATAAGTACCGACTTACTAAATTATATTACTAATAACGCAAAAAGCGTAGTTATTGTTAAACTGATTTGTTATATTGCTAAAACTATTAAGTTTAATTCTAATAAAATTATACTTAAAGAAAATGATGAAACTAAGAAGATTTGTTCATTTATTCATCTTCATAGATATATTAAAGAACTTGAAGCGAATAATATAATTCGTAGAACTACTAAACAATCTGTTTATGTTGTTAATCATGAAATGATATTTAAAGGTAGTTATTCTGATTTTATTAAAGTTTATCTTGACATATATAAAGAAGTTGGTATTATGCTTGATGCTGATGGTAAAGTTATTCTTGATAAATCTATAAATTATGACAAATAATAAAACAATTACAATAGAGCATATCATTGCTAAACTTGATAATGATTTCAATCCTGATGGAAGTGATTGGATTCCTAGAGTTCCTGCTTGGTGTGTTGATGCTATGAATGAACTTAAAGTTCTTCGTAAAGTTGATAAGAAAATGAAACTAACCGTCATTAATAAGATAGCTAAAAGTAAATGTTGTCTTATTGATGACGGTCTTAAAGTATATGATAGTAATGGTTGTGAAGTACCTAGGGCTGATACTAGTAAATATAGATGTGGTGATACTGAATCTGCTCCATCCTCTACGGGGGGTCAAGCGGAGGACGAAAGTCCGGAGCGTGCTACTAATAAAGACTATCTTGGTATGCCCGATGATTGTTGTCCTAATGGTTCTAGAACTAGAGAAGTTATTGATACTGGTAAAGTAGGATGTAATCCTGTTGTTTATACAGTTCATAATAATACTGAATGTCCAAGATGTCAGCATGAAGTTCATTCTCATTGTCAGACCCCCCGTGGAGGATATGATAAGTCAAATCATAATTATATTCTTATTGGAGGTAATACTATTGAACTTAATTTTAATGATACTTGTATAACAGTTGTTTATAAAGATATTGAAACTCAATATAGTGATAATTATCATTGTGAGATTCCTGTTATACCTGCTAATGGTAAATTAATTCAAGGTCTTACTTATTATTGTATGGCTCGTATGCTTATGAGAGGATATAAACATCCTGTGTTTAATCTTTCTGCTAGTCAATATGGAACTAATCCTTTCTATCTATGGGAGAGTATGAAGAAAGATATTAAGACTAGTATTTTATTAGATGAACAAAGTGATGATGATAGTGGTTGGAATGAGTTCTTTTATAACTTTACTTTTCCTAAATAATTATGAATATACAAAAGAAACTTAGTCTTAATAAACATCCAGGTGATTGTGTATCTTATTCATTAATTGCTGCTAAAAATGTTAAAGTGAGTAATGATGATAGGATGATTGTTAATGAAGAAGGACTTGAAGATTGTAAAGTAATCGCCAATGCTATTCATGAAGATGGTATTAATAATTTTAAAGTAGTTGGTGTTATTCCTACTAGTACTGAACTTATTTTATTTATTGTTAATACTGATTCTAATAGTTCTTATATTTATAGATATAATGAACAAGCTGATAATTGTTATAGAGTAAATAGTAATTGGAAATATAATGGTGGAAAGATTAAAGGAACATATACTTATAATGTTAAAAATCATCTTATAATAGCTATTGCTGAAAGTAATGCTTCTGTTGATGTTCCTCTTAAAACTATTAATATTGATTTAGATTCTGACCGTCCTGATTCTGAAATGTCTGTTATTCCACAAATAACATTACCTACTATTAGTAATCTAAACTATGTTAGTGGTGGTGCTTATAAAGGATTTTATTTTCTATTTATTAGATATAAGATAGATAAAACTAATTATACTAAATGGTATAGTATTGGATTTCCTATTTTTAATGATGTTATAATACCACAAGTTATTAATAAAGTTTGTTTTAGAAAAACTAATGTTTATGAACCGAAAGATGAACCAAATGGTTATTGTTATGGTAATACTGATTCATTTAGTGATTCTAAAGATATATGTAATCAAACTTTTGAAATAAGTATTAGTGGGGGTCGCTCAGGACTTTATCAACTTGGTTTTATTGTATGTAAAAAGGATGGTACACAAGCATTTAGAACTGATGATTTAAATAATAATATTTTTAAATTTAGTAGAGATGTTCTTGTTGAATATAATGTTGCTGATTTAACTACTGACTATTATAATTATTATAATGTTGGTAATATCATTAATTATAAGAATAGAATATATATTGCTAATTATAATGAAAAAACTGATAATGATGACAGAACTTTAAGTAATGGTAAAACATTAGAAGAGGCTGTTAAAGATATTACTATTAAACTTCGTAATAAAGCTGTTAATGCTTATTATAATGATTATACCACTGTTAATGCAGTTAGTGAAAAAGGTCCATATTTTAAAATGGCTAGCCTTCAAATTACTGGTACTGCTGATTGGCAAATTAAAGATATTAATAAAGTATTCAATAATAATCAATATCCTTTTCGTACTTTTAGAACTTTATTTAATGATACAGTTATACAAGGTATTGCAGCACATGAATATTTAAAGATTAATTATAATGCTAAAATAAAAGTAGGTAGTAAAGGTAGTCATAATCTTAAAGAATATCTTGCTTGTCATTGTTTTATTATTCCTACAAGTTATAAATATGAAAATAATCAATCTGTTTATACTTTACCTAGTACAGTTAAAATAGCTTGTTATGTTTATAATGGAACTGGATTTACAGAAGATGCTGTATTTACTAGTGGACAAGTATTATTTGGTGATACTATATTTGATATTGATAATTGTAAAATGAGAATTACTCATTCCATTATTGAACCTAGTTATGATTTTAATGAACGTAAAAAGAATGATACTCTTATTCCTGGAGAAGTATATAACTTTTTTATTCATTTTGTTGATAAATATGGTGATGCTAGTAGAGGATATAAATTGTCAAATAAAGATAAGTATATAAATAATATTGTTAATGATGGTTCTCATTGTACTATAATTACTTTTAATTGGAACAATCAAGGTAATGGTAATATTCTATATTGGGCAGTTATTAGTGGAGATATTCCAATATCTACTATTAGTTCTAATATTAAAAGATATATTGCTAATCATAAAATTGTAGTTTATACTGCTGAACCAATAAATAATCCTACTACTAATATATTACTTAATAGCTCTGGTGAACTTGAAGCTACTAATAAAGATGAACTATATACTCTTATATCTAATTACTTTATTGATTATCAAGATAAAGATAAATATAATGATTTATATGTTTATCAAGTTATAAATAGTGGTAGTTATACTCCTTGTAGTAATCAAGTAATAGGTGCTATTGGTGTTGATAATGAAGCTAAATTTGGTTATTACGAAAATATTAATGGTGATGAACTATTTAGAATACCTGATTTAATATTTGATGCTGAAGCTATTGGTGGTGAACATACTAGAGGTTTTATATATAATATGAATAATACTTTTAATAAGTTTTATATTCGTGCTAATATTGATACTACTTTATGGAATCAAATTAAAGAATTAGGTTATGTTGGATGGTTTATTAGTTATGAAAAAGTTGAACCTATTATTAGATATACTGGATTATTAACTAGAAAAGATTATTGTAATATAGCTAGTAATGTTACTTGGCAAGATGGCAGTTGGGGTACAAAACCTGGTTTTGTAGCTAATAATTTTACTAGTGATAAATGTTATCTATATAGTGGTCGATTTGATATTGATGATAGTATTAAATATGATTTTAATATTATTCGTATTGATGGTAAATGTAAATTTGAACCTTATAAAGAGAAACATGATGTAGTTGATATGGTAGTTAATACTACCTACCCTTATAATTATAATATGCCAGTTATAGGTGTTATTAGTAGAAATGAATATAAACCTATTAATAATTATAAACTAGTAGTTGCTGATAGTGTTACTGATAGTAGAGCTGGAAAAGGAACTGCTCTTGAAATGGATGATTATAAGGAATTACTACTTGATGCTGAAACTATGTTTCTCGCAACAGTTCTTAATTGTACTAAAAATATTTATACTAGCAAAGAAAAAGAACTTGTAAGACTTAATGACGTTTGCTATAATGGTGGAACTTATTCTATTGAACATGGATATAATGGTAGAATGACTTATGATGGCGTTCTTATTTATAATGATAATGGAGTTATAATGAACGAAGGCAATTATAAATTATATACTCCTACTAATAATCAATATTATTATAGTGGTGATGAACCATGTTGGTTTGATATTCCATTCAATGTTTATATTCAGTTTCCTCTTTATAATGATAAATTCTTTGAAAGTAAATGTTTTAATAATGAACCTAGTAAGATAGCTTTTAGTATTAAAGAAGATACTGATAAGAAAAGTGTTGCTTTTGGTACATTTGTAGAACCTAAAAATAGTGTTGATTTATTTAAAGACCCAATTGGAAATGTTGACCAATATGTTCCTAAACTGTTAACTCAATATCGTAATGATATTATTAATATTACTCGTTTTGATAAAACTATAAGACGTAGTAATGTTATTCAAGATGAAAGTGAAGTTAATGCTTGGAGAATATTTCCTATTGAGGGTTATAAAAATATTACTGAAAATAAAGGAAGTATAACTAATTTAGTTGGAATTGGATATTATCTTTTAGTTCATACTCAACATAGTATGTTCATGTTTGATATAAGTGCAGCTCTTAAAACTAGAGATGAAAATGTTCAATTATATCAACCTGATGCTTTTGAAGTTGATTATAAAGAAGTATTTACTAGTGATAAAGGTTATGGTGGACTGCAAGATGATTTAGCATATATAGTTGGAGAATTTGGTTATATTTTTTATAATGATGATTTTCATAAACTTTATCAATTTGATGATGGTCAACTTAAAATAATGGATGAAGATATTAAATTATGGTTAGATAAATATCATCCTAATAAAGTTAGATTTGCTCATGATAAATTTAATAATCGTATTCTAATTAAGTTTGATTATACTTATGATAATATTAATCCTAATACTAAAGAATTTATTATAGAATCACATAATGAAGTTATTAGTTTTAATTATAAAGTAGGTAGTTTTATTAGTTTACATGATTATTATTTTAATAATGCTTGGTCTACTAAAACTAAATGTTATTTTCAAACTGAACATAACGATGATAGACTTAACTGTCCTCTTCATATATTTACTCATGAATATAATTATGGTAGATTTAATACTCACATGGGTGATGATAGTAGAAGTCTATATTTAGTATCTAAACAAGAAGTTGGTGATGAGCCTATATTAGTTAATAATAGTTATATTGATATTATGGTTAATGAATCTTATGAACTTATTAAATTTCTTGAATTTATTAAATATAAAGTACGTAAGATATATGTTCCTATTTATAGCGATAATATTAATAGTCCTGTTGATTTAAGAGAACATCCTTATGCTGGAGATATACTTCGTATATTTAATGAAGATAATGATACTGATGATATAGATATTAATATTGATAAACTTAATGAATTTAATAAGTATAAAAAACCTTGGTATGAACTTACTCAATATAACTTTAATTATTTCCGTAATGCAATTAAAGAACATCCTAATACAGTAAGTGATAAACTTCGTAGAGTATATGGTAATTATTTTGTAGTTCGTTTCATATTTAATAATTCAGATAATAAGCGCATTGAATTTGAAAGTCTTGAATGTGCTCAAACTCAATTTAGAAAATTATGATACAGTATAGAGATAGACAAAGACAAAAAGCTTTTATTGGTGCTATTATTGGTGCAGCCGCTAGTATTGCTGGTGGTATAATTAAAGGTAATAAGCAAAAGAAAGCTCAAGAAAAAGCTCAAGCTGAAGCTCAAGCTGCACAAGACCATAAAGATGCTTTACAAAATGCTCAAGCTTTAACTAGTGCTTATGCTAATCAAGATTATGTTGGTCAATATAATGATAAGCTTACTCTTAAATGTGGCGGTAGAGTTCGACGTAAAGCTGGTTTCGGTACTGAATTTGCTGATGCTCTTCCCGGTTTAGGTAGTCTTGCTAGTTCTATTACAGGAGTTCAAGGACTTAGTGAATTAGGTACTGCAATAGGTCAAGGTATTTCTGCTAATCAACAAATTAATGAAAATAAACGTATTGCTCAAGAAGCTGAACAGCGTAAACAACTTCAAGCTGGTCAACAACAACTTAATATTACTTCTGATAAAATGACTAATCCAATGACTATGTATCAACGTTCTAGTTTTATTAATAAATATAAATGTGGTGGACGTAGAAAAGCGTGGATTGGTGCTGCTATTGGAGCTGCTGGAAGTTTAATTGGTGGTATGTTTGGCAGTAAAGGACAACAACCAATTCAAGTTAAACAAGCTGACCAAGCTAGTTATAGTGCTCCTAAAACTGGTCTTGAACGTCCTGAATGGATTACTAATGGTACTGTTCAACAACCTGTTATGCCTCAATCAGTATATCGAGATAGGCTAAATGTATATCGCTGTGGCGGTCATAGACGCTAGTCTTTTGCTCTCTGTTGAATTATTATATATAGGTATGAACTATTAATCGGCTAATAGGCTATCGTTCAGCAGAGAGCCTTAAAATCAATCAAATTACAATTTCTCATTATATTATATAAAATGCCTAAAAAAGATAAAGTTATTCATATAAGTAATTTACCTAGTACATTTAGAGGTAATGTTACTCGTAATGGAAGATTTATTCAAAATGGTATTCCTCCACTTGGTGGAACTTATGATAAAGTTGCTAAATCTACTGGTTTAATAAGACTTGGTAATGAATTTCTCTATAATGGTGTAAACAATTTGGTGTCTAAAGATAATAGAGAAAAATTAATGAATAATACTGCTGGTAGACTTATTAATTATGTTAAAGATTTTAATAAAGAATCTCTACCTAGTGATGATGAACTTGGACCAACATTTCCATTTAATATTATTCAAACTCCTAGAAGTAATGGAAAAAAGCTTCCTCAAAAGCAATATGCTGTTGGTGGTAAAATACCAAATGTAGTTGCTGGTGGTATTGCTCAACCTCTTGGTAATAATTTCTTTTATATGAATGGAAGAAAACATAGTCAAGGTGGTATTGATATTGGGCCTAGTGATAAAACTGGTATTGAAGTAGAAGGTGGTGAAGTAGTTGAAACTAATGGAAATGAACTTAAAGTTTATTCTGCACAACCTATTCTTAACGGTGCTAGTCCTGCTCAATTAGTTATGGGTGGAGCTAATCCTAATAAAGTATTTAAAGCTCAAGAAGATTTTAAAGATAGAAATAGAATTAATGATGATGGAACTAAATATAAAAAAGGTGGCAAAATTTATCAAGCACCTGATGAATATAAAAGACAAATCGCTGAAAGTGGTTCGATAATTATTGGTGGTTATCCTACAATAGCTGGTAATAGAAATTATAAATTTATTAAAGGTCTAACTAAAGCTTCTAGAATAGGTAGAACTGCTACTAATTTTATTAATTTAGGTAGACAAAAAATTTATGATTTAGCTAATAAAATTGATAATACTTGGATTAATCAAGGAATTAAAGAAGTTTATAGAACAACTATTGGTAAACATGGTAGTAATCTTCCTAGAACTATTGATTATATAAATAAAAATAATATAAATGAAAATAAAAAAGCTATGGGTGGATTAAGTAGAGATAAAGATTATGGTTCTAAAAAGAAACCTTATCCTAGTGTAGCTAAAAAAGATTTTGCTGGTGGACATAGAAGTTATCCTATTCCTACTAAAGCTGATGCTATTGATGCTTTAAGATTAGCTGGATTACATGGTAGAAATGATGTTAAAGCTAAAGTTTATAATAAATATCCAGAACTTAGAAAGAAAGGTAATGTTGGATTAGTTGTTAGTATTAATGGTAATGTTAAGAATGGATTAATTCATTCTCCATCCTCTACGGGGAGTCTACGCGATAAATTTGCTGTTGGCGGAAATCGTATTAATCGTCATGGAAGAACTTGGGAATATGATGAAAAAATTGGAGCTTATGTTCCTATAACTAATAGAACTATTAATAGAACTTCTGCTTATCCTATTAATAAATCTGCTAGAGGAGAAACTATTATTGGAAGTGATTATACTTTTAGAAATGGAAGATGGTCTAAAAATAATAATGTAAATACTAATACTAATAAACCTAATATTGATAATGGAAATCGTCGTCCTCAATATTATGCAGAACGTAGACTTCCTTTATTTGAAGATGGTGCTGGTATTACTAGCGGTTTAGTTAGAGCTGGTTGGAGTCATGGAAATAACAAAGGTGTTAGTATGAATAATACTAATATTCCAAGTTTATCTGAAACTAAATCTAACGGGAAGACCCCCCGTAGAGGACGTAGTAAGTCAAGTCAATCAACTCAATCTGTTCCTACTAAAACACCGCCTATTGCTGTTTATAATCGTAATCTACCTAAAATAGAAGCTAGTATTCCAACTACTTTACCTGTTTCTACTAGTACACTTGCTAAAGGAACTACATCTTTTGATGGTAAAGGTCAAGGTAAATTTAAAAATCTTACTGCTGCTGATTGGATTGGATTAGGTAGTAATATAGCTGGTAGTTTAGCGAGTTATTTTGCTAGTAGAATAGCTATTAATAAAATGAGAGGTCCAAGTCAACCTACTCTTATTAGTGCTAGTAAACTTAAAACTAAATATAATATTAATCCTCAACTTGATAAAATTAGAGAAGATAAATTTGAGGCTTATCGTGATATTGATTCTAATACTGCTAGTAGTCGTGTAAGTTTAGCTCGTAAACAACGAGTTCGTAATGCTGCTGGTCAAGCTGCTAATGAACTTTATGGTAATAAAGAAAATATAGAAACTAATCTTATTAATCAAGATAGACGTAATCAGCAAAGTGTTCGTCAATTTAATGCTCAACAATACAATCAATATATAGATAGAAAAACAGCATTTGATAATGGTATTAGAGAAGCTAAAGTAACTAATATTAATAATTTATTTAGTGGAATTAATGCTGGTATTCAAGATATGATTAGTAGATATGAAAATCGTAAAGCTTTAAATAATACTATTGGTGCTATGAGAGCATCTGCTCCTAATGTAGATGATAGAATTATGCGAGATGTTGGAGTTGATTATGATGAATTTATTATTCGTAAACGTAGAAAACTTGGAGGAAAACAATCATGCCGATAAACTTTTATACTCCTACTTTTAGACAACAAGTTAATCCTATTGACTTAAATGTCTTAGCTAGAACTTATAATACTCTTGAACAAGGACATCAACAAGCTATTCAAACTAAATCTCAGATTGATGCTCAACTTGCTCAATTAGATTTAAATGAAGCTGAAGATGCTTGGCGTCAAGAACAACTTAATAAAGTTCGTAATGCTCTTACCGAAAATATGCAATATGGTAATGCTTATTCTAGTCTTGATGATATAGTTGGAACTTATGGAGATATAACTTCAAGTCCTGGAATGATTGGTCGTTTACGTGCTCAACAAGATTATAAAGCTTATATGGATAATCTTGATAAACGTACTGATTTATCTGAAGATTATAAGAATTATTATCGTACAGTTAATAAATATAATTATCAAGATATAACTGATAAGAATGGTAATGTTATTGGTGGAAGTAAATGGACTCCTATTGATAAAGAAGTTTCTGAAATTCCTATGAACCAAATACTTAATCAAGCACTTCAATGGGCTGCCAAAGAACAAGGTGGTGGTAGTCAAACAAGATGGCTTGATGCTAACGGTAAGGTTACTGATGATATTACTAAATCTGTTACAGGAGAGATTTATTCTCATACTAAAGGTGATTGGCAAAGATTAAGTAAAGCTAAACTTGCTGAAGCTGTTAAAGCTGTTATTGAAAATACTCCTGGCGCTAAAGCTAGTCTTGAACAAGATTATAAGATTGCTAAATGGAAATATGACCAAAATGGTAGTAATCCTGATATAACAGATAAAAATGGTATTCTGCTTACTCCTGAACAGTATCTTGCTAAACGTATTGACCCTTTCTATAATGCTGCAACTTTTTATAATCAAAGTAGTAATACTACTTATGGTGAAGCATGGAAAGCTCAATTAGCTTTAGCTAAACAAGCTGGACTAGGAAGTACAACTCAAAGAAAACAAGCTATTGATAATCTAACTTATAAAGGTACTCCTGTTCGTATTGATAATTTTATGCCTGCTCAAGCTCAAGCTGAAATTACTAGTAATAGACAATCAATAGCTGGATTGCTTAGTAAATATAATCCTGATATTAATATTAATTTAAGCACTGCTAATCCAGATGATATTAGAACTAGTATCATGACTAATATTACTAGCCCATCTGATAGAGCATATGCTCTAAGTTATCTTAATGATATTATTGATAATCAAGAATATATTAATAGTCTTAAAGTTGGTAAATCGCAAGATAGCATTGACGGATTTGATACATATAATTCTATTATTAGTTTAAGTGATTTGCCTAATAATAAATATTCTGATACATATAGTAAATATGTTAATCAGATATTTGGAGATAGTAGTTCTATTAGACAATATTTTAATAATGATGATGTTTATAATTCGTTTATTAATGCTCTTGGTGGAGAGAAAAAAGCTGCTAGTCTTGGAATAAGATTTGGTTCTGATGGTAATGGTTATAGATATGCTGAATTACCTAAAGATTATCATAAATCTATTTATAGTTTTGGTAAAGCTGTTAAAGAAGCTGAAGATACTAGAAATCCTTTAAATGCTTTTCTTAATTCTGCTAAAACTAGATTCTTTGGTTATGGTGATAAATTTGTTAGAGTTGATTCTAATGGTGAAGAACATCATGGTGGATTACCAACAGGTAATAAAGAACCTTATATTGGTTTAATTGATTATGTTGATTCTCTTAAATCTAAAAATGATGCTGTTCTTGATGGTGGTCAAATAACTTCTTCTACTATTGGTATATCTGCAATGACTCCTGAACTTGCTGAACTTAATTTTGTTATGAGTTCTAATCCAGAAGCTGCTAGTAAATATTCTGCTCAAAAGAAACAATTAGAAGAACAAGCTATGTCTGCTATTAAAGCTGGTATTGATTTAACTCAAGGAGAATCTTATATTACTAGTGAAAATGGAATATTTGAGCCTATGTCTTCTGAAGATAGAAAAGCTTATACAGCTTATCTTAGAAGTGCTAAAGAAAATGAAATTACTCCTACTATCGTTCGTGACCCAAAAACTGGTGATGTTGGAGTTCAAATTAATATTGCCGGTTATTATGATACAGAAGGTAAACTTAAAAGAGAACCTATTACTTTACTTGTAGGTAGCGGTGCTATTGATAGTTCTATTATTCAATCTTGGAATCAAGATACTAGTTGGAGAGCTGCCGGTAAAGTAGAAAATTATTATAATGCTAATAGACCTATTTCTCTTACTAATAATGCTGCATTTACTGGAATTGATAAATTTAAATTAGTACCTAATGGTGAAGGTTTTAATTTAATTAATTCTACTAATAATCAAACTATTGGTTTAGTAAGTAAAGAAAATGCTGTTGATATTGTAGATAATTTATCTCAATGGGAACAAACTGTAACTGCTGTTAAAGCTGGAATGACAGTAGATGAAAATGCTGTTAAAGCTATTCAACAAAATGTTGCTACTAAACTTGCTCAACTTAGTGGTAGTTCAGACCATTATGTTATTCAATATTACTATGATGAATTAACTAATAATCTATATTAATATGGATGTATTAAAGTTTCTACAAGGTGGTAATCAAACACCTAATCCTGAATATAATCCTAAAACTAAAAAGGGGGCTATACAGCCTCCTACTTTAGTTGATTACAACCCCGGCACTTCTATTAGTGACCGGGGTCGTGGTCATTTATTTAGTCGTATTGCTGGACAATCATATAATCTTAATCAATATGATATAGATAAATATGCTCCTTATGATGTTTATGTTAATCCTGTTGATGACCCAGAAAAACTTGATAAAGAACGTGCTGTTAATCAAAGTAATTGGGAACAAGGATTAAGAATGATTGGACAGATTGGTAATGAGATTACTGTTGGTACAGCTATTGGTTTTGCAGATTTAGCTGATGCTTTCTATAATATGGTTAGTAATAGTCCTAATGATTATCAATCTGAAATAAGTTCTGAACTTGAATCTTTAAAAGAATCTATTAATGAGCGTTTAGCTATATATAGAGAAAATCCTAACGCTGCTTTTGATATTGGAGATTTTGCTTGGTGGGCTAGTAATGCTCCTAGTATAGCTAGTTCTTTAACTCTTATGGTTCCTAGTACCGGTCTTGCTAAAGGTGTTTCTTTATTAGGTAAAGGTATAAAGTTTAATAAATTAGCTAATAAAATGGCTAATGCTATTAATATGACTCAAAAGAGTAGAGCCATTACTGGTAGAATAGCAGAAGCTACTGCTATTGGAGTTCCTTCTCGTTATCTTGAAAATTATCAAGAAGCTAGACAAACTTATAATGATATTGAAGATTATTCTAAAACTCAACTTGCTAATATGAATGATAAACAAAGAGAAGAGTTTTATAATAATAATCCTAAATATAAAGATATGTCTGATGAAGAAGTAGCTAAAGATATTGCTAAAAATAGTGCTGATATTACTTTTGCTGAAGATTGGGCTAATGTTCTTTTTGATGTATGGCAAGTTTATAGTTTAAAGAACTTATGGAAAAATGCTTTAAGTGGTAATACAACTAGTTCTAGACTTAGAAATTTAAATATTGCGTTTAATAGTAATATTGATGATGCCGCTGCAATTACTAATGCTTTAAGTAATAAAACTACTAAACAAGCTATTACTAGCACATTAAAAGATATAGGTGATGATATTCTTCATGGTGTTAGAGCTGAATGGACAGAAGGGGTTGAAGAAGCTATTAATTATATAGCTAGTCAAGATGGTTTATATAATGGTAAAAAAGTATTTGATAAAGATATTCCTCAACAAACTATTAAAGATTATCTTCAAGACCCAATGTTATGGGAGCAAGCATTTTGGGGTGCTCTTGGTGGTGTTACTTTTAGTAGTGTTATGAATAAAGCTGGAGAGTTTATTAATAAACGTCTTGATAAAGATTGGACTTCTGCTGAAAAACAAAGAGAAAACGAAATTCTTGGTCGTACTGCTACTTTTCAAGCATATCAAGAAAGACTTAATAGTATAGCTAATGGTAAAAATCCATTTATAACTATTACTGATGAAAATGGTCAACAGGTTAATCCAGATATTATTACTGGTACTGAAGAAGAACTTCGTAGTATAGCTGAAAAAGAATATATGGATAATATTATTATTAATTCTATGAACGCTGGTAATTTAGGACTTCTTGAAAGTTCTATTAATAGTAAAGAATTTAATGATAGTATTACTAATAAACTTGGATTACAACAACAAGATAGTAATGAACTTATTAATAGATTTAAAACTGAAATTAATAATCTTAAAAATGAATATAATACTACTTTAAATAAAGTTAATAGACTTGGTGGCGGATTTGAAGTTGGTCGTATTATAGCTACCCAAATGGTTCATGCTCGTAATCGTCAAGAAAATTATAATAATCTTCTTAATTGGGCTAATGATGTTTTAAATCAAGATATTACAAATAATCATATTGAAGATGTTGATATTACTTCTGCTAAGAATGGTATTTATCAACATATTATTAATAGTATTCAAAGAGATATTAAAACTATTCAAGATAACGCTGCAATTAATAATTCTGTTAAACAAGAACGTATTGCTCAATTAAATGAACGATTAGATGCTATTAATAAACTTTATACTCCTATTGATATTGAAAATAAAAATGATATTCAATCAGCTATTCAACTTCAAAAACAATATAATGAAGTATTTAAAGATTTAGCAGAAGTTGTTAATGCTGAGATTAATGTTGAGGTTAATAAAAATCAACTTAATTTATCTGATGATAATATTAAATCTCGTATAACTTATCTTAATAACTTCTTTGATAGTAGTCGTAAAAAGATTGTTAATAAAGCTATGGACGATTTACGTAATGCTTATAAACAATATGGAAAAGATTATGTTAATTCTGTTATTAAAGATGCTAATAATGGTAATAAACCAAATATAGATAAAATTATTCGAGATGCTTATGCTGCACTTGATTTAAGTTCTAAAGGTAATGAACATCTTAAAAATACAATAGAACAATTAGCTGAGATTGCTGAGATTGAAAACGATGTTAATAATACTCCTAAAGAAGAAGAAGTTGCTCCTACTAATCCTGATGTTAATGAAACTAATAAAACTGATGTAGATGATACTAACTCATCTCCATCCTCCACGGGGAGTATAGCGGAGCGAAGCGAAGCGGTTCCTAGTGAATCTACTAATATTGAACAACCTCAATCTCAAACTGAACAACCAATTTCTCAAGAACCTATTAGTACTCCTAAACCTGAAGTTACTAATACTTTACCAGATGATGAATTTGAACGCGGTCAAATAGGTACTGATTTAGTTTATGAAAGTATAGCTGATTTAGAAGATTCTTTAGGACATGAATCAACTAGTAGTGATTTACTTAATGCAAGGCAATCTTTTATTGATAAACTTAGTCAAGCTGGATTTGAACAAACAGAAGCTACTGATATAGTTAATAATATTATTGATGGTCTTACAGGTGGTAGTTTATATAGTTCTGTTCAAGATGATAGTACTAGACGTTTATTACTTAATGCTACTTATGCCGCTGTTACAGGTAATGAACGCAATATAGAAGCTATTATGGATGATTTTGCTAATAGTGTTGATAGTGAAGGTAATACTAGAGGTAAAATTGTTAATGGTAAAGTCTATCTTAGTATTGGTCAATTAGTTGAATATATAGATAGTGTTACAGGTAATAAAATTATTAAAAATTACTTGTTTAATCAAATAAAAAACTATCTTTACGCCAGCACTAATAATCAAGGTAAATATCGTGCTACTGATGAATCAACTATTAAGAAACTTAATGCTAGACAATTTGTTCAATATGTAGATGGTATTGCTAAAGAACGTCTTGAAAGACTTCAAGTTGAACATACTAATAATGTTAATCTTAAGTATATAGTAGAGAATGAAAATGTTAAAGCATTTACTTCTATTAAACAAGGTGATTATCTAGAAACTGAATATGATAGTAAACTTAGACGTATTAATATATTTGCTAATGGTACAATTATTGGTTATATAGGAGTTCCAAATATTGATAAGTTTGGTAATTATGATATGGTTAATCAAGGTTGGAAATATAATATTCATGCTGAAAATGGTCAAGTTGTTTCTCCACTTAAAGATGCTTTAATTAGTATCCTTGATGGGAATAGATTTGACGAAGAATTTATTGGTCATTTATATGAACTTGCCGTTAAAGAAGAAGTTACAAATAAAGAACTTGATACTTTATTTAAAGAATTTGAAGTTAAATATCCTGATATTGTTAAAAACTTTACTACTCCTGTTGCAAGTTTTGATTTAGCTGGGCATCTTGTTAATCTTACTAAATACATATTTAATCAGCCTTATGAAAATAGTCATGAAGCTAGTATTAATCGTTGGTTTAATAATCTTCTTAATAGTTATGACCAAGCTATTACAATAGTTAAAGGTGATTTTAAAGGTAAGATTAAAGCTGTTAATATTAAATATGGAGTTCTTAATACTATTGATGATGCTAATGGCGAATGGAATGATGTACAAGAAACAGTAGTTGGTTATGATGAAAATATTAATAAACTTGGTGTAGTTGTACAAGGTCAATTATATCTTAATGGAGAAAGTAAACCTACTATTATTGAAAATCTTACTACTAATGGCATGCCTGTGATTAGTATTCCAAGTAGTGATGGTACTTCTCTATATGCTTTTTGTAAACAAGTTCCATTAAATAGTAATCTACTTAAAGGTGATGCTCGACGTATTATTAATTCTATTAAGAATGAAGTTAATAATCTTTGTAGAGATTATATTAGTGGAAAAATAAGTTTTGGTGAACTTAAACAAAGTCTTGGAGATATATTTGGAAATAATAAACTTGTTAACGGTGATAGAAATACTGGACTTCAAATTAGTATTAATCCTACTAATATAGGCTTTTATGTTAAAGGTGCACATTTTAATGGTAAGGATTATGCTTTTACTATTAATTCTGATGCTGGTAATTATAAACGTAATATTATTATTAATTCTCCTTATGTTGTTAATAGTGCTTTTAAAATAGGTAAAAGTTATGGTATTAATGCTAGTACTATTGATGAATTAGATAATGCTCTTCGTCCTGTTATTGATGAAATGTTTAACTATGCTCAATTTGCTATTAGTAAAAATTTTATTAATGATAGTACAAAAACTAATGATAAAACTAATAAATATATTTATCGTGAAAATGGTAAAACTATTATAAATATTGATGATAAAACTTATAGTTATAATAGTTATCAAGATTTTATTATTAGTAATGGTTTAGTTAGAACTAAATTAGCCAATACTAATACAGATGAAACTGCTGGTAATTGGCAAATAGATATTCATTCTAAACTCGATATTACTTATGAACTTGAGGGTAGACCCCCCGTGGAGGATGGAGCAATACCTGAACAGCTATCAGAGTTCATGTTAGATGATACTCTTAATGCTATTAATTTTAATGCTTTTGAATCTGCTATAACTGCTAAGAATTTAACTCGTGGACTTAAAAAGTATTTTACTAATGACCAAACTGCTATTGATTATATTAATGCTCTTCAAAAGATTGGTATTTTACCTAAAAATATTCAAGTTGTAGATAGTATTACTGATAATAATGGTAGTAAAGTTAATGCTGTTTATCATCGTGATACAGATACTATTGAACTTAATAGTTCTGCTATTGCTGGTCAAAGAGTTTATCGAGTTGTTAATATTATACTTCATGAAAGTTTACATAGACAACTTTATACTAAATATAATACTGAACAAGCTCTTGCTTTAGTTAAACCTATTTATGATAAATTTAAAGCTTGGCTTGATACTCAAGATGATTCTACTAAAGAAAGACTTAAACCTTATCTGTTTGAGAACTTTAATACAAGTGAAGCTCTTGAAGAATTTCTAGTTGAAAGTATTACTAGTAATGCTCTTATGTCAGCTCTTAATGAAATTAAATATGATAATAGAAAAGTTAATAAACGTAAGACTTTATTTAGTAGACTTCTTGAAGTTATTGCTGATATGTTAGGTATTAAGATTAATGAAGATAGTTTATTAGCTGCTGCTAGAGATGCTTATAAAGCTATTAAAAAAATGCCTAAAGAAAGTAATCAAGAGGCTATTCAAGGAACTTTTCAATTTGAAGAAGAAACTGTTAGTACAGAACAAATTGAAAATCCTAATGAAGATAACAGTCAAGATTATAATTATAATAATGATAATCTTAATGATGGACTTGATATGTTTAGTAGTGTTGATGATAATACAGTGGTGAATATGGCTGAATTAACTAGCCGTTTACCGATAGCACAACAGCCCGAATTTGCCACTTTGCTTGACACAGGACGCATCAGTTTTAGCTGTATGTAGAATTAATCGAGCAAAGATAAAAGTCGCTTAAAACGAAAGGAAATCACCTCTATGACGATGTAATTAAATTTTACTTTACATTAGTCATAGAGGTATTACTATTAATGAATTTAAACTTAAATATAAACTTATGAGTTGTGGAAATATTAAACTTGTAGGATATAATAATCTTAATAATGTTATTATTAAAGAACATGGTTCTAATAATGCAGATTATTATAGTCTTATAGCTATGGTTGAAGACCCAATCTTTAAGAAGATTGTAGCTGATAAAGGTATTAATGTTAAAACTTCTGGAAGACAAGCTTATAATGCTCTTCTTGAAGCTAGAGCTATTAAACTTCGTAATATGGATGATGTAGCTTCTATTGCTGAAAAAGAAGAACGTGGTTTGTTTAGTACAATTAAAGCTAGAGATACAGCTATTACTTATATGGCTGATATTATGAATAAACTTAGTTTTAATTTTTTATATAATGGCGCTCCATTAAATTTTAATGAAATTAAAAAACGTACTAATGAAACTGTTATTAATGCTGGACTTAAACGTGCTAAGAAATTAGCCGGAAGTGATGAAGCTAAAAATAATGAACTTAATAGCTTTATTAATAATCCAAGTCCTGCTATTAAAATTAATGGTCTTGGAGCATTTCTTCGTAAATATGGTGATGCTAAAGATTTTAATTATGGAGCATTACTACGTTCATTAACTAATACTGAATTTAATGAAGCTCTTTTTAATAATAAAAATGTAGCTAAACTTATTAAACGAGATGAATTATATCAAACTACTGATTATGAAGAATTAGGCGGTTATCTTGATGAAACTTCTACTGAAGGTGATGAAAATAGTATAGATGATGGTATTGATTTAATGACTCAACTTTGGAATTTAAGTATTGGTGAAGTTAAAGATTTTAATAAACACGTAGAAGAAATTATTAAATATCATCTTGCAAGTTTACCTAAACTTACTGCTGCTTCTCAACTTGATAATGGAAGTTATCCTTTTGATACTAATAATGAATTAGGAGTTGTTACTTTTTCTGATGCTAATTACTTATCTAAAATATTATATGCTAGTGCTGATACTAGTAATGTAGATAATTTTATAGCTAGTCTTAAACGTATATCTGAAACTATTCCAAATTGTGAATGTTTAATTCAATTACATGATTTACTTAGCAAAAATAAAGTATTTGCTAATAAGTATATGATGGTGTTTAATAAACCTATTATATCTAAAATTGAAACTTATATTCAAACTGATAGTGCTGGTAATAGTTATGTTCGTGCTCGTGTAACTAACCCTAATACTGATTCTCGTACCATTTTACAGAATACTTTTTATAATAATGTTAAGAATAATATTATTACTAATCGTGTTCCTACTGCTCGTGAAAAGTTTCGTATATATGATAGATATAAAAATACTCCTCATGCTAATCTTTATTTATACGATGCTTTTAAAGAAATATTTCCAGATATTAATCAAGCTAGTTTTAATTTAGCTATTGCTAAGATTGGTCGTGTTGCTATGGCTAATAATCTTATTAATTTTGCCAATGTTATTAATCGTACAGTTGAAAACTATAATAAATATGTAGAAGCACTTAAAAAGGATAAAAGAACTAAAATGCCTGATAGTTTTATTAATAGAGGTGATACTTCTATTATATATCAAATGGCTGATGTTTTTAAAGATATTATTTATATTCCTGTTGAACTTAATTCTCGTAATCCTGAAGGTAATTTAAGTTCTGATGTTATTAATAGAAGTTTTATTACTAATATTGCTAAAATAATCAATGATGATAAATCTACTGTTGAAGAACAAAATGCTATGGTTGAAGCTTATGCTAAACAAAAGTTTGCTAGTCATCAATATGATTATAGTAATTTACTTCTTGAACATAGGGATAGTAATGGTAATATAATTAATTATGGATTGTTTAGAAGAGTTGGAAATGGAACTCCTAAACTTACTGAATATGCTCGTAGTATGTTTAAAACTTCTCTTCTTAATGGTATTAGTGAATTAGATAATAATAATAATGACTTATATCGTAGTATGAGTGACGGTGATTATTTAATTACTGCTATGGGATTATTTATGACTGATATTAATAATTCTGAAACTCCTACTGCTAATTATTTACTTCCTATACCTAGTGATGCTCCTAAAAACTTTACTATTACTGCTCCTAGATATAGTCTTGCTGGATTACGTAGTCAACTAGAAGATGGAACTAAAATTATAAATAGAGAACATCCATTATTTAAACAGTATTATAATATAGCTATTCAAGAACTTACTAATATGGCTCAAGCTGTTAATGTAATGTTTAAAACTAATGCTAATGGCAATCCTATTTTAACCAATGGAGATTTTGAATTTAGTGATACTTATAATAATAAACCTGAACATTTTTATAATCAATACCATAAAGATGGAAAAAGTAATGTATTTACTACTAAAGATGGACACAAAGTTTTAGCTGGTAGAGTATTTAGTTTTAAACGTTTAGTTAGTAAAATTACTCCTAATAGTAATGGAGCGTTTAATGAACTAATTGGATATGGTAAGACTATTGACATCCTCTACGGGGGGTCTACACGTGGACTTAGCTATGTTAATAATCAAGTAGTTCTTAATGCAGAACAACGTATTGCTCTTGAAGATGCTGTTGCTGATTGGTTAAATGAATATATAACTAATGGTTATAAAGAACTTAAAAATAAATATGGTACATTTATTGATGATAGGATTAATAATGAATCTTTAGCTGAATTTCTAGTTAATGATTATCTTGTTAGAGATAGTATGTACGATATGTATGGCGGTGACCAAAGTTTTTATAAGAATGGTCAAGCTATTCTAAAACGTATTAAAGAAGTACAAGCTAGTGGTAATCCTTTTGGTAATACTGATTTTACTAAAAATGATTTAGATATAGCTACTGATTTATATGATATAACTATCAAAGGTAATGCTGTTACTGTTCCTTATACTGTTAATGGAGTTACTAAACGTAAAAAAGTAGTTCTTCAAGATAAATTTAGGGGTGTTACTATTTATAATACTTTTAAAGCTTCTGATAAAGTTGTTATTGATAGACTTGATAATCAACTTAAAAAAGCTGGACTTGATAAAAAAGATAGAGAACGAATACTAGAACCATTTAAAGGTGGAATTAATGCTAATGATGCTCAATCATATATTACTCTTGAGGAATGGATTCGTCGTATTACTGCTGCTGGTGAATTAGATAAATATGCTGGACTTATTCAAAGTCTTACAGATGATACTCCAATAGATAAAATTGATTGGACTAAATTTGCTAATAAAGTTCAAATTCAAAAGAATTTCTATTATGATTTATATTATGATACTACTGTTGGTATTGAAGTTCCTAGACAAGTAAAGAACGCTGAGTTTGTTCTTATTCCTAAACTTATTAAAGGAACAGAACTTGAAAAAGTTTATAATATAATGACTAATAGAGGTATTCATCAAATTAATACTGTTGAAACTGTTAAAGTTGCACAACATAATAGAATGACACTTTGGAATAATGATGGTGTTTTAACTGATGAAGCTCTTAAAGAATTTGATAATAATGTATTTGATAATTCTGAACTATTTAGTTATAATTATCTTTATCGCCAGCAAGAAGTTCCTCAGCATATGGTTGATGCTAGTAATAAAGCTGCTATTCAAATTATGAAGAAAATGCTTGATAATCTTCCTAATCGAACTGAACTTAATGAACTTAAAGATAAAGTATTTAATAACTATGTAGCTAATATTAGAAATAGTTTTGAAAAAACTTGTGCTGAACTTGGTATTGGATTAGATGATAATGGTCATATTGATTTAAATTCTAATGGTACTATTAAAAATCTTAATCGTTTTGTATTTTTTGATAGATTTAAAGAAAATGCTCAACAACAAGGAGTTGAAAAAGCTCTTCTTGAGTTTTTTGATTTAGATAGTGCTGGATTTAATAATCTTCCTTTATTCTTATCTAATATTAATAGTAAACTTGAAAGTATTGCTAATAGTTATTTTAATACTAATATTACTAGGCAACTTATTAGTGGTTGGCATGCTGCTCAGTTATCTGATTTTGGTTTTAAAGTTGATAAACAAACTCAAACAGATAGTAAACTTCAATATAAAAAGATTGGAGAAGTTGATGGCACTCCTGTTTATTATACTGAAATTAAACTTCCTAGATGGAGTAGTAAACTTAAAGGATTAAATATTGAACAAGTTCCTGATAGCTTACGTACTATGATTGGTTATCGTATTCCTACTGAAGGTAAACAATCTATATGTATTATGTATGTTAAAGAGTTTCTTCCTGATGCTTATGGTAGTACTGTTGTTGTTCCTGATGAATGGGTTACTCAAACTGGTTCTGACTTTGACGTTGATAGTGTTTATGGTATGTCTAAAACATTTAATCTTGTTAAAGGTATTCCAACTGAAATTACTCATGCTAGATATACTAAAGATGAAGTAGGGTATATTAATTATGTTAAAGATAATGTAGATAAAGCTAGTCGTAAAATTCTTGGTAAGACTTATAATAAACAAGGTAATATTAGAGCTTCTTTAAAAAATAGTGAAGATGCTATTAATGCTACTCTTGAAGGTTATAATGGCAATCTTAAAGTTGTTGAAAAAATTGCTAATGATGGTGGACTTAAGTCTTACGAATCATACTTAAAACTCCCCGTGGAGGATACAAGTAGTCAGGCTGCTAGAACTAATGCTATTATTCAATCATTTATTGATATACTTAATAATCCTGCTGCATTTGAAGAAAATACTACTACTTCTAACTTTGAAAATGTCAAAGAAGCTAATGAAACTTATGCAGAAATAGTTGGTGCTAATAAAACAACTGTTGCTCCTAGTGATTTCTTTACTCAACTTGATTGGTTTGATGCTGCTACTTCTGGTATTAAACTTAAAGGTATCAGTGTTAATCGAGATACTTTTATGAGTATTGGTAATGTTACTAAAGCTAATCATAGTGAAGGTATTAAAGTTATGTACACTACTGATGTGATTAGTGAGCAAGAAGCTGTTAATAGATATGGTAAAGAAAATGTAGAAACTATTGGTAATAAACATATTCGTATTACTCATAAGAATTTTGGTTGGTCTGGAGATGATAAGAATGTTGATGGTTATTTGATTAATCCTTATAGTTCTCAGACTACTGCTCATATTCTTGATGTTATGAAAGAGGGAGCTATACATAATGAAAATACTTATACGTTTAATGCTTTTAAAACTATTGTTGATTTTGGAAGTAATTATGATACTGCTATTGGATTTATGTGGCAACCTGCTATTGACATACTAGTTCGTAAATGGAAAGAAACCAATAGTGTTCTTGCAGAAGGTACTAAGAATCCGCTTACTGAAGCTATTAGAGAAGTTGCTCATAATCTTGGTTTTGGTGAAAAAGTTAATTTTGCTGGACGTAAAAAGCTAATTGAAACTATTGATAAAAGTTATGGTGAAACTTTCAAGAAATTATTCAATTTAAGCGTTTCTGACGCATTTTCATCACCTGACCTTATATTTTCATCAGACGCATATAAATCTCGTCTTAGAGGGGAAATGAATGGCATTCAGCAGGCTTTATTTGACCTTTATGTTCTAGCACAATTCAATCGGTTAAACTCAATCGGACAGGATATAAGTAATAATCTTAATATTCTTAGTGCTGATAAATATGGTGCTAAACAAAGTTTTTATGCTAGTGATAAAGTATTTAGAGATGCTAGAACTGTTATTGAAAATAGTAATATTTATGCTCCATCCTCTACGGGGGGTCAAACCTTGCTGTTAGAGAGTGTATTTCCTGATATTAGTGGTGGTATAAATGCATTTATTAAATCTGATATATCTAGAAGTAGTTATCCTAGTTTAGCTGCATTTTTACAAATGAGTACTGCTCTTAGTGTTAAAGCTACTCAACAAGTATTTGAAACTGCTAATCCTATATTTATTGATTATGTATATAGAATAGCAGAATGGACTAAAGGTGGAATAATGACTGAAAAGTTATATAATGATTATAAAGATTATCTTATTAATAAACTAGAAGTAGGTAATAACGGTAGTTCTTATCTTAATTTACCTGTTACTATTGTTAATGGAGATTTTGTTCATCCTAAATATATTAAAGAATATGGCACTGGACAATCTAGAGCTTTAGAAGTTGGTAGAGTTAGTGGTACATTAGTTAATATTAAAACTGATGATGTTGTAGTTAAAAATATATTTGAACCTACACAAACTGAAATTGATGTATTTGCTAGACTTACTCCTGCTCAGAAAGTTGATTGGATTAAACGTAATTTTAGTCAAGATGGTAGTGTATTTGAACATATTGAAATAGTTGCTAATGATGAAAGAAATAATCGTCGTAATGTAAATATTCAATATATTAATTATATACAAGGTGATATTACTAATGATGAAGCCCATAGATTGTTTGATAGAGCTTGGAATCATCCTAATCCTTTCATTAAACTTACAGCTCTTGATTTAGTTAAATATGCTTTTATTGTTGAAGGTCATAAATTTAGAACTAGAAATATTAGTAGACTTATAAGTAATACTCCCCTTAGAGGATTGAGTGAGGGCGGAATAGCTATTGGAGATATAGCTATGAAAGGCATTAATAACTATGGTTTTATTGATAAAGATAATGTTGAAGATATAATTGGTTTTATTCGTAAGAATTATAATAGTTTTAATTGTCCTAGTTATACATTTAAAAGACTTACTAATAATAAAATTAATTATAGTCTAAAAAGAAGTGGTATTATTACTTTTAATGGTCAAGAAAATCTTGATAATGTAGGAATAATAAGAAATGGAGATGCTGTTAATGTTATTAGAATTAATAGAAATTTATATATTAAAGGAACTTATGATGGAATTTTAGCTTATTATCCTATTGATAGACTTGAATCATTTGAAACTTATAATAGTATTGAGCCTAGTATTATAGCTAATAATAATATTCATAAACCATTAGCTGTTCTTCTTTATGATGGTCTTACTCAACAAGAAAAAAGAGATAAATTTATTGATGGTATTAAAGATAATATTAATGAAGCTGTAAATAAAGGTTATAAAGAAGTTCCTGAACTATATGGTAAATATATATCTGATGAGTATTTCCAACCTTTTATGAATACTCCTTTTGAGAATAATACTATATATACTATTAATGGTAAATTTTATCTTAACATTAATGGAACTACTGCTATTAATTTAAGCGATGATTTAAAACAATATAAAGCTAAATATTCTAATATTGAAGATAATAAACTTGGATTGTTTATTGAAATTAATGAAAATGAAATAGATAGAGTTACTAGTAATACAGATAGATATAGTAGTGTTGATGACCAAACTCCTATTGGTAGATTTGCTAAAAATGCAAGTTTAATTATATCACGCGCTGTTCGTCATGGACAACCTGCTGCTCAAAATGTATTAAACGCTCTTAATAATGCTGAAATTAATTATCTTGATAGTAGTAGTCTTTCTGATAATTCTGAATTTTCATTATCAGTTATTGCTAATTATATAGATGTTGAAGCTAATAATATTCTTAATGATATTAATCGTTTTATTAAAATTGACGGTATTGATAAACCTATTAACGATAAAGATGTTATTGGTAAAGTTCTTAAAGATGAACAACTTCAAAATCGTTTCTTAGATGTTATTCTTAGTGCTAATACATTTAAGAATAAATACAAACTTATTAGCGAAATTGATATTGATAGTACAAATCTTGATGATAAAACTAAAGAGAATATTAGAAAGATTCAAAAACTAGTTAATCAAGTTGATTCTAATACTACTGTACATTCTGCTAGAAAAGATTGGTTTGAAAGATGGATTCAATTACGTACTACTAATCCTAATTATATAAGTGGTCTTATGAAAGAATTTGATGCTTATGGTGATACTGGATTTATGGATTATTGGATACAAGATATTCGTGCTAATCGTAACTTTGTATTGCAGAATATACTTAAAGATGTAATGGGTACTGTTGAAGAAGGTCGTCTTAATGGTATTAAAGAGTCTAATGACTTTAGAAATTATCTTAAAGAACTTAAATCTAGAGCTGCTAAAGATGGTAAATCTGTTAGTCTTGATAGTATTATTGATGATGATGGTAGATTAATTCAACCTAATAATCCTGTTTGGGAAGAAAAGATGAAGAAATATAGAGATGCTGCTATTGAAGCTGAACAAAAATTTGGTATTAATAGTGTTGAACATCTTATTGCTTTATCTAATAAAGCTAAGTTTATTGATATGACTACTATTCATCAACTTAAACCTATCACAGTTCAAGATGAAGATGGTAATGATGTTACTATTGAATATTCTACTTATATTATAAATCTTGAAAGAAGTTTATTAGGTCTTAAAAAAGGAGATGATGGTATTCCTAAAGAATTTGCTGAATATAAAAGACTTAATGGTAGAATACGAGATATTCTAAGCCAAGCTACTGATAATGTTACTACGCAAAGTCAAGATGAAGAACTTGGACGTATATATGCTCAAATGGATAGTCTTACTAGTCTTTATGATGAAGATGGTAATAAAAAGATTGGTCATGATTTAAATGTAGCTGAAAGACTTCGTGCTTATCAAACTAATATTCGTAAAGTTAAAGAAATGTTCTATGATAAGCAAGCTAAAGAAGGATTTGATTCTAAACTTAAAGAACAACTTTCTATTATTAGTAAATATGAAAGTCAACGTGATGCTAATGGTAATCTTCTTATTAGTATGGAAGAACTTATGAAAGTTCCTGAATATTATGAAGCTAAAGAATGGATTCGTAAGAATACTAGATATATTCTTGATATTAAAGATATAGAAGATTTAAATTGGGCGTTTGAAGAACTTAAAGATGCTAATAAAGGTAATAGTGTTCTTAATCTTGCTATTAAAGAATTTCAAGCTAAAGATGAATTTAACGTAGTTGATGGACGTAAGATACCTGAAGAACGTGCAGCTCTTATTAAAGCTGAAACAGTTAGAAAATATAAATATACTAAAGGTAATGGTATGCCTTATGTTGGTATTATTCGTTCTGCTGAAGATGAACTTAGAATTTATCGTGCTGATTTCTATAATTATCTTACAGGTAATAAATCTAAGAGTGAAGAAGAAATTAATGTAGGAGAAACTATTAATAAAATACTTGAAAAATATTTTGATAATGCTACTAGAACTTTTAATACTGCTGATATTAGTCAAGAAGATTTAGAACAACTCAAGACTGGTTTTGAAGTATTTAATGAAATTACTAGAGGTGAAAAGAGTACTGATAAAGCTAAAGCAAAACGTGTTGCTGAATTTATTGAAAGTGAATGTGATGTTACTTATAATTGGAAGCAATATGAACTTGATAAAAATAGAGCTTTTGCTAAAGGTAAAAAGTATTATGATAAATGGCTAGAAGTATTTAGTGAACAAGTTGAAGAAAATGGAATTATTGCAGAAAGACCTAATCGAACTATTTATGGTATTATTAAACCTAAAGATTTAGATAAATGGACTGATATTGATAGAACTGCTGCAATTAATATTCTTCAAAAGAGAACTAGAGAAACTACTACTCAATATTATTATATGAAAGAAAAAGAAGTTCTTGATAAATATGGTATTGATAGTGTTGAATATAAACAATGGTATAGAGATAATCATTATTTTGACCCTTACACTCGTACTATTAAACCTATTCGTATTTGGACTACTATGCAAATGATTAAAGATGATGGTTCTGCCGTTGTTGGTAATTATGAACCACGTATTAATCAAATGCATATTACTCCTAAAGAAGAACTTGTTAATCCAGAATATAGTAGTTTTGTTAATAAGTATAAAGTAGGAACAGGATATGATAATCCTAATTATACTAATCTTAATGAGTATCAACTTGAACTTATGAATAAAGTAAATGAACTTATGAAAAAGTATTGTTTTACTAATAGTAATAAGCGATATGTTGATATGGGTTATCTTCCAGCTTTATCTAAATCTAAAGATATGACTGCTAAAGATTACTTTGAACAAGCTCTTAGTTTTCTTGGTTGGACAGCCAATGTTCCTAATAATACTAGTTGGAGAAATAATGAAGATTTAACTTTTGATAAAGATTATGATATTCCTAATCCTAGATTAGTTCAGTTAGTTAATAAAGATACTCAACAACTTCCTACTATACCTAGATTTAAAGAACCTAATGAAAGTGATGAGGAATTTAGTAAACGTAAAGCTGCTGCTATTAAAGCTAGAGATGAGATTATTGAAAAGAATAATAAGATTCATAATGATATTCTTAATCGTAATTGGGAAGAAGTATTTAATAGTTTCTTAATTGAAAGTAATAGATATAATGCTATTAAAACAGTTAAAAATCTTCTTTATACTGCTGACCAAATTATTACTAGTAATACTGCTTACGATATAAATTATAAAGGTAGTATAAGTGAAAATAGAGAAGCTAGTGCTGGTGGTGAAATTGAATATAAACAAGAAAAACAAACTAGAACTAGTGAACATCTTAGAAGTTTTATTCGTCGTCTTGTATTTGAACAATATAAAGATAATAAAATTCCTAATCTAGTTAAACTAGGTTCTCTTGCTCAAAACATTGCTGGTAGTAAATATATGATGATGAATATTACTGGTGGTATAGCTAACGTTCTTACTGGTTCTAGTAATATATTTATGGAACGAGCTGCTGGTGAATATATTAATCTTAAAGATTGGGAAGCTGGTAAATCTGAATGGATTAAAGGAACTGTTAGTTATATGGCTAATATGTATAGTGAAAATAGTAGTACTCTTCAAGATGCTATTATTAAACTTAGTCATGTAGTTGATTTTGATAGAGTAACTGAAGTTAGTACTGCTGAAGGTCTTAGAGAAAATATTCGTAGAGTTCGTGGATTATTATTTAGTCCTCAATCTGTTGGTGAGCATTATATGCAGAATGTTATGTTATTCGCTATGCTTAAATCTCATAGACTTGTTGATAATGGTAGAGGTGGTTATGATATAATGAGTAAAGAAATGTATCATCGTAAAGCTGAACAAGATGCTCTTATGTCTGTAATAAATACTCCCCGTGGAGGAGAGAGCCAATCTCTACTTGAACAATTCAATAAGTTCATTGATGATGCTAAAGCTGATAATAAAAAACGAGCTAAATATAATCTATTTAAAGCTAATCCTATATTCGATTTTGTTAAGACTTATCTTAATGAAGAACAGCAAAGAGAATATATAGCTAAACGTAAAGAACTTATTAAGAATATTGATAAAGAGTTTGCTGAACTTCCAGATATTTATAATCAGTTTGAACTTAAAGATGGTATTGCTCAAATAAAATCTGATAGTAAACTTACTCTTAAAGAATATGCTAAATTTATTGATAAAGTTCGTGAAGTAAATAAGAAAGTTCATGGTGTTTATGATAAACTTGGTTCTGCTAATATAGAACAACATTGGTGGGGTGGTACGGTTATGCAATATCATAAGCATCTTTATCCGGGTTTTAAAAAACGTTATCGTTGGAATGGTTATTATAATGAAACTCTAGGTACTATTGAAAAAGGTAGTTATACTAGTCTTTATGATTATTTAACTATTCCATTTAAAGAAAGTAACGTAAGAGAAGTTAATAATGTTAGTGATGTTCTTAAAGCATTTCAAGTTTATGGTAAGAATTTACTTTCATTTGCTGTTAATTTTAAACTTAATTATGAACTTCTTCCTGAACATGAAAAAGCAAATATTAGACGTAATTTAGGTGATTTACTTTATGTAGGTGCTGCTATTATTGGAGCAATTGCTATAACTGGTATGGGTGGTGATGATGATGAAAATATTATGTATAATCTTATGCTTTATCATGCTGACCGTCTTGCTTCTGAAGCTGCTTCATTTACCCCATTTGGTGCTTATGCTGAAGGTAAAAAGTTATGGTCTAGTCCTGTTGCTATTGGACAAACTATTAATGACTTAATTGGTACTACTGCTATGGCTGCTAGATTCCTTATTGAAGAAGACTTTACTGAGGAATATACTACTGGTAGATATAAAGGTATGAATAAGTTTGAAGTTATGGCTGTTCGTAATATACCTGTTGTTCGTAGTATTAATCGAGTTCTTGATTTACCTAATAATAATAGTTATTATAAACTTGATGAAAATATACTTAGTATTATACCTTATAAAGATATAGCTAAAGATATATTTGAATAATCTGGACTTGACCTAGTAAAAAATAAGGGCTTGCCTATGGTATCACTACCTAGACAAGCCCTATTTCTTTTTATTCTAATATAACTTTACCTTTATCATTAATAATAACTTCTATATTTTCATAATACTTATTATATTCTTTAATAAAATCTCCA